>Ga0224558_1001628_pt1 | contig 22850 bp, 24 predicted proteins | sample 714S32024metaG_FD_180682 | JGI IMG/M metagenome (GOLD analysis project Ga0224558, IMG submission 180682) | Peat soil microbial communities from Stordalen Mire, Sweden - 717 S3 20-24 | ecosystem: Environmental > Terrestrial > Soil > Wetlands > Peat | place: Sweden: Norrbotten County, Stordalen...
CTGCCAGCGAAGGCTGTCTGCCGGGTCCTGAAGATCGTCGGTCGAGGTGCGCGCACTCAGCGCGAAGCGAATCATGCCGCCTCCTTTCGCAGCTGCACGCGAAGGGCACGGACGATGCGAGCAAGGGCCGCGGCGACTTCCCGGTTCATCTCAGGCTCGTCGACCGCGATGAAATCCATTGACCCAGGCCCGTGTGTCGCCGAGTTTCCACGCTCTCCAAAACTACCTCTGGCCTGTTGAGCCGAGGCGGAGCTGGACGACGCCGCTGACGCCCTCGTCATCGTTCCCGAATCCGGGCTGGCGTCCAATGCCGGGACGTCGATGGTGGTGGCTCTGATCTCTTCCGGCGATCGAGGACCGTGGCAGTCGCCCAGTGCAGGGTTGTGTCGCTAGCCACGCGGACGCGCGGGAGGGGAGTGTGCTCGCCGAGGTCGCATCCGACTTCTCGTAGGTCCATTCCCGATGCGGTAGGCGCCGTCGGCGAAGTCCCCGAGCCCCACTCCTCGGCACTGAGCTCGGGTCCCGAGAGCTGTCGCTCTTTTTCGGCTCCTGCCCACACGATGCGGTTGAGGACGCGGGCGGCCGCGCGCGCGTGGACATTGGATGTCCCCCTTGGCCGTGCAACGGGCGTGGGCCTAGGTCGTCGCGATGACGCCGACGCCGGGCGGTCGCGACTAGTCGAGTGGAGCCGAGCCATCGCGTCATAGTGAGCTGATCGACTCACAGCACTGCTCACAGGAGTACTCACAGCAGGGCGATTTCTGCAAAGAATGCTGTGTCTGCGCGCTCCGGCAACTCACAGCAACACTCACAGCAACACTCACAGCAACACTCACAGGGCCAGGTCACAGCCCTGTGAGTGCCTTCCGTTCCCCTGTCCGCCGCGGGCCACCGAACCACGAGAGCCTCCTCAGCTTCGAGCCTTCCGCGTGATGGTCGAAAGGGCCTACGCCGCTCCCGAGCCATTGATCAGGTGGTTGAGCTTGATGACCTAACCGTCGTCCTTGGGAAGCTGCCCGCGCTCATGAGCAGGACCGAGCTGGAACTGAGCCTCCACGACCTCGACGAGCAGCGGGAGCTCAATCGAGCGCGCACAGAACCGACCTTTCGGATTCGATTCTTCTGCGTCAGACGGTACGGTCAAGAGGCCCACCGCACCGGAGTCTGCGGCAGGACTGGAAGCGGTTCTTGGTCCCGATCGGACGATACGCTTGTGCCACGTTCGAGGGGCCGCCATCGTCGCGCTCTCGGGCCACCCTCCTGGCACCCAGTGCATCAGGCGTGATCCTCGGACGCCCCGTGTTGGGACGCCGATGCAAGCCGTTATCGCAGGTCCTAGACGTGCCCCGAGGTCGATCCTGTCACGCGCCCCTTCCTCGTGCTTCAAGCTGCCTCACGCGCAGGCTAACTATGATGCCGGCGGAGGCTGGGAGTGCCGGGAGCCGATCAGAACCAGCGAGCCGAGCCGTCTCGCTCTATCGCGATAAGCATCTCGAACTGGTCGACTATCCGGTGCGCGTTCTGTTCGCGACGGCTAGGACTGTTGGCACGATGGACCGGTCATGCGGGACCCCGACATCTGATTGACTCAGGTTAGGAACTCTCCCGATGGGGAGAGAAGACTCCGGAGCGACGGCCATGTGGTTTACAGACGAGGTGAGCGTTCCGGACGAGATTGTCGATGCTCTGCTCGACGACCGACTGGTCATCTTCGTTGGTGCCGGCGCGTCAGTGAGGGCACCCTCGGGCCTCCCACTCTTCGACATGCTCGTGAACCGTGTCGCAGACGATCTTGGATTCGCTCCCTACTTGGCTTCGAAGCACCATTCGCCCGATGCGTACTTGGAAGAGATTGAGCGAAGACTCGAAGGAAGAGTGCCCTCGCCCCGTAGGCCGATGCGCGAGCGTGTCGTCGCGCAGCTCACCGGAGCTCCGTCCTCACCGAATGATGTCCATGAGGCGATCGTCCGGCTATTTCCACAAGCGGACAAGGTTCGCATCGTTACCACGAATTATGATCGTCACCTCGAGACGGCTGCCGCCGAGGCCTTTTCCATCGCGCCGAACATCTATCGAGCACCGGCACTGCCGCGAGGGGACGACTTCGAAGGCATTGTCCATCTTCACGGCTGTCTTGGCGACAAGCTCACCGACCTCGTACTCACGTCTCGCGACTTTGGTCGCGCGTATCTCACGGAAGCGTGGGCGTCTCGCTTCCTCTACGACCTGTTCCGCAAGTACGCGACACTCTTCGTCGGGTACAGCCACGACGACGTCGTCATGCGGTACCTCGCGCAAGGGTTGAGGGAAGGAACAGTCAGGCACGGGTTCCTTGCAAACGACGTCGACGCGAGTAGTTGGAGGGCGATGGATCTCAACTCGATCGCCTACCCCCCAGAGAACGAACATGCTGCTCTCGCCCGCTGCCTCGAGGACTGGGCGCGCTGGACACGCATGGGTCGACTCGAACATGAGGAGCGGGTCCGACAGCTGGTCGCCGGTGGGCCGCCTTCGACGCCGGCAGCGGTCTCGTACCTCGAGCGGACGATCGCGAACGACGATCGAGCCGAATTCTTCTGGAAGTACGCACAGGGAGCTGAGTGGCTGCCGTGGCTCGAACTGCGTGAGCCCTTCCAGTCGTTGTTTCGGGTCGAAGGGGAGCTCTCACCTGCGGGACGAGCGCTTGCGACCTGGTTCGCTGACGTCATTCAGTCGGACAGTGAGGCTGCACTGAGGTCGGTGCAGCGACGTGGCGGTCATCTCAATCGGGCAACTGCAGAGACGATCGCTCTCTCGTTCCATCAAACCGATCGTCGGCCGGAAGCCCGGGCTCTCGGCCGTTGGTCTCTACTGCTGACACAGAGCAGCGGTCCCGAGGTCGACCGATTCCTTGGCTACCTCCTCATCGACGCACGCAACCGCTGGCCCGAGGATCGTGACACGGCCATTTTGCTGTTCGAACACTTGACCGCCGTCGACATGGCGATCACCCCTGGTTTTCACCTGGGCGACGACGGAGCTGAGGATCCGACGGAGTTCAAGGTGGACTCGCTAGTCGGAGGGGAGCACGAGCTGGGGCAGGCGTGGGAACAAGTCCTGAAGCCACACTTAGACGAGGTCGTCATTCCCGTTGTTCGCATCCTCGAGCACCACATCGCGAGCGCCCACGCGACCCTTCGGACGGCATCACAAGCGAGCGCACAGTTTGATGCGGAGAGCTTCGTCCGAACCGCGATCGAGTCCGATGCCCAGAATGGGTTCCCCCGGGTATTTGACCGCCTGATCGACATGCTGCGGGAGTGCGTCGAGTATCTCGTAGCGCATCGCAGCGACGAGGGAGGCGCCCTCATTGCCCGCCTCGGTGCTACAGACGTTCCGCTGCTCCGACGGATCGCGATGTATGGGTGGCAGGTACGCACTGACCGAACCGCAGACGAGAAGGTCGGTCACGTGGTCGAATCGGGCGAACTCTTCGCCTTCGCGACTCGGCGCGAGGTGTACCGCTTAATCGAGACGACGGCCTCCGCCGCTGCCGATGGGGCTCGAGCACGCCTTCTCGCCGCGATCTTGGCCGGACCGGATTCAAGCCTTTCGCTCGGAGAGGACAAAGACAAGAGGATGATCTTCGAGCTGCTCGACTGGCTAGCGCGCGGAGTCCCAGACGACGCACGCGTGACCGGAGCGTTGGCGGCGTATCAGACCGCGAACCCAGGGCTCACTCCGTCACCTCATCCCGGCTTCGACCGCTGGACGGAATTCCACTTCGGCACCACATCGCCGGTCTCTGCGGAGGAGCTCAACGGAAGCCGAACGGTGGCGGAGATCGAGGCGCTCCTCCAGGCGCATGCGGCCGCCGACCCTGAGACGTTCTTCGGATGGACGATCAGAATGCCCCAGGTGGTTTCGGGTGCCGCAAGAGAGAATCCGACGTGGGCGATTGGGCTATTGTCTGATCTCTTCGCGAATGGCGCGTGGGATCACCCGTTCTGGTCGTACCTCTTCGACGGCCTCGGGGATTCTGAGGGCCTTGAGGAGCATGATCTCGACCGCACACTCGCCCTCGTCGCCGACCTCATCGGAACATTCGAATCAAGCGAGTCCGCACGCCTCGTGATCCCGCCCGTCGGCGACCTTCTCGTGGCGATCGTCCGCCAGCCTGTGATCCCGACCGACCTTCTCGATCGAGTCGAGGTGCTCGGCGAAAGACTCGCCATGGTCGTCTGGAGCGGGCCCGACGGCGTCATCTCCGAGGAGACGGAGCGGGTTTTCGAGCGCGGCTTCAATCATTGGGTGGGAAGACAGATTCGGTTCTGGGTCGACGTCATCCGTCTCCGATGGAAGCTCGAAGGCAACGAGTGGTCCGGAATGCCAGACCGGACCAAGTCGGCGTTGACCGCGCTGCTCTCGGTTCAAGCACCAAAGTCCATCTACATCAAGGCAGTAGCGGCTGGCTACTTCAACTTCTTCCTTTCCGCCGACGAGGGCTGGGCTACGGAAAGCATCCTCCCCCTTTTCGACTGGCAGGACGGCGCCCTCGCTGCGCGAACTTGGTCAGCGTTCTTCGCCGGAGACCGATCGGACGATCGCGCGTTGGGCCTGCTGCTCGAAGAACTCCCTGAGACCTTCTCGCGCGTCACCGGAGAACTCTCCCTTGCTCTCGCGCGGTGGTTCAGCGTGCAAGTCGTCGGAACGATGCTCGACCTCTACGGGCACGGCACGATTCGCGCCTTCGTGAATGCGACGGACCCCGACAATCTGATCGCGTTCGCTCGCGACGTGGGTTGGCTCCTCCATGCAGCGCCACCCACCTACGCGGAAGATCAGTGGGCAAGGTGGATCGAACGATATGTCCGAGACCGTCTGGCGTCGCGGCCCCTGCCGTTCGCGCCACACGAGGCGGGCGAGATGCTCCGTTGGGTCACCGTAGCCGGCAGCCGATTTCCTGCCGCTGTCGACCTCTATCTGCAGACGGACGCCACGATCATCGAAGTCTATGCATTCACGACTGACATCAAGGAGAAGCACCTCGCAGAGCAGTTCCCAGCGCCCCTGACCCTGCTCCTCGAATACGCACTGGATCGCGCAACTCCAGGCTCATTCTTCGATTGCTTAGGAATCGAGGAAGTGCTCCACCAGCTGATCCCTGTTGTTGGACGCGGGCTGCGGCGCAACCTCCTTGCAGTCTGTGACGCTGGAGCAGCGCTGCATTGCTCCGGTGCGCTCATGTGGAAGGCCAGCGTGGTTGAGCACTATCCAGAGCCTGACGCGACTGGCACCTCTGCCGATTGAAAGTGTGCTGGCGTCGCCCCGTGTACGCCGTAGCCAAGTGACCTCTGGCTATGGGACTGGGCGTACCCAATGTTCAGGTGGTGAGCTATTTAGCTACTTGATGGTCGCCATAGATTCGGCAGGAACACGCGCGCGTTCACCGCAGCCGTCAAAGGCTCACCGCGTAGTTGCCGACAAATCCAGGTGTCGTTGGCGTTCCGGCCGTGACCCACGCCGGCTGATCCCAGAAGCGGTAGATGACTGACCGGCCATTCTGACAGCTGAACTCCGTGATCGGATCTTCCTCGCATGTGACGTCGGAAACTTCTGATCAGCGGAGCTTGATGCTCTTGGGCTTCCGCGGACCGATCCCGCCGCCGTCAAGGTCGATAAGCAGGTTGCCGTACTCTGCGTCTTCGATTTCCAGTTCATTGATGCCGGAGGGCGACGACCTGTGTACCCAGTCTTTGCCACGACGACATCGTTGCGTTGCGCCTGCTGAATCCGGTCGTCGAATAGGTAATTGATGAAGTACTGACCATCCCGTCCGTGAATCAGGAAATTATCGAGCCATGCCTCGGATTCTGCAGATCGCAGTTGCCCGACAAGAGTCTTTCCAATGTCGACGAAATGGCTACTCACAATGATTCGGGGGTAGATGGCGTGCTCGTGTTCGAGCTTGTATGCGTCGATCAGGCCAGAACCGTATACAAAATTGGTGTCCATCCATAATGGACCGGTGGCAATGCCGCCGCGAACAAATAGTCCATGTCGTACTAGTTCGGCTTGGTAGCTAGCGGCCGCTAACAATACTCGTAAGTAGACTGCCCATGTTAGGTCAACATCGCTCAACGGGGGGTCGCCCGTTTTGTCGATTGGAAAGCCGATCACGATGTTGTCGGTGAATGTTGCCGTGGAGCAGTAGCCGTCGGCACTGGGGAGACCGGCAGTCTTGCGCGCCGCTGCGATTCCCGTCGAAAGCTGTTCTAGGCGACGCTGCTGAAGGGTGCGGTCCCTCGCCACGGCCTGGCTTCCAAGCGAGTCGATAAACACGACGATGGACTCAACGAGCACTGGATCGAGCGATCGGGTGGTATAGACCTGGGACTGCCCGGGGGGAGAGACACGGCCACTCATGCGCTCAGGAATACCAGGGTGGCTGAGGACCACCAGTGCAACTGGAGCAACGGGTCAACCACCAGGACTTTCGCGATTTCAGAAGGCGACGCACGCCAAAGAGGCCAGTGAGAGGTGCAGCCGCCCAAACGCCTCGCGCCCTGTTCAGCGGTGCTAATAGTCGCGACGATGCGCAGGTTGGGTGTGCTGCCCGGACGCCCCTTGCTCTGAAGAGCGTCCATGCCTTCATCTCGCCTTTCTCACGAGCCGCGAGGCTCCGGGCGTTCCTATACGCGCCTCAGACGCCAGTGAACCATATAGACGGTGCGAGGTCGTGGGGGTTTCCGGGTCCCTGTCTGACCCGAGTGGCGGCGGTTACGGCGCGCGGTAGGTCGGCCCGTCGTTAGTCGTCTCCGGCAAGACCGGGCGGCTTCCGTCGCCACGTGCGGAGGCAGTATCAGATCGTGCTTCATCGGGATACGTCTCGAATCGCAAGTGACACGGGAGCCAGCGGAGGATACACCTGGTTGTTGATCTCGGGCACGCTCGGCATCTCCGTACGCGGAAGATCGCGGTTGTGCGCGAAGTCCTTTGTCGTGATCTGCTTCGCACGTTCGGGGTCGATGATCGCGAGCTGCTGCTTAGTGATCCGCGTGAGCATCACGGCGAGCTCGCGAGGCATGCCAAGCTCGGGTATCTGAGCAAGCTGCTTCAGTCTCGGAATCGCGGCCGCGAACTCGTGTCCGCTAAGGGAGAACACATCCGCCAGGTAGTCCGACCTTACGCGAATGTATTGGCCGGTGATGATCCCTAGCCTCTCGCCATCACGGATTACCGACGAGAAGCTGTCCGATTCGGTGAAGTGGTGCCAGTCTGGGATCGCCAAGGCGCAGAACGCCTCCGATCCTGTACGACCAGCGAGCGCGTTGACGCCCGCGACCGTTCGATAAACGTCGTACGAGCGTCTAGTGCAGAAGTTTGACCAGATTCAGGTCGTGGCAGCGCAGGAGCCCTACGAGACCAAGCCGGACGACTTCGGAGTTGAGAACTGGCGCGCGGTCGGCGCTCGAACGGCTTTGCAACACGTCGGCGTTCTTCGCGGTTGGGGCGCGATCTGGTTGTCGCGGCAGCCGTCTTCGGTGAGGGATCGGGTCGACGAAATAGAGCGCGAACTTGAGCTAATAAAGGGGAAGGCCCTGTTGAACGGAGCGGTGGATCTCCCAGTCGACGTTCCGCCGGACCCGCTTCCGGGGTAATCGTTCTTCCAGTGGGCTTGCGACTTGCCAGCCAGGGCGGTAGCAAAGCGAGGAGAGTAGTCGTGAGGCAGCGGCGCCCTCGCTGCTGTGTACTGCGAGGGACGATCCGCCCTCAGCAGCGTCCAAAGCTGGAAGCATGCTGATCCCGTTGAAAGCCGCCTACGAGCGATTCCGGCTCGAGCCAGGCTGGCTGCTGCAATTCGTACGACTGGTATCGGCAGCAGGCCCAGCGGAGCGGTCTGGTGAGCTTCGGAAGCCGACGGCAGCTGGTGCGCTCCTGTCGGTCAGGCGTGACCGTCACCAAGGTGAGGGGCCAGTGGATGGTCGACCAAGGGGACATCGACGCCGAAGTGGCGGAACATCGTGCGGCAACAGCGGAGCTGGAGCAGATCACGAGCGACTATCGCAGGAAGGTCCTGCATGGCGAGGCGGGCTCGACCATGAGAGCCACCTTCGGCAGTTACACCGTCTACGCCGACCTCCACTCGAGCTGGCGCTCGGACGCCAAACCCTGGAAGGAGTCGGGGGCGAACTGGTTCTGCAGCCGATGCTGGCAGCCCGGGACACTCAAGCACGACAAGCCGGAGTGCCATACCTGTTCGGATTGGGGGAGCTGCGGCCGGGACTGCACCCTGAGTGATGTGTCGTTTAAAGCATGTGGCACTGCCATGGCCATGTAGAGTTCTGCTCTGCCTACTTCAAGGATGGCGCGCGAGCCCAACATGTTCGCTACTGCCAGGCAAGGACTGGGTGACCACTGGCGCGCGAACACTAGCCATCCAGATCTTCTTTGCTGATGCCAATTCGGTGATGACTCGGGCCAGGGCTTCAGGAGCGGGGCCGCAAGACCCGCAACAGGCAGTGGTTGGGACGTTCGATTCGTCAGCTGCAGCGATGACCACCGCCCGTCACGCTGCAGATCAGTACGCCAACCGAGACGTCTGGACCGTTGCGGCTTGCGGCCACTGCGGCTGACCCCTCGTCTTATCGTCACGAGGCCGCCCGTGCTCCGGTGCGAACTACGGTGGAACGGGTGCCGCCGCGAACCCCGAGGACTGACCCCGCATTTCGATGCGGGTTGTTCGTCGCCTGGAACGAGCAATGTGCCTGGTGCACTGTGCCGCTCCGATTCTCCGATCTTCAGATAGATCACGTGATACCGAAGTCGCTTTCCGGGAAAGCGCTCGCCGAGTGCCTGGCACTGCATTCCCTTGCTCCCGACTACGACCGGGAGGCCTCCTATAACCTCGTCCCTGCCTGTGCCAAGTGCAATGGTCCAGGAGGCAAGGGCTGGAAGACTCCACCTAGGACCCCAGCAATCAGCCTGCTGCTCCAAAAGGCTCTCGTCAGAGGTGAGGATGCCGAGGCCGATGCTCAGGTGCTCGTTTCGGCGAACAGGTTCTCGAAGTCCCTCACGAAAGTAAACGCGGTGCTCGGGAGCGACGAAGCTGATCAGCTCACGAGTTCCGAGCGCGACGCCCTCGAACTCAATGCCTACCTAACGCGCCGGTGGCTCAACGAACGAGCTCAACGGGAGCGAGCCGAGCGCTCGATCTTCCGCTCCTACCACGAGGTTGAGGCACCCTACATCGTCGAGGTCACCGCTCATGTGGAAGTCGACGACTTCCTGGCGATGCTGCAGGACTGGTTTGTCGGGTCACCGGACTTGGCGAGCTTCTTGCGCACCTTTACTGGCGACGAGGATAATCGACCGGTTGATGCATCGCCGTACTCGATAGAGCAGCTGGCGTGGGCGCCGCAGCTGCGGGCTTACCTCGCGCGCGTGACGCTGAGTGTGGAGTACCTCCACACGGATTCCGAGGGCAACGAGGGTCCTCACGAGCCGGAACCCTTGGGATTCGACCTCTGGCTGAGGCTGACCGAGAACGAGACGGAGGTGCTTGATGTCGAATACGACGTTCATAACTCGTTTCCCGACTAAAATAACTTGACAAATGTCCAGGTCAGGCGCATACAAGAAGATAAGGCTTCCGTCCGGCAACGCCTCGGCTTGACGATTCCCGGTGTTCACGCGGTCTCGGTCAGGGCGAGGAGACCTTCCCAGAACAGAGGTGAGAGAGCGGTTGAGTAGCACGCGATTATCTCCACCGAAAGTCCTGGTCACGGGAGTATGTGGGTGTGGCGACTCCCTCAGGACCCGTGCGAGTGTAGCCAACTGTAGCCATACCGCCGGGACCGGAGTCCGCAAAGAGAGCTGCTTGCGCTGTTCGTCGAGGACGTCGACTTGAAGGCGCAAGAGAACGACATCGCGTTTGTCATCGCCGACGGCGGCCCGGGTGTCGGTCTCGTGCGCAAGCCGATCTAGGCGTTTCACAGGGAACGGCAGATCACCAGGCCGCGAGGACCCTGCCATTTCGCGGTCGCTAGTCGCGGCGGCGATTGCTCCGGTGATCGACTGTGGCTACTCGGGTGCGTGGCAGCCTTGTGCCTTTGTTGTGCTGCCCGATTTGCTGCCCGATGTGCCCCTTTCGCGGAGGACGACGAGAGCGGTTGTCCGGTCTCGGAGGTAGCGCGAGGCGTGGTCCGATCACTGACCCCTTCCTCGTGCCTCTCTCTCATTCGCGAGTTGGGGTGCCCGGTCGGGTTGGTTTGGATTCAGGTGCATCTGGGCACGTCGTCCAGCGGTAAAGGCGCGAACATCGATCTTGTGCCGAACGATGACCGGATGCGAGAGATCCTTAAGCGCTTGCCGGCTGACTGGCGTTCCTGGTCACAGGCGGCCGATGCTGGCGCGGTAACTCCGTTGGGCTGGGAGGTCATCGGTTGGGCGACCGACGTTGTGGCTGACTTCTACGGTGACGACTGGTTTCGCCGAAACCTGGAGAACTTGTCTCATCCGCTGATGTCGATGTATGACCATCCGCTGTCGAATCGGATTGCGGCGGTGCGTCATGTCGAGCGGGCAGCGCGTATCGCTTTGCTTCCCGAGGACGTGATGAAAGCTCTCTCGAAAGGGCCAAACGGGATCTGCCGGTCAACCTCGTCTGACGAGTTCGATCATCTAGACATCGTCCTCGAAGTGATCGGTCTCGCACTGAGAGATGGATGGGAGGTTGGCTGCGAGGTCCCGACCCGCAGCGGCCGGCTACCGGACGTCCGAGTGGCACGGTCGGGCTTCGCCTACTCGATCGAGGTCACGACGCAGGGCTTCGACCGGAGCCTACGTGCAACGCGTCGACAGGGTGACCGTCTCTCGGACGAACAGTTCCGGCTCGAGTTCGGCCACTCCGTCGAGTGCGTCACGCGGGTGGCGCGATTGCTGTCGGACGAAGAGTTTTCCGAGTACATCTCCGCGCTTGAACAGGCCGCGGCGGCGACGTCCGAATCCCACGATCTCGCGGAGTTCGATCTGGGGTTCGCTTCGGCGAGCGTGTATCCAAAAGGTGAGCGGCCGGGAACGACGACTCACGAAGGTCCGATGCTCGACGGCGATTTGTGGCCGAGGTTCGCCACGCGCCTGCGCACGAAGGCGGAGCAGACGATGGGGAGCGGTCGAAGCTGGATCCGTATCGATGAGGGCGGCGGCCTGCTAGCTCTCACGCAGGCCTATCACCTGCCGATAGAGGAGAAGCTTGGATGGCTGATGCACAACACGGCCATCGGCCTCGCCGACTTCCAACACGTCGAGGGGGTCGTTATCAGCCATGGCGCCGAACCGGACTGGAACCCGATGGCGAATCTAGCTGGCGTGACGGAGCGAGTCAGCGGATCGGCTGTCATCGAGCGCCGACTTCCGGGCGGGAGACGCCGCCGCACCTATCTGGTCAGGCTCGACCGCGGTGGGATCGTGCTCCCACGTCATCTCTTGTTGGATCCGGGAAGCTGGTACGGAGGAGAAGATCGCTGGCTGGACTGGGCGTTGAACTACCTCGGCAAGCCATCGATCCAGACCTTGGTCCAAGGCGAGTCACGCCGTGAACTGTTGCCGTAGGCACCACCGGGGTTCCTGCCTCACCACTACAAATCAGTCCTTGACCGCTGCACCCCCCTGGCGACGTTTCGCAGAGAGCGACCCGCCGCTGTCAGGTGCGGGCATAGCGATAGACGCCTCGGATCTGTTGGTGCAGGAAGCTTCCGGGGGATTCGGCCTGTACCAGCATGTCGTACACGGCCCTCGGTACGTCGAAGTACTGGTAGACAGAGCCGTCATGGAAGGCGATCTCAAGGGTCGATGAGTCATCGTCGAATCCCACGGACTCGACAGTCGAGGACGTGACTGGCTGTCTGTTCATGTGCTTGAGTCCGCTCCTTCGGTGGCTGCGGGATGCATTGCAGGATTGGGCACGATCCTGGCGGACGTGGGATCCTTCGAGCGCCACCTTGCTACTACGTCCTTGTAGTCCGCCGGCTCCCGGCGCCTGTCCCATCCGCCTGGCACTCCGACACCGACGACCTTGGGGTCAGTGCTTTCGGGAAGTCGGGCCGGTAGGTCGACCAGCACTCTCATCGGTACCGGAACGGCTTCGCCGATGACGATAGCCTCGCCGGTCCTGAGAATGGGCAGCATCGAGAGGACACCTGCGAGGTTGTCAGCGACAGCCGACGCGACATGCCCGCGGTCCGTGGCATTGGCGAGGCGGAGAGCCACGACCGTCCCGCACTGGGAAAGGATCGTCGCATCCACCTCGGCTGGCCGCTGACTGACGATCATTGCGCCAACGCCATACTTCCTCCCCTCCTTCACGACCCTCTCGACGGCCCAGCCCGCACTCGTCGGTCGATTGGCAAGGTAGGCGTGGGCCTCCTCGAACACAAAGAGGAGTGGGCGTTCCCGTCCGCCCTCGGATAGGCGTCTGGACCAGAAGAGGGACTCGTAGATGACTCGCGTAAGAGAACCCACCAGATCGGCAGAACCTCCGACGGGACACCCGACAGGTCGAGGATGGATACCGACGATTCGCCGCCCAGCCACTCCTCGAGGAACTTGTCGAGATCGGCTTCGACTTTCCCGGCGGCGTTCGGCGCCCAAGGGCCAGGCCGGAACAGGAAGTCGTAGCGGGGGTCCCGCAGTCGGGAAGCGAGCCCTTCGACCTGGCGCCGGATGTTCAGAGTGCTACCGCTGAGGAAGATCTTCGTCGCACCCGCCGCCTGCGTTGGTGCTTGGTAGCGGGGCGGCGTGACAGTGATCGCGTCTCCCGTCTGCTGGGGGTTACCAGCGTCATCGAGCAGTAGCGCCTCGGAATCTCTGGTCTGGCTTGCCGGAGGCGCGGTGTGGGTCGCGTTTAGGAGTCGGTGCAGGTCGAGCCAGAGCTGGTGGATGCTGAACGGCACAGGGGTATCGACGGTGACCTCGTGAGGCCCAACCCCGGCGACGGGGCTCGCCTCCAGGGTCTCGCGCTTGAGGCGCACGATCTCATCACGTATGGCGCCGGTAGACGCGTCGTCATGAACGCCTCCGAAGGTGAGAGGCAGAAGCTCCTCAAACGAAAGCGCCCAATATGGAACGTGAAGTGGTCGAGTAGACGGCCCGTCCGCTCCGACCCGGAAGGTCTTCGCGCGGTCAAGAAGAGCGGCGGAGTACTCGCCATGCGGATCGAAGATCAGGACTCGCGCCGATGGATACCGCTTGGGGTCGGCAATGGCCTCCACTATCTTGACTACGGTCGTTGATTTCCCTGCGCCAGTGGTGCCAACGACTGCCGAGTGGCGCGTGATGAGAGCGTTGATGTCGAGCAGCGCCGGAATGGAAGAAGCACTGGCGATCCGGCCAATCTCAACCCGGATGGGAGAGGAGACCTCCCCGTAGACCGCTCCCAGCCTCGCTTCAGTCATGACGTGTACGGCGTCGCCGAGGCTGGGGAGGACCGATACGCCTCGACTGAAAGGACGGCCAGGCGAACCTTCGCCGATCAACTGCACAGTGAGCCACATCCGTCCGAAGGGATTAGTCTCCGCGAGTCGCTCAGGCACGGCACCGGAACCGGCCTGCGACACGATGCCGACGAGATCGGTAAATCCAAGAGGGATACGCACGAACCCCCCGACTTGAGCGACGTGGTAGGCATGTCCCTCGACGAAGACAAGGCCGGAGCGGGTTGAGTCCTCGAGCACGACGCTTACGGTGGCGCCCGCGACATCCTGGACGTAGCCGAGAAGGCTGGGATCGCTCACGCCGTAGTCGGCCCATCAGAGCGAGCGTCCGATCCGCCATCACCGACTAGTGCGCGAAGCTTTTTTCCGAAGGTCTTGAAGTCACCGAGGTCGCAATTGGCTGCAGCGCCCGTCGAGGGCGCGGCCCAGGGGAGTTCCGCTCTCGCGATGACTGCGGCGTCGCGGGCGAGGCAGCTCAGGTTTGGGTTTTCTAACGACAAGCACCTGGCGTTGTCGTAGATGGCGAGTTCTTCGTACTGGAGGGCGAAGACGGCCGCACCCGGGTTCCCTTGGATTCCTTGCACAATCAGCTCGTTGATGTGAGCGTCATCGAAGGAGAAGCCAATCGTCACCAAGGTGGCAGCTGGCTCCCTGAGGAACTGCCTGAGCCTGTCCTGCATGATGAGGTAGGGCATCCGGCGGCTGCGAGGGGTGGATCAATCGGCGGCCAGCTCGGTCCTTCGCCGCGGTGCGGATGACTTTTCCTGATGGCAGAAGTGACCAGTTAGACGATCCGTGCAACTTCCACACTCGGGCCCAACGGTCCGGCAACGAGTCCTGCTCGATGGCGGCAACGTCAATGAACGGTTCGCGTGAGCCCACGAACCCGTCGAAGAACGGCGCATCCCTGCGCTCCAGGGCAGTCTCAAGGAGAAGGTCATAGTTCGTGGTGAACACGCTTACGGGATAGGACCGTGAGGCGCCGCGGATCCAGACGGCAACGTCGTCATAGGGCGTCGGACCTGATGGGAGATCGACAGAGACGGCTTCGACAATGGCGTCAGTGATCGCGGCTTCAAGGGCGTCGATGGCCGAGACGGTTAGGCCGCGGATTTCGTGTGTGCCGGCAACAGTCGCGAGAGTGCGCAGTCGGCTGAGCATTGCTTCGAGGTTTGGAGGACCCAACTGATCCTCCGTGAGCTGCGCTACTAGACCCCGAAACTGGTCGCGCAACTTCGATGAGTCGATGCTCTCACTGATGAGGGTCGTCAGTCCGTCGATGGTGGGTATGAGGGGGCGCGCGTCTCCGTTCGACCCGTCTACCTGGATCGAGGCTGGGCAACCAGCACCAAGCAGAAGCCCGAGGGGCCGTTTGCTCTGGCCCATGCACTGCCAGAGGACTTCCGCTCTGCTCTCGATATGGAACCCGTCGGCGGCCATGCCAGCAATGATCGCACGGGGGAGAACATTGAGGCCCGATCCTCCTGAACAGCTGTCGTGCTTACCCAGTCTGCGCCGTTGCTGACGCTCCCGATACGAGTCCCTCCGTTTTGGCAGGAAACGATGCCGCGGGGGGCGTTACGGGCGCTAAATATCGAGCAGCCCCGCCTTTCGCAGTTGGCGGCGGACAACGCGGACGACGTCGTCGAAGCGGGGTGGGTCGGCGAGGTGCTCGCCCATCTCGGTGCTCCACCGCTGGCCGTAGCGTTCAACGCGGTCCTCGAAGCGCTGGGCGAAAGTGCCGGGGTCGAGGTTCTTGGCCCGAGCTTTGCGTGCGAAGAGCGGTCGGACCTCGGCGAGCGACAGTGCGGCGTCCTCGGTGAGTCGGAACAGGTCGTAGAGGTCCCGGCACTGGACGCGCTGGACGACGCAGCGGAGCTTCTCGGCGCCGATCTCCTCGATCGGGTAGACGGCAAACGGAAGAGGATCGGGTAGGTCTGGCCAGATGTTGCGGAGGGTCCGTTCCTCGACCGACTCGACGTGCTCGTCGGTCGCGAGATCGAGCTTGATCTGGCGAGGCCGGGCGGCGCCGAGTGGACCGACGTACGAGATGGCCGGCTTGTCTCCTTCGGTGAGCTCGAGATGGGGGAGGCCCGCGTGCTCTCGAGCCGCCTCCAGCACCTTGCCGAGGGCGGCGGCCGACGCCTCGGCGCTGCCGTCGAGGACGGTAAAGTCCAGGTCGGCCGAGTAGCGGTAGTCGGGAAGGTGGACGAAACGAAGAGCGGTGCCGCCTTTGAGGACGAGCCGTCCGCCGTCTTCCGGTCGGGCGTGGTGAAGCTGGGCGACGACATGGGCGAGTACGTAGTCCCGCTCCACGACAGGGGTGTCCACTCCGTCGGTGTCTGCTCGGCGGGTGAGGGCGTGGCGGGTGAGCACAGTCAGTTCCCGGCGACCGCTCGTAGTTCGTCTGCGCTTATGCTCCAGGCCACCCGGAAGGCGTCGTCCACCCAGGTCACCTTCTTGCCGCGGGGGTCGAGGCGGACCATCGGCTGCCTGCGCCCGACGGTCGGGTCGAGTTGGAGCGGGAGATCGAGTACCTGGGCGAGCGAGGCGAGGCGACGCTCCGCGGCGAATCCTCGGGGACCGAAGGCCCTGGCGAGCAGTGAGAGTCGGTCCGGATTGGCGCCGGACGCGCCGTTGACAAAAGCCTCCGCCAGCCGCTCGACGCCTCCCGTGAGATCGACCCGGAGGGCGCATTCGAACAGTGCTCGGTCCAGAGTGGAACGCCACGAATGCCCGAGCCGCTCGGCTTCGAGGTGGATGGTCTCGGCCCGCTCGATGACGACCCGGAGCGGACGGCGGCTGATGGCCGGGACGCGGACCTGTGTGGTGCAAGCGACAGTGATCGTGCGGACGGGGTGGCTGAGCAATCCGAGATCGGCCAGGGCGCTCAGGTAGGCGATGCGATGCTGCCGGTCGCCGAACGTGGCTCCCACGGCGAGGGCGAGGTCGTCGGTGGTGGTCGAGGTGTGGAGCGAGCCGAGGGGGCGGATGACGTAGCGCCCTCGGCCCAGCCGATCGACCAGGCCGTTGTCCTGCAGGCGTCGGAGGGTGTTGGCGGTGGCGGTCGGCGAGCGATCGAGCGCGGCCCTGGCTTCGTCGAAGGTGAACTCCTCTTTGCCCTCGGCGACGAGGGAGTCAATCAGCTCAAGTGGGCGGGCCATCGCTGCCTCCTGATTGACAAGATAGCAGAAGTTCACGAAAAACGTGAAATACAGCCGATCTGTCTGACAAGAGCGGTAATCGGTGTCCAGGTCTGTCCCAAGCCGCTGACCTGGGCAATCATATGTACAGGACCGCTTCCGGCATGACCAAGCCGGGTGGAACTAACGCGAGAATCGGGCCCCTGACCTGTACTGGTACACGCAGACCCGCTCGTCGGGTCACGGCTGAAAGCCAGGACGCGTGTCGAGATCAATCCGGATCCCTCCCCTCGTTATCCTGTCGGCGGGGACTCTTTCTCACCTGAAAAGCTGTCAAGTCCCCTACCTGGACCTAATTTCGACACCGCCGCTATCAACATGACTGAGTACTTGCACTCGGTGTCTGGCCCCGTCGTTCCCCTGTTACCCACGCCTACCGAGCACGTACGGGCGGCGCCCAAGGTTGATCTTTCGCAACCATTTTGGGTCGTCGAGTCAGTGAGACTTTCCTCATTCGACGGTGCCGATAGCCGGCTTGGTCCTGGCCATGCTGGTCGGCATCGAGGCCGAATACGCCTCGGCGAGAGGCTGGTTGGCGAGCAAGCAACACAGTGTCGATGATGGCAACCGTGTTTCAGATCGTGCGGTGTTCGCGGTGCAAGCTCAGGATGAAAGGTGAGTGCATCGCTCATGTCGGCCTCGGCTCCTCGGTGACGCCAGCGTGCACACGGCTGCCCCGACCTCACCTCCCGATGTGATGCAGCTACGAAGATCGGTCCGGCTTGGTGGTCTGGGCCACGAGTACGAATTGGCTTCGTGAAGCCTCCGACGACGTTCTCGGCACCCACGGGTTGCTCGTCGCCATCGCAACCGGTGAGTGGACTCATCGGGGCGGGTTCGCGGGGCGCAGGGAACCAATCACCTCATGCCGGACATATATAGTCCGTGGACAGCGCGCACGAGCCGGTACCCGACAGCGAGCTGTGGCGACGAGCCGCCGAGCACGACGGTGCCGCCTTCGGTGAGCTGTTCGAACGACACGCGGACGCAATCTACGTCCACTGTTTCCGTCGTACGGCCTCATGGTCGAGCGCGCAGGAGTTGACGAGTGTCGTCTTCTTGGAAGCATGGCGTCGCCGACGTGCGGTTCAGCTTCACGGTGACTGCATACTGCCCTGGCTCCTCGCAGTAGCGAACAACGCCATCCGCAATGCCGACCGGTCGTTGCGCCGCAACAAGCGCCTGCTCGCCAAGCTGCCCCCTCCGTGCGCCACTGGGGACTTCGGGGATGACGCCGCTGGTCGGTTGGACGACGAACGGGTGTTGGCACAGATACTTACGGCTCTGGGCGCGCTCCGAACGGAGGAGCAGGAGGTTGTTGCTCTCTGCGATTGGGCTGGCTTGAGCTATATGGAAGCTGCTACCGCGCTCGACGTGCCAGTCGGAACTGTTCGCTCCCGGCTCTCCCGTGCCCATGAGCATCTTCGTGCTCGGCTCAGCGACGAGACCGATAACCCCGAACGGGCCGAACGGCATGCGCCCGTTTACCAACACCCCGAAGGAGAGTGGTGATGAACATCCTTGATCAGGTTCCCGGGCCCCGGCCAATGCCTACCGACTATCGAGCCGCTCTGCGTCGAGAGCTTGAGGCCCTAGTCGCCAGTCCGTGCCGCTCTTGGAGATGGCGCCGACCGGGTGTGGTGCTCGGTCTAAGTATCGGCGTCGCCGTTGCCGCCGCCGGTGGAGCTTCTGCGGCCGTGTACCTCCACTTCGAGTCAGTTACTAACACGAGCACCGCTTTCTGTTACAGCGTTCCGAGTCTTGCCGGCCACAAGGGCACCGCGGTCACCGCCAGTGGCGCCCCAGGGTCCCCGGCACAGGTCACCGACGCCCTGCAGACGTGCACCATGCTTTGGCAGGACGGCTTTCTCGCCTCCGGTGCACCGAACGCTATTCACGTCACCGGCACCACCACGATCCATCAGGTACCGAATCTCGTCGTCTGCACGATGCCAGATGGGACGGCCGGTGTCTTTCCCGGCGATGCTTCGACATGTCGGCAGCTCGGCTTGTCAAGTCCTCCTTCTGGCGCTGAGAAGCGATAATCCGGGTCGCCATTCCACTACAGGGAGGTGGTGCCCTTTGCTCAAGTAGATGTTCGTTTGGACGGGCCGTGAACAGAACCGAGGCTTTCCTTGGTTTGCTGGTCTTGCAGAGGCGCAAATTTCGCGCCAGAAAGACAACCCAGTCGGCCAGAGTCCCTGGGCGTCCTCTTTCGTGGTGGCCATATACGGGACAAGAAAGCGCCGTAACGAGAGACATCGCCACCTTCTGTTCATGGTTCTCTAGGCGCGATACGCCGGCATCTAACGATCTACACTCGCCGCCGGTTTAATACACTCGAGGTCCATTCTCCGAGGCGCCCACGGCAGGCATTTACGCGGCCTATGGTGGTCTGCTCAGTCCACAACTGTACTTAGACAGGGCCAATGATTCCCTTGAATTCCGTATGATCTAGGGCGCATAATTGGCCTGCACCGGCGCAGAGGGCGCCGTGAACTAACTGCAGCATAAGGAGTGCTACTGCCTGCGATTCGGTCAACTGCGAAAGGAAGGGTCGATTACTGTGAAGAATATAGGACTCCATTCAAGACTGATAGGTGTTCTGGTGCTGGGCGGCGGGTTGCTGATCGCTTTGCCCTTGGCTCTCACTTCGGGAGCCTCAGCTAGTGCGCCGGGGCAGTACTGCGTCGCGTCATTAGCGGGGCAGTCAACCGTCGAGTGCTTTACCACCTTTGGGGCCTCAGTGAGCTTTGCTACCGGCGGAACAGTCAACCTTACGAATGCAGCCGTAGCACGATACGTGACGCCGTCGGAGCTGCAAGCGGACGTCTCACCAGATTCGGACGTACTGGCGATCGACTACACGGGCACGGGGTATAGCGGAAGCTCGCTAGTTTGGACCGGCGCGGGTTGTACGAGCACCGTGGGCGGCGCCAACATGCCGGCGGGGTGGGATGACGTGACCGAATCTGTTGCAGCATACAGTGGATGTGCCACGACGTTGTTCGAGCAAAAGAATTACGGTCAGCCCGAGTACGCGATTCATGTCAACGCATCCGTTAGCTCTTTGGGATCTTTCAACAATGAGGCGGATTCGCAGCTGTTCTGCAACTATTTTGGATGCGAGGAGTAAACTTTCTGAGGCCGGTCTATCAGGGTTGAGTTGCATTGTTACGCGGAAAGTCGCAACCTCTGCGAGAGCGGGGGGGGGTCCCTCCTGCCACTCACGAGACGGGGGAGCTTGAGAAGGAGTGCTCTACGGCACCCATCACGGCGGGAGTCGGGACACCGAGGGACTTGATGGTATTGCCTACGGCGTGCCACTTCGCCAGCTCCCGGTGTCGCAAACGAATGTTGATTGTGACGGCTTTTCTTATTCACTTCCGCTCACGCCTGGGTCTTTACTGGCAGCGTGTGTTTCGCAGTTAAGGAGGTTTCGTTGAAAAGAAAGCGATTGATAAATTTAGTCACGATGCGGGATGGGCACTCTTTCGCTTCCGTCATGGCGATATTTGCACTGGCGAGCGCTGTTTGCGTGGTCCCGTTGGTGATCACCCGGGCAGCCGCCAGCGCCTCGGCGAATCAACAGGCTTCCCCGACCAATGTATGTGCTCCGACAGACTTAACGGCGGGGATCCTGTCAGGTAGCCTTATTGCAACGCTGGACGGGCCTGCCTTCACAATCGACGTTCAAAACGGCGGGTCTTCGACCTGCACCCTGAGCGGCTGGCCAACGCTGACAGCGGCGGCCACCATCTCAGGGGTTACTCTCACCGCTACCGAGGTGACGACGAGTCTGCTCCCCACTGGCGGCAGCGTTTCCTCAGCAACTGTCGACCTTGCGCCGCAGTCGATGGCTTCCGTTTCAATCACGTTCGCCGAAGCAGGATTGTCCTCCGCCTGCGGCACCCAACTTCCAGTAGCTTTCATGCCTGTGCCCGGCGGGGCGCCTGTGTCGGTAGCAAGCCTGAACTTCGGACCTTGCCCAGGCGATTTGATGCTCGTCACGCCCTTCCAGTTGGGTACTGGGGCCACGCCGGTGCTGCAGCCGGGAGCACCGACTCTGGCGGATCAGTGCCCGACGTCAACCCTGTCCGTCCAACTCGGGACACCTAGCGTGGTGGGCACGACGACACTCGTTCCGATCACAGTGACGAGTGCTGACCCTCAATCTTGCCAACTGAGTAACCCCGCGTCAGTGACCATTACGGATAGCGCCGGCTCGTCCCTGCAAGCTAAGGCGTTCCCGTATTTTGGCAAGTACGCAAGCTTGCTCTCCGGTTTCTCCTACTCGGCAACGACCTCGTCAACCATCACCCTCAGCAACGGCGGGAGCGCGCAATTCGGCATCATCCTGCCGCAGGGTGGTACGAACTGCCCATCACTCGCTTCAATAAGCTACTCCTCCGACGCAGGTTCGAGCGTCGTCGATCTCGTGGCACCACAAGGCGTGGCGATGTGCAGTACCGCCGCAACCAGTGGATCACTGCAGGCGGCCTCGCCTCCGGCAGCGTTCGTTACGCCGCTTACCGCCGGTGGCACTAGCCTCGTGACGCACGTGAACGCGTCATCTGGCCATGTCGTACCTCTCGTGGGCGACACACCGGCCGGCTACTACTACGGATCCGACACCTCGGCGACTCTCTATACCGGAAGTGGCGTACCTTATGGCGAAGAGTACACCGGCGGCGCGTACGGTGGCTATATTGGTCAGGTCGGTGGGTACTGGCAGGACGTCAGTGGCTGTGGCTCGTCATCTGCCTATAACACGCACGATGCCAATGCCGCAGATCTGAACGCTTCGGCGGGCACTGGGGTTGGCGCGCAGTACTACTTCTTTACCGGCGGTCCTGGAGTCGACCCGAACTACAACGGGACGACTGGAGAGGCCAACAACTGGGGCCAGCTCCAAGGAGCCACAGCCGACCAAGACGTTGCTTCTGGATCATTCCCCTCTAACCATGCCGTGATCCTGTCGGCCGACATTGAGGTAGGAAGCGGTTGGGACTACGTGTACTCGAACCGTTGTTACCCGCCCAGTGGCAGCTCCGGAAGTCCTACTACACAGCTCAATTGGGACACTTTCAGCACCTTCTACAATTATGTCTACAACAACACCCCTTGGTTCGGCGCTGTCTACTCTACAGGCAACCCAAATAATCCTGAGTGGCAGTCGTATATGGGTAGCTATGGGACGAGCATGACGTACGCATACGAATGGGCAGCCGGTGCATTCTACTCAGGATCGGTGTCGTCCTCGACCGGACTCAAAGCGTGGTGTGTGTCGGGTTCGAACACTTGCGGGGAGTTTTTTGGCGGTGTCAGTTCGAGCTACGAGCTAGCCTGGCAATGGGCCATACCCACGTACGGATCCCAGGGTGACTTTGACCAGTTTGATACCCCGAACTTCCCATAGCCATCAGATGAGTGCAAAAAGGGCTAGATCCAAGACAATGTCCGAGCCTCGGCGGCGGACCTCACCGCGGGGCAAGAGATCGCTGCGACCGTTATTGTGGGGCTCCAGTCTCCTCCTGAGCCTCGCGATAGTGCCAACGAACTGGTCCCTGTATGCTTTACGCTCGGTGAGAAGCCCTAGTGTGCCCTTCCGCATTTCGCGAGTAGCCGGAGGTGCCCTTATCGATGGAGAAGCTCTGCAGGTGCCCCAACGGCCCTTTGCCGTCGCAGTCTCGTCGCACTTCCTCTATGTGGCCGACGCGCTACACAACGTTATCAGGAGAATCGATGTTCTGACCGGCAAAGAATCGACCGCCGTTGGGTCGGGAACGGCGCGCTCCATTTCTGACGGTGCCCTACCGTTGAGCGTCGGCTTGTACGGACCATCGGGCGTTGCAACCGACCAGTACGGCGATCTCTTGATTTCTGACAGCGGGAATCGAAGGGTTCTTGTCGTGCCGGGTAGAAACAGAAGGCTCTTCGGGATGCAGATGATCGGGGGTCGCGTCTACCAGTTGACGGGCCGTGGGGTGGGCAATGGTGTCACGATCGAAAACCCCTGGGGCATTACGGTGGACGAGCAAGGTGACGCGATCTTCGTCGACAGTCAAACGGGCACAATCTGGCTCACCGCGGCCGAATCCGGGCGCGTCTTTGGTCATACTGTGCTAGCCGGACGAAGCTACCCGCTCTCACTGACTACGAACCTGAGCTTCCC
>Ga0224558_1001631_pt1 | contig 22806 bp, 19 predicted proteins | sample 714S32024metaG_FD_180682 | JGI IMG/M metagenome (GOLD analysis project Ga0224558, IMG submission 180682) | Peat soil microbial communities from Stordalen Mire, Sweden - 717 S3 20-24 | ecosystem: Environmental > Terrestrial > Soil > Wetlands > Peat | place: Sweden: Norrbotten County, Stordalen...
CAGGAGCGGGCAAGACCCGCGCCGCCATCGAACTCATCGAGCGCCTGAATACAGAGCACCCGGGCAAATGGTTTGCCGGCTTCGTCACCGGCTCAGAACTCCGGCGCTTCCACCGGCAAGAAAACCTCGCCCAATGGAGCTGGGATCGGCCCACCCTCGTCGTGGTGGACTATGCCGCCTCCCTGGTCGAACCGCTCCGGGGCTGGCTCAGCGAACTTGCCCAGCACCCCGGCCACGCGGGCTGCCCTCTGCGCCTGCTCCTCCTGGAACGTGAAGCGAGTGCAAACGACGGCTGGCTCCAGTCCCTCACCCGTGGCGGCTACAGCGACGCCCGCCTCCCGGAGCTGTTCGATCCCTTGGAACCCAAGCGCCTCGACCCTCTCCAAACCCCAGAGCACCGCCGCACGGTCCTCGCCGAAATGCTGGCCGCCGCCGGCAACCTCACCGGCAGAAAGGCCGCCGCTTTGCCGGCGCCGGGAGCCAATCCGCGCCTGGACATTCAGCTCGCTCAGCCTGTCTGGGAGGACCCTCTCTACCTGATGATGGCAGCCTTGCTCTCGCTGGACTCCGACCTGGTCGAAGTGCTGGACCTGCCCCGCACCGAACTCGCCAGCCAGTTGGTGGACCACGAAGCGAAACGCTTGACCGAAGGAACCGTCTCTCCCGCAGCGCAGCGGTTGCTCGAGCATACCGCTGCCTTTGCCGGCCTGGGCGGCGGCCTCACCCACGCCCAAGCCCTGGAAGTCGTCGCCACGGCAGCCAATTTCCTCGGTCTCTCCGACCCTGATGGACATGGCACGCTGGTGGAACGTTTGCATGACCTCTTGCCTGGGTCGGACGGCGGCATCGCGCCGATCTTACCAGACGTCCTTGCGGAAGCCCTTTTGCTGAGAGCATTGGCACAATGCCCCAAGGCCACACAGGAAGCTCTGCTCCTGCATGCGGTGAAGCTGCTCGGCCCCCGCGTGGTCTCCTTCCTCCTCCGCACCGCGCAGGACTTTGCCTCCGACCGCCAGCTACTACCCCTGGACTGGCTGCAAGTCCTCATTCGTGCCGGTCAGGCCCATGACCTGGCACTGCTCGTCCAAATCGAAGATGCCATGCCTCACGAAACGCTGGTTCTCCGGGAGAAGGCACTCGAGGTCAATCAACTCCTGCTGAAATATCTGAAAGGCCTGCCTGGAAACAGCGAACAAATTCGCAGCGGGCTGGCCCACTTGTCTAATCACCTCAGCCTAAGGCTCGGCGCCTTGGGGCGGCGGGAGGAGGCGCTGGCCCAGGCGCGCGAGACCGAGCGGCTCTACCGCCAACTGGCGCAGGCCCGGCCCAACACCTTCCTGCCCGACTTAGCCATGTCGCTGAGCAATCTGGCCAACCGTCTCAGCGATTTGGGGCGCCGGGAGGAGGCGCTGGCCCAAGCGCAGGAAGCCGTGCTCCTCGACCGCCAACTAGCGGAGGCCCGGCCCGACGCGTTCCTGGCCGACCTGGCCGGGTCGCTGAGCAATCTGGCCAACATGCTCAGCGATGTAGGGCGGTGGGAGGAGGCGCTGGTCCAAGCACAGGAGGCAGTGCGGCTCTACCGCCAACTGGCGCAGGCCCGGCCCGACGCCCCCCTGCCCGATCTGGCTGCCTCGCTGAACAATCTGGCCAACATGCTGAGCGATGTGGGGCGGTGGGAGGAGGCGCTGGCCCAAGCGCAGGAGGCCGTGCGGCTCTACCGCCAACTAGCGCAGGCCCAACCCGATGCCTTTCTGCCCAATCTCGTGGGTTCGCTGGAGACTCTGGCCAACGGCCTGACTTGTCTGGGGCGGTGGGAGGAGGCGCTGGCCCAAGGGCAGGAGGCCGTGCGCATTCGCCGCCAACTGGCGCAGGCCCAGCCCGGCGTCTTCCTGCCCGACCTGGCCAGTTCGCTGAACAACCTGGCCATCAGGCTCATCTGCTTGGGGCGGGTTGAGGAGGCGCTGTCGCAAGCGCAGGAGGCCGTGCGCATTCGCCGCCAACTGGCGCAGGCCCACCCTGACGTCTTCGTGCCCGACCTGGGGAGCTCGTTGACTGTTCAGGGCACATGCCTGAGTGCCTTGGGGCGACGCTCCGATGCAATTCAGACAACCACCGAGGCAATCCGTCTTCTCGCCCCTGCATTCGTTGAAGTGCCAGCCGCGTTTGCGCGGTTAATGCGTGCCACCGTCCAGCTTTATCTCGACAATTGCAGGGCGGCCCAGCAGCCATCCGACATGGAGATGTTGGCGCCCGTTCTCGACGTGCTTGACCGTCTCGATAATCCCTTGCCAGGAAGTAAGCCTATGGAATACCTACAACTCCTTGATCAAACGATAGAACTGCTCAAACCCGTCGCTCCCGCTGGAGGGCAAGTGGTGACAAAGCTGGCCGCCAACGCCCTTTGGGACTGGATCAAAGCAAAGGTCAAGGGCCGCTCCCCAGCCGCGACGGAAGCCGTTGAAGCAGTTGAGAAGGGCCCAGCAGACCCTGCGAACTGGAATGGTCTCCGCCTCCAGCTCAGCAAAGCCCTGGCCGAGGATGAAACTCTGCGTGCAGAGCTGGCCACCCTGCTCTCCAGACACGCCCCGGCCCCTTCTGTCGTTCAGAACTCCGCAGTAACGGGCGACGGCAATGTTATCGTCCAGACCACCGGCTCCGGGAACACAGACGTTCACCGTTGAGCCGCAGTTGAAGGCGATTTCCCGCTTGAAGCGGATGAATCAGTGAACGATGCCCGCGGGGCGCTCAACTGTGGGCGGCGGCGAGGCGGCGTGTTTATTCGCCAACGGCTTCTTGCGGTCTTGCGTTATTGCCTGCATGAACGACTGGTCGAGTGGAGCAGAGGCGCGACCGGTCTAGACCAATGGCTTCCTGTGTGTCTGCCCTTTCGAGCATTGTGACACCTGCTCCTTGCTCTTGCTCGGTCACTTCACTCCAATTCTAGCGATGAGGTTTGGCGTGGCAGTGTGCTTCGGGTGGCCTTCGACTAAACCACTGCCAAGAACGAATTCCAACTGCAGGCTGCAGACACCTGATGTCGCTCGCCTGCCGTCAGACGCTGCGAACATAAGCGTGGCAGCTATGGATCCGCCGGGTTGAATTTCCGTCGCAGGGTCAAAATACTCCGCCATTCCGCCGTTGTATAAATACTGGACGTGTATCCGGGCGTAGGAAATTCCCGTGACGGCGCTCGTTCCGAATTGCACGCTGTTCGGGTCAATCAGGGAGGACTTGGAAAAGCCGTAGTGGTCCGTGCCCAAGGCAACCCACAAAGAATTCTTCGTGGATGAGTTGGTGAGAGTCATCGTCAAAATATATTGCTTACCGTTGACGGCTTTTAGCGAGTGCAGTTCGACGACTAAATCGCCGAATGTCTTAATTACTTTGGGCTTGTCGTCGCTCACGTTCGGAGTCTTGTTCCCAGCGTTCCTCCATGTTTCGTTTTCAGACGCGCCGTCGGCAGGAACCGTTTTTGTCCCCGATCGCGGGCTAAGGTTGGTATATTCGCTCACCGCATTTGATGACCAACCAGCATTGACGGTATTCAGCGGCGTTGATGGTTTGGGCTTCATTGGCGTGCGTGGTTCACTAACCACGTCCGGCGACTCTCCAGCATTGCCGTTGTCCGGTGGCGCCAAAGAGCCGGTATTTGGCAGCGGCGAGGAGCCGCTGTTTGGTAGCACGGGCGTGCTGATGTTCGGCCGCGTTATTGATTTGGTAGCAATAGTGGGCTGGTCGGGCGGTTTATTTGCGGAACTTTGGGGCTGTGACCGTTCTTGGCACCCTTGCCGTACCAAAATCGCAGTTAGCACCATTATAACCAGAGTAACCCAAAACAAAGGCGCCATAGACCAATGGTGTATTGGGGACAACGCTTTATTACTTTCTTGGTCATCCATAAGTTTATGGTTTTAGGTCGCCTCTATTGATACGGGTTTATTTTCAGGCGTGGCAACCATGATTTTTCGTTAAAGTTGGGGCTTGCCTGCCGGGGCATGGAGCATAAAGTCGGGCTGGGAATGTACGCGTGGTGGCCAGTCGAAAGGCAGTTGTGTGGCCGGGGGAAAGCTCGTGGGGTTTCGCACGGGCTGGCCTCGGGCACCGGGGTGTGGAGGCGCATCGGAGCCGGTGGCTTGGATATTTCATGCCTTCATAGCCGCCGAGGGCAGTCGGCTCAGATTTCCCGATTTAGCAGAATGCGCCGACTGCCGTCGGCGGCTACACCGTGTCCACGATTCGCGCCGTGTGTGAAATACTCGTGCTCGGGTCCTCGCTGCCATTCCAGGAAGAACTCAAACCGAAGGATAACACTATGAGAAACCGGACTTCCCTGCTGCCAACTTTGCCCTCGCTCGCCCTACTGTGGGCAGCGAGCGCATGGCCCGCTTTCAGCCAGACCAGCCCGATCTATGCCTGGACGACCTTGGGTGGCCAGATGGGCGGGCCTGGGAACGCGGATGGCACGGGCAGCGCCGCGCGGTTTAACCTGCCATGGGGCGTGGCGGTGGACAGCGCGGGCAACGTGTTCGTGGCGGACTCGGCCAACCACACCATCCGGAAGGTGACCCCGGCGGGAGTGGTGACGACGCTGGCGGGTAGCGCGGGGGTTTCAGGCACGAACGATGGCACGGGCAGCGGGGCGCGGTTTAACTGGCCTTACGACGTGGCGGTGGACAGCGCGGGCAATCTGTTCGTGGCGGACATCGGCAACAGTACGGTCCGGAAGGTGAGCGCGGCGGGGGTGGTAATAACCCTGGCGGGCAGCGCGGGTGCTTATGGCAGCGCGGATGGCACGGGCAGCGGGGCGCGGTTTGACGGTCCTGCCGGCGTGGCGGTGGACAGCGCGGGCAACGTGTTCGTGGCGGACTCTGGCAACAGCACGATCCGGAAGGTGACCCCGGCGGGGGTGGTAACAACGCTGGCGGGCAGCGCGAATTATCAGGGCAGTGCGGACGGCACGGGCAGCGCGGCGCTGTTTAACCGTCCTTATGGCGTGGCGGTCGGCAGTGCGGGCAATCTGTTCGTGGCGGACAACGGCAACAGTACGATCCGGAAGGTGAGTGCGGCGGGGGTGGTAACAACGCTGGCAGGCAGCGCGGGTGCTTTTGGCAGCGCGGATGGCACGGGCAGCGCCGCGCGGTTTTCCTATCCTACCGGCGTGGCGGTGGACAGCGCGGGCAACGTGTTCGTGGGAGACTGCGGCAACGAAACTATCCGGAAGGTGACCCCGGCCGGGGTGGTAACGACGCTGGCGGGCAGCGCGGGTGCTTATGGCAGCGCGGATGGCACGGGCAGCGCGGCGCGGTTCAGCTATCTTAGGGGCGTGGCGGTGGACACCTCGGGCAACGTGTTTGTGGCGGACACCGGCAACAGTACGATCCGGAAGGTGACCCCGGTGGGGGTGGTGACGACGCTGGCGGGCAGCGTCCCCTGTCCTGGTAGTGCAGATGGCGCGGGCAGCGCGGCGCTGTTTAACCGTCCTTATGGCGTGGCGGTGGGCAGTGCGGGCAACGTATTCGTGGCAGACACCGACAACCAGACCATCCGGAAGGTGACCCCGGCGGGGGTGGTGACGACGCTGGCGGGCAGCGCGCGGAATGGTGGCAGCATGGATGGCACGGGCAGCGCGGCGCGGTTTAACTGTCCTTACGGCGTAGCGGTGCACAGCGCGGGCAACGTGTTCGTGGCGGATTCGGGCAACCACACCATCCGGAAGGTGACCCCGGCGGGAGTGGTGACGACGCTCGCGGGCAGCGCGCAAAACTGGGGCAGTGCGGATGGCACGGGCAGCGCGGCGCGGTTTTACTGGCCTTACGGCGTAGCGGTGGACAGTGCGGGCAATCTGTTCGTGGCGGACAACGGCAACAGTACGATCCGGAAGGTGAGTGCGGCGGGGGTGGTAACAACGCTGGCAGGCAGCGCGGGTGCTTATGGCAGCGCGGATGGCACGGGCAGCGCGGCGCGGTTTTACGGGCCTGCCGGCGTGGCGGTGGACAGCGCGGGCAACGTGTTCGTGTCAGACTGCGGCAACAATACGATCAGGAAGGTGACCCCGGCGGGGGTGGTAACAACGCTGGCGGGCAGCGCGGGGAACTCTGGCGGTACGGATGGCACAGGAAGCGGGGCGCGTTTTCACCAGCCATGGGGCGTGGCGGTGGACAGCTCCTGCAACGTGTTCGTGGCAGACGCCGGCGACAACAACATGTGGGGAGACCCCTTCAGCAACACGATTCGGAAGGTGACGCCGGCTGGGGTGGTAACGACCATTGGAGGTCTGGCCGGTGTTATTGGCGGGGCGGACGGAGCCGGCAGTTCCGCCATCTTTGACGATCCCTCTGGGATTGCGCTGGACAGCGAGGGCAACCTCTGCGTGGCCGACTCTCAGAACAACGCGATTCGGAAGGGCTGGCCGATTTCCGGCCGGGTGGGCGTAACCATCACCGTGCCACCCCAGAGCCTGGTAACAAACGTGGGAGCAACCGTCAGCTTCAGCGTGACAGCAACCGGCACCGGCCAATTATCTTACCAATGGCGCTTCAACGGCGCGAACATCCCCGGCGCGACCGACGTGACGTTGTCTCTCACCAACGTGCAGCTTGCCAGCGCTGGCGATTATTGGGCGGTTGTCACCGGCCCGTTCAGCTCTGCCACTAGCGCCTCTGCCCAATTAATCCTCTTGCAGCAGACCAACCGCCAGCCGACGGTCGCCGAGATCGGGCAGTCAACCGTTGACACGAACAGCCAATTGGAGGTTTACGCGAAAGGAAGATTTCAGCCCAGCGGCGGCTTGGACACCAACCAGATGACAATTGTGCTGACGCATGGCTGGAACTCCGCCTATACGGACTGGCCGACTGCGATGGCGGCGCTATTCGTCCTCGGCAGCCGCACCCCCACCCCAAACATCGTGGCGTGGGATTGGGAGAAGGATGCGAAGTCGGATTTGCTCCACATCTATGTGCCCGTTGGCAATATCCCAAAACAGGGGGACGCCTTGGGGAAGGAGCTTCTGGCTCAACTTGGCTCGAACTATTCGCAGCCCATTCACTTCATCGGGCACAGCTTCGGCACGCTGGTGAATGCCCGAGCAGCGGATTACCTGCACGGAGACGGGCCGCGCACACCCGCAAAAGGAGCGAACGCGTATCTGCCGGCGAACACGCAAATGACTTTGTTCGACGAGGCGGAACTGGCGCCTGACTCTATGAATGCTGTGCTGACCGCAACCTTGGCGATGATTACCGGGGTGCCTGTGCCGGTTAATCTGTTCTACGGCAGCGCCATGCCGAAACAGAGCCGATGGGCGGACAACTATGTCAGTGCCGTTGGCCTCCTGCACCCTGACGCGGCGAACGTCATATTTATGAATGGCCTGCCCGGCTTGGAACCAGACTTTTCGGCGTGGAGTAAAGCGGTCACGGCCTTTCACGGCTACCCCTGCGGATGGTATGGTCTGACCGTGCCAGTTGGCAGCGCCAGTTGGATGGGCGACCAGTGGTCTTTCGAGCAGAGCGGTTTTGCCTCCGCCCCGGCGACCAACTCGGTGTTCCTCCAAACGGCGGCCGTTTCGCCCATGGACCTGACGCCGACGGACATGCAGACTGCGGATATGGTGCTGTTCAGTCGCTTTGGAGACGAGGCCGTGTCGCTGGGTATTGCCGCGACGGCCAGCATGGGAGAGCCCGTGGTGCAGGTGTACGGTCAGGTATTGGGCAGTGTAGGCGCGGACCTTTCGTCGCTGTATATGCTCCTGCAGACAAGGCCAGGTGGCGGACTGCTTGGTCCGAATGGCTTGCCTCCCAAGTTCCCCAAGGGTGGTGGTGGAGGGGGTGGCACAAGCGCGGCGGCGTGTGCCTGGATACCGCTGGCCGTGCCTTCAAATGCCGTTTCCATGTCGTTCGACTTTATGCTCCAAGGCGACGGGCAGGATGATTCATTCGCGGTGGCTGTGAATGGCACCAACGTTCTGTCGCTGGCGATGAGCCTGATTCAAACCAATGTCACCCTGAGCAGCGGGCTGATTGGCGTGTCACCGTGGGCCGGCCAGACGGTTGAGTTGTTTTTGGGGATCGTTGGTGGCACTTCCACCAATGCGAGCCTCACGGCTGGCGCAATTACTTTCTACGGCGTGGTTCCGCCCTCTCTTCAGGTGCAGGCTTCCGGGAGCAATCTGGTGGTTACGTGGCCGGTCTCAGCGGACGGTTACGCGCTCGAAACCAGCACCAGCCTCACAGGGACAAACTCATGGGCACTCGTTACGAACGTGCCGGCTATCGTTTACTCTCAATACACGGTCACGAACGCGCTCTCTGCCGGCAGCCGCTTCTACCGGTTGAAAAGGACGCCGTAGAGCTGGTTGCTCGCGGCGTTGTATCTCTTCCGGGTTGGTCCAGAACGGGCCTGGCCATATTGTTCTGCCCGGTTTGCCGTGCCGATGCGGGCGCCAGGTGGCGCCTTTGGTCCATGCCGGTTACTTTCCGGAACCATCGTGTAGGGGTCAGCCGGACCAAGTGACAAATGCGGGACAATCGCGCGCGCGCTGTTCCTCTTACAAAGCCCTCGCTCAGCCACAGCCGCCCGGAGGCCGGGCTCTGATGAAACCAAAGAGCGGAGAATCACCGGGAAGCTGTGAAAACAGAAGGGGGCGGCGGCTGTTGGCTGAAGCGAGTTTTGTTCGTTAGGCTGCTGATTCATCGCGATAATAAGAAAGAAATGACTATCGAAGCGCAGAACCCAAACGTCCAAACGGCGAGGGTTGCAGTGTTGGCGCTCGCCAGATATGATCTGTAACCACGCTGGCTGTTGAGTTGGCTCAAATAACGCTCCCAACCAGGCAAGTTGGTGTCGTCTCCAAAGGCAGTCTCCTCAATGCGCATGAGGTATCCCGCAATAAACCTATTATGCACCAGGAGAAATAGGCAGCGACTGGCACAAACCAATACTATTAAAGGACCGATAAACCAAATAACACGCGATGGAACATTAGATTTGTGCAATATAAGCCAGCCATAGAGCAATCCTACCCCGATAGCTGCTGCCATCTCCGTGCGATACTGTTCCCGGATGTTCTGCATAATTTCCTCCCGCAGCATCTTGTATTGTTCTAGGTGGGATAATTCAGTGTCCATAGTCGAGTGCCGCCTAACAAGTGATTATACAGACCTGGATATCCACCCATTTTGGGGTGTTATCCGAACAGCTCCCCGTCGCGGATGAAAATTTGCTCTTCATCAAGGCTACCTTTACCCCCGCCCCCGTACCCCTGTAAAGCCCATTCGACCACTTCTTTCAGCTTGCCACCCTCCAGCCACCTGTCCTACCATTCCCAACAGCCGGTCAGGAGCGGGCGGCAGCAGCCAAAGTCGTCCCAGCGCCGAGAGCGGCCCAGCCGCCACCGCCGCCGCCGCTCGCGCAACGGCAAATTCCTGGGCCGCCCCGGGCCACACGCCAGGACCAGCCGATCGCTCCGGCTGCCCGAACGGATGGCGCCCTGAGCGCAGTCCTGGGCGCGGCCCCCACGCAGCCACCCGCCCCTGGGCACGGCGCTTCATGGGAGCAGGAGTACCGCGACCTGGAGGGGACGATCCGGCTCCGGAACTATTAGCGCAAGACGTTGTCGGCCTACCGGCTATCGGTGGCGAAGTTTCAGGCCTTCGTCCGGAGCCGACCGACCGGGGAACTGGGCGGGCAGGAAGTGCGGGGGTTCCTGTCAGACTTGCCCGTTCGACACGGCGTGGCGGGATCCGCTCAGAACCAGGCGTTCAACGCCCTGCTGTTCTTTTACCGCCACGTGCTGGATTGCCTTTAGGGAAGTTTAAAGTTTAGAGTCTAAGTCCAAAGTCCGGGCGCAAGCCGGCATTGGACATCCCGCGGCGAACACCCGCAGCGGTCCCGCTCGGACCCGGACGAGTTTAACCTCCAACCTCCAACAACGCGTCTGAAAGCGAAGGCAACGGAAAGCGCGTGGGATGCAAAGACTAGTGAGAATGCCCTGCAAGGGCGCAAATCGACTTTTGAACGGGGGGACGATGAGGCTGAGGTGCATGAGTACCTTGAGAATTGCCGCAGAACCCCCATGCGCCACGGCGGGCGGACCCCATCTGAGCCCGGGATAGAGATTTGGACCCCCAGCAGCGACTTGGCAGAATCGAGGCGCAGAGAATCGTAGGCTCCGCAAGTGCCTGGCTGCCAATGGGATGCACTGGAACCTTTGTGATTCGGCTGCCAGATAACTGTTATCAGGCCGCCCGCGATGTCCTCGCTCACCGCCCCCGGAGCACGTGCGAGCCTCGCCGGATCCTCGCCGGATCCTCGCCGTAGCACCTCTGATCGCCGATCAGAGGTGCTACGGCGAGGATCCGGCGAGGCTACGGCGAGGCTACGGCGGGACTGGCGCCACAAAAGCGAATGCAGAATGGAGAATGGAGAATGAAGAATGAAGAATGAGGTCACTTGTCCTCGGCGTCGAACGTGGCCAGGATTGGGCGGTGGTCGGAGCCGACGCCCCAATTCGGCAGGGTCAGCACGTAGGTCTCGCTGGCCAACCATTTGCGCGCCATGCCGGGGCTGAGGAGGATGTAGTCAATACGGGAGTAACTGTCCTCTTTTCCGAAATAATGTGTCCAGGCGACGTTGCGCGGTTCGCGGCCGGTGGCGTTGTCGCCATTGCGCTCGGCGGGGCGGGTGTCCACCAGCTTCTGCTTGCCCCGGCCTATGACCGCCTTGGTGGAGGCGGAATCTTTGGTGTCGTTGAAGTCGCCGAGGACGATGAGGTTGGCGTTGGGGTTGGCGGCAAGGCGGGCATCAACCGTCTCGCGCAGCAGCTTGGCTTCTTCGAGGCGCATCTCGGCTTCGTCAGCCTGGGTGACTGCGCGCTTGGATTTGAGGTGGGCGGCAATGAGCGTGAAGGAATAACTCGGGTTCACCTGGATGTCCACTTCGCCAAAGCCGCGGCTGACACGGAAGCGCCGGCCGCTCAACAGGAAGCTCGCGTCCGTGTGCGGCCGGCGGGCGGTGAATGGGAATTTGCTTAGGATGGCGACGTGGATATTGGTGTCAAAGCCGCTGACGTGTTCCCAATACGGGAGGTCGAGGCCGTCGGCTTTGAGGGATTCGCGCAATTCCAACAAGGCATTGGTGCGGCCCATCTCCTGCAAGGCGAGCACATCGGGTTTAAGGGCGAGAATGCTCTCGCGGACTTTGGCTTTCGCGGCGGTGAGCTTGGCGGGGCGGGTTTGAGTGGGCTGATCGAGGTAGCTTTCCAGATTGTAGGTGGCGACACGAAAGGTCTCGGCGCCGGCGAACCCGGCGCTGAGCAGCAGGGCGAGCAGGAGGGCAGGGGGCCGGCCAGGGCGCACGAGCAAGTTCATGGCCGTGGTAATAAGGCGAGGTACGGCCCAAGTCAAAAGGGAATTGGGAGCAGCGGTCCGAGCGCATAGCGTATGCGTGTGAGGGGCGGGGACGGCTCGTTCCCAGCTTGCTTGGTGATCTCCATGCGGAGGATTTGGGGACGAGGCCGTCCCCGCCCTTGCGGCAGGGCTTCATGCAGGCTCGCTGCGCCGAACGAAAGCTTTTGCAAAATGGACGTTCGCTGTTAGGTTTCCAGCATGTTCAAGCCGAGCGAGAATGGATCAGCCCGCCCGCGCCGCCGCCCGCTGGGGGTGCCGGCGAAGACGAGGGCTAAACCGCTCAATTCGGGCAACGGGTCGGTGTGGCGCCCCCTGAAACGCGCGCGCCCTGGCCCGGTGGCTCCAGCCAAGCTGCACGATAAGCAGAGCGAGCGCGACCACCGGGAGTTGGGCATTGATAAGGTCGGCGTGCGGGGTCTGCGCTTCCCGATTCGGGTGCGGGACAAGGCGCGAGCGGTGCAGGATACCGTGGCAACGATTGGGATGTTCGTGGATTTGCCCAAGGAATTCAAAGGGACTCATATGAGCCGCTTCCTGGAAGTGCTTAACGCGCATGGCAACATCATCCACGTCGAGAACATCACCGATATCCTCTACGCGATGCAGGAGAAGTTCCATGCCTCGACGTCGCACCTGGAGATCGAGTTTCCGTATTTCATGGTGAAGAAGGCGCCGGTGACCGGCAAGGAAGGGGTGATGGATTACCTGGCACGCTTTGACGCGGCGGCGTGCCGCGAGGAGATTCTGTTCGTGCTGACGGTTAAGGCGAATGTGACGACGCTTTGCCCGTGCTCGAAGGCCATCGCCGCTTACGGCGCCCACAATCAGCGGGGCGAGGTCACGGTGCAAATCCGGTCGCGGAAGGCGGTGTGGATTGAGGATTTGATCGCCATCATCGAGAGCTCCGCCAGCTCGGAGTTGTATGCGCTTTTGAAGCGGCCGGACGAAAAGGCGGTCACGGAGCGGGCCTACGATAACCCGGTGTTCGTGGAGGACCTGGTGCGCAATGTGGCTCTGAAACTCAATGCGCACCCGGATGTCACATGGTACAAGGTGGAGGCGGAAAACCAGGAGAGCATCCACAACCATAACGCCTACGCCTGCATCGAGAAGCATTGAACGGGCGGTGGGACGCTGGAGTCTGAAGGGAGAGGGCGGCGAGCATTGGCCGCTGCGAAAGTATTTGAAAATAGTTATGGCACTTTTGATTTGCTTTGCTACATTCGCACGCCCTCAAAGGGACCAAAGACGTCCCTAATGAGGGAGCGAAGATCAGCATTTTGAGAGAATCGAGTAGTTTGCATTGTGAGTAATAAGAAGAAAATCATCAGGAAGGTGAAGGGGCCCAGCCGGCCACATGGACTGGCGACCGCTGCCGCCATTCTTGGTAGCCCGACCGTGAAGGTGAAGAAGAATGGAGAAGTGGACGTAAAGCCACAGTGGGCGAAGTATTATCAGCGGCTGCTGGAGCTGAGGGACCAATTGACACGCCAGATGGACGGCTTGGCCAAGGAATCCGCACAGGAGATGGCGGGTTACAGCCTGCACATGGCCGATTCGGGCACAGACAATTTCGATCGGGATTTTGCCTTGAGCCTGCTGTCCTCGGATCAGGACGCGGTTTACGAAATTGAGGAGGCGCTCAAGCGGATTGAGAAGAACACGTATGGCGTTTGCGAATTGACGGGCAAGCCGATCCCCCGGACGCGCCTGGAGGCGATTCCTTGGACCCGATTCACGGTGGAGGCCCAGGCACAGTTGGAGCGCGAAGGCGCTCTGCGGCAACGCCGCCTGGGCGCGCTCGGCAGCGTGGATGCCGTCGGGCTCAGCGAGGCCGAACCGGAAGAGGAAGAGGCGGAAGAGAAACCCAAAGAGAAAGAATAACTATGCCCCGCGAGATCATCACTATCGAATGCACCGAGGCGCGGAAGGAGGGCAAGTCCCCGTCGCGCTACACCACGACGCGGAACAAGAAGCTCAAGACGGAGAAGCTGGCGATCAAGAAATACAACCCGGCCCTGCGCCGCCACACTCTCCATCGCGAAGTCAAATAGCCACTACCTATGCCTCGTAAAACTCGCCCTGATAGCAAGCCCGGCAAACGCGGCTCGCGCGAACGGTCCTCGTACGGTGAAGTGCGTACGCCCCGCCCGAAGCCCAAGATTGACTTTACGGTGGATGCGCTCGATTTCAAGAACGTCACCTTGTTAAGACAGTTTGTGACCGACCAGGGACGCATTCTGCCCCGGAAATACACGGGGCTGCCCGCGCATTATCAGCGACGGCTCAATTCGGCCATCAAGCGTGCGCGGCAGATGCTGTTGATGAAGTAAATGAAAAAGCCACGCGCGCGCGTGGCCTTTTCGGTTTAAACTGGAGACTTAATCGTCTTTAGGCTGTTTCCCCAGCCATCCAATCGCCGAGGTGCAGGTAGGCTCTGATCTTCCTGCGTTCGTAGCGGTGTTTCAGGGGTTTCTTGGGCTGGTTGTCCACCTTGCGGAAGGGATGTTTGGGATTACGTACAGCTTCAGTGATAACTTCCAACGATTTGGTCATAGCTTGCTTTGTTTCTTTGTTGAAGTTCTGCCACGCGTGAAGGAGGCCGCCGGGCTTTCCTTGGTAGAGCCCACTTTGCATTGAAACTGGCATTTGCCTCTTCAAGCGATTCAATTATACGACCATCCCAGGAATAATCCATTCAAATTATCTGGTGAGGAGTTGTTTAAGGTGGCGGCTGCGGCTTTCAGCGCCAGACAAACGCGCCGGAGCGCCATTCATGTTGTGTGCGATCGGAGACCAACCGCAGGCCGGCGCTTTCGAAGGCAGCCTGCACTTGCCCAAATTCCGACTTCAATATGCCCGCGACGACCAGCGCGCCATCTGCATGCAGACGGACCAGCATCCGTTCTAATTCGGCCAACAGCAGGCTCGAAACCAAATTGGCGCAAATCACAGAGTATTTGGTGGCGCTCCGGCGCGGAAGGCCAGCCAGATCCTGCCGCCGAAAGCGAATCCCGGCCGACACGCCATTCCGGCGTGCGTTGGCGCGAGCAACCCGTATGGACTCGGGATCACAATCCAGGGCATCCACCGGGCCATAGCCAAGCTTGGCGGCAGCGATAGCGAGAATGCCGGATCCGGTGCCGACGTCCAGAAAGGACCGCGCGCTGGCTCTCGGGCGTCGTCCCACCACTTCACGCAAGCAAAAGGCCGTCGTCGGGTGCCGGCCGGTGCCGAAGCTCAGCCCAGGATCGAGGACAATCACAGCTTGCCCTTTCCGCGCGTGCCGGCGGCTCCAACTCGGCTTGAGCAGGAGCGCGGAGCCGATCACCATCGGTTTGAAGTGCAGCTTCCAGGATTCCGCCCAATCTTTCTGAGGGATTCTCGTCAGCGAAATGCCGCCGGGGCCGATGTCCAAGCCGTTGCGGGCCATCACTTTGAGTCCCAACGCCAGTTCCTTCTTGCCGGCGGTAAACTCGGCTGGCCTTTCCCGAAGATAGACCGACACGGTCGCTTGCTGGGTTTCGGCGTCCGTGTACGACGAGGCGGGCTGGCCGAAAATCGTTCCCAGCCGCTCCGCGACCGCGTCGTCCGCGTCAGGAGAGGTTGACACGGAAACCTTCCACAGCATGCTTTGTTTCATGGGTGCTTTTATAGGCAGATGTGACTCGCCAGGCCCTAAACCGCCGCGTCAGGTGAAAGCAGGTTACGGAGCCATTTCGCGCCAGGGCGTAAAGTTTAGCAACTCCAGTTTGGCCTTATGCGACAGCCAGACGACCTGGGTGAGGCTGGCATATTCGATCTCAAACATACTCATCGAGGAGAGGGGCCAGCGGAGCAGAATACTCAGCAGCACACGGATAATGCCGCCATGGCAGAAGATGGCCACCTGTTGGCCCGCATGCTCGGCCAGGATACGCTCCAGGCAGGGCTCTACTCGCTCGCCCAATGTCTCGCCACAATCCGCATTTGCGATGCCGCCGCAGGCCAGTTGTTCGAGCCAGGAAAAGGCGCTGACCCCAAACTTCTCCTGGACCTGGTCCCAGCTCAGTCCAGTCCAGTCCCCGAAATCCACCTCGCGCAGGTCAGAGAAAATGATCGGTTTCGGGGCGCCATTCACCAGGAAGGGCGCCAGGGTTTGCTGGACGCGTTTCATCGGACTGGCATAGATCGCGCTCAGCGGCTTTGTATGGAGATACCTCGCCAGGGTGGCGGCTTGCTCATGGCCACGCGGTGACAGGCCCATGTCAATCCGGCCGCCAAAGACGCGTTGATAGCGTGCCTCGACTTCCGCGTGGCGGATGAGGAGCAGACGCGTGGCAGCCTCCACGGTGGGGCGAGGATCGAGGATTGAGAGTGACGGGTTCAAAATCGAGGCTGAGGGATCTGACGGCTTCTCCAATATGTTTCGCGCGTGGTCACTTTACGGGTTGCTGGCTGAGCTGGCCCTTGTCGAGATAGACTGTGCGCGAGGCGCGCGCCGAGGCGTGCGGATCGTGCGTGACCATGATGATGGTCTTACCGTGCTCGCGGTTCAGCGCCTGGAGCAAATCCAGGACCTCGTCGCCGGCCTTGCGGTCGAGATCGCCAGTGGGCTCGTCGCAGAGCAGCAAGGTCGGATCGGTGACAATGGCGCGGGCGATGCCTACGCGCTGTTGCTCCCCGCCGGAAAGCTGGCGCGGGAAATGTCTCGCGCGCTGCGTCAGCCCAACGATCGCCAACGCCGTTGCGACATGTCGTTTCCGCTCTGCCTTAGACAGGTGGGTGAGCAACAGCGGCAATTCCACGTTCCGCTCGGCCGTAAGCACCGGGAGCAAGTTGTAAAGCTGGAAGACGAACCCGATATGCCGCGCGCGCCATGCTGCCAGCTTGCGATCGGACAAATGATCTACGCGTTCACCCGCAATGCTCACCGAGCCGCGGGTGGGGCGGTCCAACCCACCAATTAGATTCAGTAGGGTGCTTTTGCCTGAACCCGACGGCCCCATCAGCGCCAGAAACTCGCCCTCTGGGACACTCAAATGCAGGTCCTTCAGCACGTGGATGTCCTCCGAACCGCGGTGAAAGACCTTCTCCACCCCGTCCACTTTCACCAGCGCATGGTTGCTCGCTTCAGTCACGCCTTCTCAAGGTTTCAATGCTTCTCAGCAACTGCCGCTCCATCGGCCAGACCACTTGGTGCGTCCACGATGACTCTTTCCCCGGCGCTCACACCCGCGCTGATCACGACCTCGTCGAGGCGCGTCTGGCTTACCGTCACCGCTCGACGCTCGGCGTGTCCGCTTTGCACCACCAGCACGACATCCCGCCCTTCCCGCTGCTGCACCGCGGCCTTGGGCACAATCACGGTGCGCCCCGCCGCGGGCCCAGACCCGTCCGTCTCGCGGAAAGCGACCTTCACGCTCATCTCCGGCAGGATGCGCGGATCGAGCTTGTCGAACCCAACCCGGACCTTCACTGTGGACTTCTGCCGGTCGGCCGTGGGAATGATGGCGATCACTTTGCAGGGGATCTTCCAATCCGGATAGGCATCGAGCGTCGCTTCCACCGGCTGCGCCGCCCTGACGCGATTGATATAGCTCTCATTGACATCAATCTCGATCTCCAGAGAATCCATGTCCACGATCGTGCAAATGCCGGTGCGCGTAAACCCGCCCCCGGCTGAGATTGGCGAGATCATCTCGCCCGGCTGCGCGTTTTTGGATGTGACGATCCCGGCGAAAGGCGCGCGGATGATCGTATCATCCATCTGCTGGTCCCAGTAGGCCACCTGCTTTTCGGCCACGGTCACATCGGCTTGCTGCTGCTCCAAATGGGCTTTCAATGCCAGAAACGCGGCTTCGGCATGATCGTAGTCAGCCTGCGTCGCGATCTTGTTGGCCACCAGGCCGGTCTGGCGCTGCAGCTCCTGGTCTGCCTCCCTGACGCGCACACGGGTTTCGGCAAGGGCGTTGGTCGCGGAAGCCAACTGGGCCTCAGCCAGTCGCAGGCTGGTTTTGATATTCGTGTCGTCCAGTCGCGCGAGCACTTGCCCCTCCTGCACTTTCATCCCTTCCTCCACGAGTACCTCGACCACCTTGGCGGTAATCTTGGACGAAACGGTTGCTTGCCGGCGGGCGGTGACGTAACCCGAGGCATTTAAGACAGTGCGCTCGATGCCGTTGCCGGTGGCCTCGCGCACCAACACGGTACGCACCAAGACAGCTCCCGGACGCTTCAGCCACCAAACCGCCGCGGCCGCCAGCGCCAGAAGCAAAACGCCAATGGTCACGGGCCAGAATCGGGACGTGGACTCTGGTTCATGGCTTCGCTCGATGCGCAAGTCATCCAGCGTAGGCTTTGGCAAACTCATAGATAGCGGCCACCCAAAGGAAACCGCTTTTCCCGCTTAGGGTCAATTGAGTAGTGCCCGTGTCACACAATGAGGTCGCATCACGCCAAGATCGGCGCGCGGACATTCTTGTCCGCAGCGAGGTGGTACGGAGAGCAAAGCACGGACGGTCTATAAGCCTGCGAGCGTTTGAGCATTGCTATGGACAATACAGTCCGCGCGCCGCATTGCAGGTTCATGGCCATCAACACTTCCGGACTGGCTGCCGCAAGATGGTCTTGAGTCGTTCCGAAGGGACGCGTCGGGGATCGGACAGGTAAATCTCGTGATGCTTGCCGGAGAATTGAACTTCCTGCTTCTCCGCAAAAGTCCTCATCACCGCAATCGTTTCGTGCTCCTTGTCGTAAGGCCCGACGTGCAGCATCTGGACGCATTGCCCCTCGGCCAGAGTCTCCAGCCGCACCCGCTTCACCTCTTCTCCTTTGCCCCGTTTCAACAGCACCGCGACCGCCTGGCGCAGGTCCTCTTCATTGATGAAATCCGGCGTTCGAATCAGCAGGTTCCAAAGCCACTGATCGAGCGGCAGTTTCGCAAGGTCCTTCCCGGGATCACTCCACCATTGTCCCTCCAGCTTGCATACCGCGTAATCCTCCAGGCCGGCGAACTTCCGGGTCATTTTGATGGTGAACGCCACGCCATAAAGCGCGCCGACGCTGGCGGTGAAGCGTTCCCCGCCGGGAGCACCTTGGCCCGAGATGGCCAGGTAGGAAGCCGGTTTGACCTCCACCAATGCAGGCTTTCGGGTTGCGGCGTATTCAGTCTTGTAGAGTTTATACAGGTCTATTTTCTGTTGTGTTTTCATTATCAGGAGTTGCTTGGGACTTGGGGTTTCAGATGCCGGACTTGCTTAGCAAAGGCGCGTAAATATCCGTAATCAGATCTTCCGGTTCCGTGCTCTGCGGGTCGTTCAGGTAAACCTCAAAACATGGCGTTGAACGCAGCTCGCGCCCGCTCCGAGGCAGCCACTGCCCAAGCAATTCTGTATAGGTCTCCCCCAGCTTATCATACGGACCGAAGTGGGTAGTGAGGGCGTAATCGCCGCCGGGAATGACCTGCACCCCAATGTCCCCCGACGGCTGAAAGGTCTCATCCACGGTCACACACGCGTCATAACGGATCTTATCTGGCCATGTGACTTCCGGGTCATCGTGGCAAATGCCGACAATGAGCGAATCGCCGCCCAGCAATCCGTCTTTACCCAGCACCGGCAGAAACTTGTCCCAGGTTGCGCCAACCTCCCCATACGGGCCGACGTGGCGCATAAATGCCACGCGGACCGGTTCTCTATTTTCAATCTTCACTTTCATCGCTTTGCTTTCTCTTTGAGTGGCTTTGAAATCCCGCACGGCGGTTCCATGCCCGTAATGCAGGCCGGAAGGAGCCAGAGTGGCGGTCTTGCGTTTGTTGGATGAACGAAACTGAGAAGGGGGAAGCCCGAAGGCCGCTCGAAACGAGCGCGTAAACGCCTCATGACTCTCGTAGCCCGCGTCAAAGGCGATATGTGTGACCGAAGCGGCGCCGAGTTTAAGTTGACTCGCCGCCCGCTCCAGTCGCAGCCGCCGGATATGTTCCTTTACCGATTCCCCCACCATGCCCTTGAAGACACGATGGAAATGGCAGGGCGAAAAGCAGGCCAGCCCGGCCAATTCCTCCAGCCTAAGCCGATCGTCGAGGTGTTGCTGGATATGCACCAGCACCCGCAACATGCGCCGCTTGTAGTCCTGCAATGTGACCGTTCGCATTGTCCCTGCCCAAAGTTTCGTCACAATTCATACCAGAATTGGCGGAGGTGCGCTTGATTGTTTTTGCGGTTTTGCAGAATCCAGCTTGTCGGATGGTCGTGTGACCCGCTCCGATGCGGTGGTGCTCCAGGCATCAGACCGGCCCGCGCGAGTGAGCCGGCGAAAAAGGCCGGAACGGGCGTTCCGGCCTCTGGCTTGATCAGATTGCGTTCGCGGCTGGCCGCCAACCGTTACCGACGGTAGCCCCAACCGTGTTGATGTCCCCATCCCCGGTATCCGTACCAGGCTGGCCGACACCCATAATATAGGGGCGGCGCGGCCACGACGACGGGCGCCGCTACGACCACCGCTGGAGGCAGGGCGTAGAATGGTGCCGGCGATGCAAAGACCGGCGCCGGTTGAGCTATGACCACCCCCGGCAGAGGGATGCCGATTCCGATGTTCACTCGAACACCGGCCTGAGAGGCCGCAACGGCCCCGAGTAACACTGCGGAAAGTAATAGTATTTTCTTCATACAACAGGTCAGACGGCATGCCGGGGCAACCGGTTCACGCCGGAGACGCATTTTTGCGTGATTTCCTTTGAATAATATCAGGGGAGCAGCGTCTGCGGCCGCACAACCCCCCGCGAATCAAGAATGAACGTGACTGAGGGCGGCAGTGAGGTCGTGGATCAGGCCGAGCCGCTCGTTTTCCTCCTGCTTGCGGCGCGTAATGTCGCGGGCTACTGTCGAGGCCCCGACTACCTGGCCGGTGGCGTCTCTAATCGGCGAAATGGTCAGCGAGACCTCCACGGGCTTTCCGTCCTTGCGGATGCGCACCGTCTCCAGGCCGTCCACGCCCTCGCCGCGCCTGATCGCGTCGAAAATCTCGGGGAGCTCCTCCGGCCGGTAGGAAGGAATCAGAATGGAAATCGATCGCCCAATCATCTCATCCGCGCCATAACCATAAAGGTGCTCAGCCCCGGCATTCCAGCTCACCACGGTGCCATCCAGTGTCTTGCCGATGATAGCGTCGTCGCACGATTGTACAATGGAGGCCAAGTACGCGGATATGGCTTCGGCTCGTCTGCGATCCCGCCGTTCCTGGGCGGCGCGCAATTCGCGTTTCACTGCCGGCACCAACCGGGTCAGATTGCTCTTCATGACATAATCGTGCGCCCCCGCCTTCATCATCTCCGCAACGGTCTCCTCGCCAACGGTGCCCGAGACGCTGATGAACGGGATATCCAGGCCGCTCTCCCGAAACAAAGCCAACGCTATCGGGCCGGTCAGTTCCGGCATCGAATAGTCGCAGACAATGAGTTCCCAGTTGTGCCTGTCGAGGGCCGCATGCAAGGAATCCGTTGTCTCAACACGCTCGAAGACGGGATCCAGCCCGCCGCGCCGGAGTTCGGCTGCGATCAATGTCGCGTCATCTGGGGAATCCTCCACCATCAAGACTCGCAGTGGCAAACTCATAAGATTCTTCTATTCCACAAACTCTGTTCTGCAGTCTATTGGCACGATACGCCTGCCCGCACAAAGAGTCAAATGAGCCAGGCTGAAATGAAGTAAGGCCTCGGTCCTGGCGGGTAGGGCGGGCAGTCCTCTGCGCGCCGGGCCGTGATTATGGGTGTGCCACGGCGCGCAGAGGACTGCCCGCCCTGCCTCCTCCCTCCATCACTGACGCATTACGAAATGCGCGATTTCGAGGTGTCCTTCCCTTGGGTTTGCAGCTACATTGCGCGAACAAAGAAAATATGAACCCACATACTGTGCTTTGGATTTATATTGTCCTGTTGCTGGTCGGCGGATTGATCGGGTTTCTGAAGGCCGGCAGCAAAGTATCGCTGATCACGTCGGCTATCTCGGCGGCCGTGCTGATCGTGACCGCTATCCCGGGCCTGTTCGCGCCGGGCCTCGGCCGCGCGTTGGCAGACATCGTCATGGCCGCGCTGCTGGTTGTGTTCGCGATCCGGCTGGGGAAGACAAAGAAATTCATGCCCAGCGGATTGATGCTGGTAATCACGGTCCTGGCCCTGGCATTCCGCCATCTGTGACTCCTGGCTCCCTTCCCATCTGGCAAATCCATGCCGAGGTAGTCGAGACCCTACGTTCCGGGAACCGGCTGGTACTGGTAGCGCCGACCGGCTCCGGCAAAACCACCCAGGTCCCCCAAATGTTGCTGGATGCCGGGCTGGCCGGGGACAAGAAGATCGTGGTGCTGCAGCCTCGCCGCGTCGCGGCGCGGACGGTGGCGGCCCGGGTTGCCTGGGAACGGCGCTGCAAGCTCGGCGCCGAGGTTGGCTACCAGATCCGCTTCGATGACCAGACCAGTCTGGGCACCCGCATCAACTACGTGACCGAGGGCATCCTCCTGCGCTGGCTGCACGATAACCGCGCGCTCTCAGACCTGGGCGTGGTGATCTTCGACGAGTTCCATGAGCGCAACCTGCTTAGCGACGTGGCGCTCGCGCTGGTGAAACGCCTGCAGCAAACGGAGCGTCCCGATTTAAAGATGGCCGTCATGTCGGCGACCCTCGAGGCGGAGCCTGTGGCGGAGTATCTCTCGGACGACGAAGGGTCAGGCGAGGCGTCTGTCCTGCATTCGGAGGGGCGGAGCTTTCCAGTCGAGGTCCGTTATTTGAGCCAGCATGACGAGCGGCCCGTAACGGAACAAGCCGCCGACGTGGTCGAGCAGATCGTCAATTCCGGCGAGCCCGGAGACATCCTGGTCTTCATGCCCGGCATGGGCGAGATCAACGCCACCATCAGCGCCGCCCGCGCCGCCCGGACCAACGAACGCCTCGCCCTGATCCCGTTGCACGGCGACCTGCCACCGGAGCAGCAGGACCTCGCCTTCGCGCCGAATCCGCTGCGCAAGGTGGTGGTCGCCACCAATGTTGCTGAGACCTCGGTCACCATTGAGGGAATTCGCCACGTGATTGATAGCGGGCTCGCCCGCGTTGCGCGCTACGACCCCGAGCGCGGTATCAGCACGCTCTTCATCGAACCCATTAGCCGGGCCTCGGCCGAGCAACGCAAGGGCCGTGCGGGCCGCACCGCACCCGGGACCTGCCACCGCCTCTGGACAGAAAGCGGCCAATTGGACCGCCCTGAGCGCAACACTCCGGAGATTCAGCGCAGCGACCTGGCCGAGACCGTGCTGCTCCTGCACTCGCTCGGCATCAAACGCGCCGCGGAGTTTGACTGGCTGGACAAGCCAGACCCGCAGGCCGTCGAACGGGCCGAGCAGTTGCTGATAACGCTGGGCGCCCTCCGAG
>Ga0224558_1001632_pt1 | contig 22799 bp, 8 predicted proteins | sample 714S32024metaG_FD_180682 | JGI IMG/M metagenome (GOLD analysis project Ga0224558, IMG submission 180682) | Peat soil microbial communities from Stordalen Mire, Sweden - 717 S3 20-24 | ecosystem: Environmental > Terrestrial > Soil > Wetlands > Peat | place: Sweden: Norrbotten County, Stordalen...
GAAAAGGAGGGAGTCGATCCCCGCGTGCCTTGGCTTTACAACTTCAAACTCGACTTCCGCTTCAAATAGCTCAACTGTCTAATCAACTCCCCCAAAAAGAAATCTGTTGAAACGCTGGGCTATTCTCGATTGTCCCTCCGGGACAGGAGGGGGGGCGTGTCTTTCTGTTGGCGTTTGTCGCTTAAGTCCTGGTGGCGCCGGACAACTCGTCCGAGGGTTGGGGGAGGTCGGATAGGAGTTCGGCTTTGACGATCGGTTCGAGGGCGAGGCTGGTGACGCCGAAAGCGTTGGCAAAACGGTCGCGGTAGAGGGGGTTGCGCAAGGCGAGGAGAATGAACGCGGAGAGCACGAGATACGGCAGCGTGATGGAGCTGGTCAGCACCACCACCACGCGGTATAGCTCCATGGTGCTCTGCAATTGGATCGAGTGGCGGGGGTAGAATTCGATAAAGGCCAGCACCAGTAGCGGGACCACGCCGAACACGAGGCAGAATCCAGGATACCACCATCGGAAGCGGGGGGGCTTGAAGCAGCGTCGAAGCACCGCGTGGACCAGGCTGTGCCCGAGCATGAACACGAGGAGGATCACCGCGAAAATGATTGCCCATTTACCTGAGTCGAGGAAAGGCCACTCATTGGTTCCGACCTGCACGTCGGCGCATAGCAAGAGAAGCAGGGAAACCAACACGAAGCGCAACAGGCGCCAGGGGATATCGAGGCAGTCCGCAATGGCCAGCAAGATGGCCACGCTCAGGGCGAAGTAGCGGAGAAGGTCGGCCAGGGCCGAACAGATGTATTGGTGATAGTGGTAAACCAGGTAGGCGTTAAGCTGTCGCTCAGCGACGGCGAGAGCGAGATAGATGACGACGAGCGGTATCAGCAGTGTCCAGGCTGCCTTGAGCCGGTTGGCCTTGCGCAGCAGAAGCACGAGGATAAGGACAAACCATCCGGCAACACTGCGCAGTGAATCGCCGACGGGACACTTGACCTGGACCGCGGGACCTTCGCGGGCTCCGAATGGGCCGATATTCTGTGAGGCGACTACTTTGAGCGTGCCGAAGCCGTAGAAAGGTACTCGCCATGAGTACGGTTCGCAGGTTCGTCAGCCAAAAGGCAGCGCGCCGGTGCCAATTTTCACCGGCCCGTTCCAGATGGCGAAGCGAGGGCGGTTGTGCCAGTTGTAATACTCATACTGCTCGCCGGCCTGGCCGAGCAATCGGTAGATGAGCCGCAACTGGTTCCGTTCGCGGTTGACCCGGACAGTGTTTCGCAGTGGCAGCCCGATGGTCAGTGAGGCGGTCTCCCCGGCCTTGACAACCACGGTCCGATCGCAGCGGATGAACGAGGGCTGGTAGAGCACGCCCGGAGCTTGATCCAGGACGCAACCTGTAATTCGATACGTCCCGGCAGGGATTGAACTGGTGCTGGCACCGGCGTCCAGGACCGCGGTGACCAACGAATTGCTGAGCTGAACATAGCTGCAACCCCGAGCAGCCACGTTCAGCGTGCCGAAGGGAATATTGGTCTCCGAGAAGACGGCCTCGACGACAGCACCGGTCTCGCCGGCCTTGAAGACGAAACTGATGTTGAAAGCGTGCCCGTCGAGGAAGACAGTCTTAGGCACGGGCGTGAGCGCTATCGTCGAGTTCGTCTTCTCGCCTGTCAAACGTCGGAGGAGCAGAGTGTCGTCTGGTCCAACCTGTCCGTTGAGATTGTCCACCAAGACGACGCGCCAGGGCTGGCCGGCGACAGTGACCTGGCCTTTCCAGCCGGAGCGGACATGAACCCAGCCCTCGCAGGCATGTTCGTAGGTGAATAGATCAACCGTATAGGGGATCTCCAGGCCATCCCGGATGCTGGTGACGGCCAGGTTGGTGAAGACCACGTGGCCGTTGTAGAAGCTGCGGTGGGTGGTCAGCTTGCCGCTCACGAAATCGCCCGTATGGTCGGTGTTCAGGCGCAGCTCGTTATCGTTGACAACACGGAGCAAAGGAGTGGGCGGAACGGTGGGGATGAGGCCGCGGGCGATTTCTTTTCCGGGAAGCGCCGGTTCTTTTGGAAAGGGAGGCAGGGCCTTTTGGAAGTTGTAGTTAAAGTCAATGCGCAGCGGCGGCGCAGGCGCGGGGTAGAGAGTAACCGTCTGGCTTGGCGGGGACACTGAGGTTCCGGCGCAGGCCATTTGAGCAAGGGCGAGGCTCAGAAGCAGTCCCCAAACCGGTTTCTTTCCGGCCAGCATCTGGCTGGCGCAAATTGCTGTCACGCACATGACACTACTCATTCGACACGACTCCTCAGGAAAGCTAACGCGCGGACTATACCTTGCCTATTGGTTGAAGCAAGCACAACCGCCCCGTGCGCGAGGCCTCAGTCATGGCGGGCAGGGGCGGCAGTCCTCTGCACGCCGGGCCGGGTTTATGGGCGTGCCCCGGCGTGCAGAGGACTGCCCGCCCTACCTCCTCCCGCCATCACTGGGGCATTACCCCCGGCCTTGAGAATTTCGGTTGGGAGGGGATTGCGCCGTATGGTGCGTTCGTTCTTGCATGGGGCATTGGGCAGGCGGGATTGCAAGGGGCGGCCGCAGCGGCGTTGATCGGCAGGCCGGCGGGCTCCGGCAGACTGCCACCCTGGAGAACATTATGAAGATCATTGACGTTCCACAAAGCGGCAAGCTTGGCACATTCATCAGCTTTAGAACTCGTTTCGGCCATTGGCGACATCACCAAGCTGTATGTGGATAAATACGGCGTGCCACCGGTGGGGAAGCGCATCTTTATTCACACGCGCCAACAGGTCAACGGATGGCAGGACGCGGCGAGGAAGACGACTGCGGTGGTTCCGCGAGGGTGAAGCGGTTGTTCGGCGTCTTTGGCGGGTAGGCGAGGGGTGGGAGAAGTCCGAAGTCCGAAGGTCGAAAGAAGGCCGAAGATCGAAATCCGAAGACGGTGTGCCTGGATTATTGTGCTGGTCGGGCTCCAGTTGATCACCGGGGAGGCTGGCGAGAGTGGCCATATACCACGAATGTAGTAACGATGTAGTAAGCCAATTGATAGCGTGGGGGTTGCGTGGCGATAGGCGGTTACATCGGAAGCTACTGGGCGGCAGGAGTTTAGGGAAGGAGGTCGCAGGGAGACGATCCTCCTTCTGAACAGGGACTGGGTTGGGCTCGCTTATTGCCCCAGATGAGGGTCGCGGCGGATTCGGCTGGCGTTTGAATTGGCTTTGTTGTAGCGGTGGTCGTGCGCGACGGGTTGGGGGCTTCGAGGGCTGTCCAACCTGACGCGAAATCGGCCTCAAACGGGGCCGCGAGCGTGTGCGCACGTATTCGACGTCACGAAAGGCAAAGCCATGAAAGCGTCTCTTAACCGGACCCTGCCAGGTGCGCTGGGGGCAGGCATACTGCTATCGGTGGCCCATTTGGCGGGCGCCGCACTTACGGACTACGCCAAACCGATGATCGGGACCGCCGATCACGGCCACGTCTTCCCCGGAGCCACGGTGCCGTTTGGCATGGTCCAGGTCTCCCCGGACACGCGGGACGGCAGCGCGGACGATGCCTATCAGGACGGGTCGGCAGGTTACCACTATTCCGACAGCTCTATCATGGGCTTTTCCCACAATCACCTGACGGGGACCGGCATCGGCGATTTGGGCAATGTGCTGCTGATGCCAACGGTGGGCGAGGTAAAGCTGGTCGCCGGCAAGGAGCCCGGGCAGGGCTACCGGGCTCGGTTTTCTCATGAACAGGAGGAGGAGCGGCCCGGCTACTACCGCGTGTTCCTACCGGATTACAAGATCAACGTGGAGCTGACTGCGACGGCCCGCGTGGGAGTGCATCGCTATACCTTCCCGGAGGCCACGGACGGCCATGTCATTCTCGACCTTTGGCACGGCATCGGGCGGGGCAACCGCTCACGGCCGACGGATTCGGCGATCACCATCGAAGACGAACGAACGGTCAGCGGCTTCCGCCGGAGCCGGGGCTGGGGCGGGGACAAGGTGTATTATTTCGTGCTGGAGTTTTCCCGGCCGTTCGATGGCGCAGGGCTGGTTTCGGACCAAAAGGCGGTGGAGGGCAAGCAAGCGGCGGGGAAGAACTTGCAGGGCCACTTTGATTTTAAGACCAAGGCCGGAGAAAAGCTGGTAACGCGTGTGGCGCTCTCCACTGTCAGCGTCGAGGGGGCGCGCAGGAATCTCCGGGCCGAGGTCGCCACATGGGATTTCGATGCTATCGCCGCCGCGGCTCGCGCTCAATGGGAGCAGGCTCTCGGTACCATCCGGGTGCAGGCGAGCGACAAGAGCTTCCTGGAGACATTCTATTCCGCGTTCTACCACGTTTTCCTGGCACCGACGCTCTTGAGCGACGTGGACGGCCAACTCCGCGGTCCTGACACCAACGTTCATCAGGTCAAGGGATTCGATTACTACTCGGAGCTGTCGCTGTGGGACACGTTCCGCGCTGAGCATCCACTGCTGACGCTTGTTCAGCCGAACCGCGTCGATGACTTGGTGAGCACGATGCTCGCCCATTACACCTTTTTCGGCCAACAGGCGCTGCCGGTCTGGGTCGAATCGGGCAAGGAGAACTGGTGCATGATCGGGAACCATTCGATCCCGGTGATCGTGGATGCGTACCTTAAAGGGTTCCGCAAGTGGGATGCTTCGGAGGCGCTGGCAGATATGATCGCCACGACCGAGGGCAGCCGGGCCCAGATGCCCGAATATCGGACCAACGGCTGCGTCGCCAGCCGCAAAGACGCCGAGGGGGTCTCGAAGACCCTGGAATACGCCTACGACGATGCCTGCATCGCCAGGTTGGCCAAGGCGCTGGGGCGAGATGACGTCGCCGACCGCTACGTCAGGCGCGCGAAAAACTGGGAGAACGTGTTCGACGCTGATAGCGGCTTTATGCGCGGCAAAACGGGGGAGGGTGCCTGGGTCGCGCCATTCAATCCCAATGCCATTGTCACTGATTCCTACACGGAGGCCAATGCCTGGCAATCCTACTTCGTGCCCCACGAGGTGCCGCGTCTGATCGAGAAGATGGGTGGGGACGAAAAGTTCGTGGCGCGGCTGGATCAGATTTTCGACAGCAAGGAGGCGATTGTTAATTTCTCAGAGGATGTCGTTGGGCTGATCGGCATGTACGCGCATGGCAACGAGCCGTGCCACCATTACGCCTACCTCTACGCCTACGCGGGGCAGCCGTGGAAGACGCAGGCGCGCGTCCGCCAAGTGTGCAATGCGCTGTATAACAACACTAATGCCGGTATGTGCGGCAATGATGATTGCGGCCAGATGTCGGCCTGGTATGTCTTCAGCGCGCTGGGGTTTTATCCCGCTGATCCTTGTGGTGGTGTTTATGTGCTGGGAAGTCCACTGGTAGAGCAGGCGACGATCGAACTCGCGCCCCCTTACTACAAAGGTGGTCAGTTCACCATCACCGCCAAAGATAATTCTCCAGCGAACATGTATATCCAGTCGGCGACTCTCAACGGCAAGACTTTGACGCGCACGTGGCTCACGCACGACCAAATCGCGGCTGGCGGCGCGCTGGCCTTGCAGATGGGCGCAATTCCGAACCGGAACTGGGGAGCAGGCCCTGCGGACCGTCCGAGATAGACGGTTCGTCCATGCCAGCAACTGACCGGTGTAACTCTGCGCTGGCACTCAGTCGAAGCTCGTTGCCTTGCGGTGCTTGCTGCGGACAAGAATGTCCGCGCGCCGGTGGTGGTGGCGAGATCTGCCGACGAGTGGGAATCCCCTTGCCTGGGCGGGGAGGGCTGCTTAGGTTCGCGCCATGAACATGAACCAGATTCAGAGCAATGATCAACGCAATAGCGGTCTTTCGCTGCGAACCATGTTGGGGCTAAGTGCCGTCGCGGCCACTGGAGTGCTCCTGGCGCCTGGCGTGCTGGCCGCTGCTGGCAAGCGCCGCGTGGTGGTATGGTCGGAAGGCACAGCTTCGAAGGACGAAGGTTCGAAGAAGGTGTATCCGCAAGACATCAACACGGCGGTGGCAGAAGGCCTGAAGCCGCTGGCAGGCTGGGAGATTATCACCGCCACCCTGGACGACCCAGATCAGGGAGTCAGCGAAGAACGCCTACAGGGCACCGATGTGCTGATCTGGTGGGGCCACAAACGACACGGGGACGTGAAGCGGGAGTTGGTCAATCGCATCAACACGCGGGTCCGGGAGGAGGGCATGGGGTTCATCGGACTTCACTCGTGCCACTTTGCCCAGCCGTTCAAAAAGCTGATGGGCACCGAGTGCAGTTGGAGCGAGTATGTGGCGGATGGCACCTCGGCTAAGATTATCGTGAAGGAACCGGATCACCCGATTTGCAAGGGCGTCAAGGACTTCGTCCTGCCCAAGATCGAACGCTACGGGGAGCCGTTCAAGGTGCCGACCCCGGAGGCGGTGCCACTCGACGGCCTTTATACCAAGCCCGACGGTCAGACTCAGCCGGGCCGCATGGGTATGTGTTGGACGGTCGGCAAGGGGCGCGTCTTCTATTTCACCCCCGGGCACGAGACTTACAACGATTTCTTCCGTCCGGAAGTACGGCTCATTATGTGTAATGCGGTGGAATGGGCGGCGCCGAAGGCGTAGCCGCAGGCAGCCTTAGTTCCGCCTACCCAGCAGTTCATCGGCCAGAGGGCGCGCGTCATAGACTTTTTGGAGCGCTTCGATAATCGCGCTGGAATGGACTGACAGAGCGCGGGACTGTTCTTCCGTGTACTGGAAGTCTTGGGTCAGGGACTGGATATTGCCGTCGAAGATGATGCCGACGAATTGACCCTGGCGGTTGACGACGGGGCTGCCGGAGTTGCCGCCGATGATGTCGGCGGTGCAGACAAAGTTAAGTGGTGTGGGCAGGTTCAGCCTTTTCTTCCTGGCCAGCCAGCGGGGCGGCAAGTCAAAGGGCGGACGATAGTTTTGGTCCATCGCGCGCGCATAGAGGCCGGCGATGGTGGTTTGAAAAGGGACGGGGCGTCCTTCTTCCTGGTAGCCTTTCACGACGCCGAAGGCCAGGCGCAGGGTGGAGGTGGCATCCGGATAATTGCTGGCGCCTTCGAGGGCGTAGCGGGCCTGGCCGATTTGGGCATGGGCCTGGCGCATCGCTTCGCGTTGGGCTTCGACTGCCTTGCGGACGGCTCGCGCCTCGGGATCAACCAGCCGGGCCAGCTCGATCATGGGATCTTTGGCCTGATCAATGGCCGATTGGCCGCCTTGATATAACTGCCGACGCTTGGCGGCAGAGGCCAGTTGAGTACCGCGCACAGCATCGGCGGCGCGCTCGCGCGGAGACTTGCCTGCGAGGACTTTCTGGACCAGGGGGGAATCCCAGCCCAAGCCCTCGGCCAGCCAACTCAGCGAGTCGGCCAGCTTGAGCGTCTCCAAGTCGGCATAGACCGGCGCCTCCGCAAACAGGCGGAACTCGAACGAAGCCTGCCTTGATTGCCGGTATTCCTCCAGCCGCGCGCCTTCCGGTTTGGGGCGCTCTTCCGCGGCGCGCAGCAGGTCGCGGGCGAAACCGAACAACACGCTGTTGAAACCGGAGCCGCGCTCCAGCAGGTCCTCCGCGACGACATGCTCGGCGATGACCTTTTGCGCCTGAGCGATCCGGTCCCAGGCCTCCACGGTTTGGGACAAAGCCGGGTTCGCAGATAGGGTTGCGCGAAATTGCTGTTCGGCGGCTTTCTTGCGGTCCATGAATTTTGGGTCCAGCAGGCCGGCCAACGCGCCATCTCGCACTTTGCGCCCGTTTCTGGCGCCGAAAAGGTCGTTGCGGGCGCGGCGGGCGTTTTCGGCGCTGCGAGCGCCCCAAGAGCTGAGGAGGACTTCGCGGCGCTTAAGTTGTTCCAAGGCCCGTGGATACTCTACGTCGCGCAGGTATTCCAGCTCGGTGACGGTCCGCAGGCGGTCGGTGTGCCCCGGGTGCCCGGAGACGAAAACGAGTTCACCATCGCCGGCCCCAGCCTGGCTCCACTTGACGTAATGCGGTGTCTTCGCGGGCTGGCCGTTCTCGTAAGCGCGGAACAGGCAGATGTCGAGGTCGAACCGGGGGTATTCAAAATTGTCCGGGTCGCCGCCGTAGAAAGCGATTTGTTCCTCGGGCGCAAACACGAGCCGGATGTCGGAATACTTCTTGTAACGATAGAGGTGATACTGGCCGCCCTGGTAGAGCGTGATCACTTCGCTGCGCAGGCCGGTCTGGTCCAATGATTCCTTTTCAATGGCGGCCATCGCCGCGCGGCGGGCTTTGAAGGCCGCTTCATCCGAAAGGCCGGGTGCGACCGCCGCATTCACGCGCGCGGTGACATCTTCGATGTTCATGAGCACGCGCAGCTCGAGGCCGGCGCAGGGCTTTTCCTCGGCGCGGGTGCGGGCATTGAAGCCGTCCCGCAGGTAATTGTGCTCGGGGGTGCTGAGCCGCTGCACGGCGCGCGAGCCGACATGATGATTGGAAAGCACGAGTCCTTCCTCGGATACAAACTCGCCCGATCCGCCGCCAAAATGGACGGAAGCCAGTTGCAGGTTCTCCAGCCAGTGATCGGTCAGATCGAAGCCATACTTGTCATGGAGGAGTTGGCGGGGAGGGTGGTTGTAGAGCCACATGCCTTCGTCAGCCGAAGCTAGGCTGGGCATGAGCAACGGAAGCAGACAAAGTCCCATAGCCGCAACGCGGGCTCCACGGCCAACTGCGCGCGCCGCGAAGCGGCGGAAGCAAAGGTTCGGCAAGAGTATTCGGTTCATAGACGCGGGCGGAATTTAACAAACAAAAGGCGTGAGTCGAGGGGTTTGCCGAGCCGTCTCCCCGACTGGGTTTATCTTGGAGATGCCACGATGCCTAGCGCACCTAAAGCCGAGAAGCGAAGCTCGAAACCCGAAACAAACTCCAACTCCCAATGCCTCAATGTTCGGGACTTCCCAAGGCGCGCTAGTTTGGGCGGTGGCGGCACGATTTAACCGTTGCTCCAACAGACCGCCCTAACTATGGTTGGCAGCAAGACATAATGAAAAAGATAACCACACTTCTTGTTCTGACACTGCTCACCACCATCGGCGCTTCCGGCCTTGCGGCGGCTGCCACTGATCCAGGCTTTACTCCCTTGTTCAACGGCAAGGACCTCACCGGCTGGAAATTGCGCAACCCCGACGCGCATAACTCCTGGAGCGTCCTGCCGGGCGGCATCCTCAAGAACACCGTCGAAAAAGGCAGTCACGGCGTGGACCTGGTGACCGAGAAGAAATTCTGGAACTTCACCGTGCGCTACGAGTACATGACCCCCAAGGACTCAAACAGCGGGTTCTACCTGCGGGGCCGGCACGAGATCCAGATCCTGGGCGACCGTGACAGCGGCACGGCCAACGACACCTGCAACGGCTCGATTTATGGATTCAAGGCGCCGGACAAATTCGTGACCAAGCCGGCGGGCGAGTGGCAGACCGCCGAGGCAACCATCATCGGTAATCGCATCACCGTTATTTTGAACGGCGTTAAGGTTCATGACAACGTCGAGTGCAACAAGGCCACTGGCAGCGAGATTGACGGCAACGTGAAGGAACCCGGGCCGATCTTTCTGCAAGGCGACCATGGCACAGTGAGCTTCCGCAATATCCGGCTCAAGGAATTGCCCAACTGAGGCCTGCCGGCGACGAGTGGTGTGTGTGGGGGGGATTGATCGCGATTGGGGAAGGCGGACGATACAACTCCTACGGGGGAATGGCACGGGGTTAAGGCGTAGTAAGAGCAGAGGCGCTCGAACGGTTTTTGGGGCAACGTGTGTTTCTGTTCACCCAGGGGATGCTGCTACCCCCTATTCCGCCGAAAACAGCGAAGAGCCCGGGGCTGATCGGAGAGTCGAGCTGTTTTGCTAAAATGTAACTTGCAATTAGGGGATATCCTTTATATGATTAGAGGATTGTTGGAATGAAGTGTCACACCATGACTGTGGCCGGTCGCCCCTTCAACGGAAGGGCAGATCACTGGCTGGCTTGGCGCACTGGCGAAGGCCGTTCGCCCGCGCCGGCTATGATGGAGAGTGCTACGGCTTCCAAGACCCCATATTCAACCAAGATCAACCATGAAAGGAATCGCATGAAAAACACCGGCAACCTATTCAAGAACACCCTTCTGCTGCTCGGCAGCCGGAAGGCGACGATTGGGCTTGCGGCTTTGCTGTGCGCGCCGCTGCTGGCTACGACCAGCCAGGCGGCCGTCTTCACCAGCGACACGCTCATAGATGTTGGGGACACGACTTATGACGGACAGGACATTGTGGTGAGCGGTTGCACTCTGACGGCCAATGGAGACCACGCTTTCCTCAGCATGGCCTTGACCAACACCGGCACCTTGAGCGTGGGCGGCGGTTCAACGCTGACGGTTGCCGGGGCGTTGACGGTGCAGAATAATTCGACGGTGCTGTGCCAGGGGGCAAACACAACTGGCCAGGTCAGTAACCAATGGGCCGGAGTCGGTGTGACGATCCACGCGGCCAGCGTGATGGTAGAGGCGGGCTCGGTGGTTTCGGCCGACGGACTGGGCTACGCCTACGGTCAAGGGCCGGGGGCAGGGGTGAGGTATGGCTTGGCTGGGGGCGGGGGCCATGGAGGCATGGGCGGCACGATCGACGCCGGTGGTGGGGCGACCTATGGGTCTTTGACGCAGCCGACAGAGCTCGGCAGTGGGGGTGCTGATTCCGGAAATCCCGGTGGAGGTGCTATCAAGCTGATCGTGGCGGGAACCCTGCAAGTGGACGGGACTATCAGCGCCAACGGGGGTCACTACGCCAACCATGGCGGCGGGGCGGGCGGCAGCATTTGGATCCAGGCAGGCGCCATTGCCGGGGGCGGCGCAATTCAGGCCAATGGCGCTCAGGGTGGCAACGACAACGGTGGGGGTGGCGGGAGAATCTCGATCTCATACCAGACCGCTGCGTTCACTGGGGCGGCCAATGCATGGGGTGGTGCCCACGGTGGCAATGGCCAAGACGGCGGGGCGGGCACGATTTATTGGAAAGGCGCTGGCGCGCTGGGCAACGTGGTGGTGGACAACAACGGCCAGATTGGCGCCTCCACGCCGGCGGACGTGATGGGAGGAACCAACCTGGTAGTAAGCGTAACCAATGGGACCCAAGTGGTCATTGCCGGCGGGGAGACCTGGGCGATCAATCAGTTGAGCGTGGGCGCCAATTCCAGTGTGTGGTGTTACTCGACCAACAACACGAGTCAGATCAACACCCAATGGGTGGGCGCGGGCGTGATGATTCAGGCGCAGAGCATTTTGATCCAGACTGGGGGGATAGTGAGTGCTGACGGTCTGGGCTACTCGTCTGGTCAGGGACCGGGGGCCGGTGTGCGGGGTGCCTGGGCTGGCGGCGGGGGGCATGGTGGGATGGGCGGCACGGCCAACGCCGGCGGTGGAGCGGCATACGGGTCTTTAACGCAGCCGACAGAGCTGGGCAGTGGCGCTTCTGATGCTGGGAATCCCGGCGGGGGCGCTATCGAGTTAGTCGTGGCGGGAACCTTGCGCGTGGACGGCACCCTCAGCGCCGATGGGGGTTACTACGCCAACAATGGCGGCGGGGCGGGCGGCAGTATTTGGATCCAGGCCGGGACCATTGCCGGCGGGGGCACGATCCAGGCCAATGGCGCTCAGGGCGGCAACGACAACGGCGGAGGCGGCGGAAGGATCTCCGTCCTGTACCAGACCGATACTTTTGATGGGACAGCCACCGCTTGGGGGGGGGCGCACGGCGGCAATGGGGTCCATGGCGGGGCGGGCACGATTTACTGGAAAGGGGCCGCTGCCGCGCTGGCCAGTGTAGTGCTGGACAACAACGGCCTGGTCGGCGCCTACACGCCGGTGGATTTGATCGTGGGCGCCGATCTGGCGGTAAGCGTGACCAACGGCACCCAAGTGGTCATTGCGGGGGGCGAGACCTGGGCGATTAATCAGTTGAGCGTGGGCACCAATTCCAGCGTGTGGTGTTACTCGACCAACAACACTGGTCAGGTCAACACTCAGTGGGTGGGGGCGGGTGTGGTGATCCAAGCGCAGAACGTGGTGCTTTATCCCGGCGCGCTGATTAGCGCTGATGGATTGGGCTACGCTTCCGGTCAGGGACCGGGGGCCGGTGTGCGGGGCACCGGGGCTGGCGGCGGGGGGCATGGTGGGATGGGCGGCACGGCCAACGGTGGCGGTGGAGCGGCATACGGGTCTTTAACGCAGCCGACAGAGCTGGGCAGTGGCGCTTCTGATTCTGGGAATCCCGGCGGGGGCGCAATCGAGTTAGTCGTGGCGGGAAGCTTGCGAGTGGACGGCACCCTCAGCGCCGATGGGGGTCACTACGCCAACAATGGCGGCGGGGCGGGCGGTAGTATATGGGTCCAAGCCGGGACCATTACCGGCAGCGGCACGATCCAGGCCAATGGTGCTCAGGGCGGCAACGACAATGGCGGGGGTGGCGGGAGGATCGCGATCTATTACCAGGCGGACACTTTTGCCGGGACAGCCACCGCGTGGGGTGGGGCGCATGGCGGCGATGGCGTAGAGGGCGGCGCGGGCACGGTTTATTGGAAAGGTGCCGGCGCCGCGCTGGGCAGTGTGGTGCTGGACAACAACGGCCAGGCTGGCGCCTACACGCCGGCGGATTTAGTGAACGGGACCGGTCTGACGGTGACGCTAATCAATGGCGCTCAAGTGGTCATTGCCGGAGGTGAGACCTGGGCAGTCAATCAGTTGAGCGTGGGCGCCAATTGCACCGTGTGGTGTTACTCGACCAACAACGCTGGTCAGATCAATAACCAGTGGGTAGGCGCGGGCACGGTGATTCAAGCGCAGAGCATGGTGATCCAGCCCGGCGCGGTAATAAGCGCTGACGGGTTAGGTTACGCTTCCGGTCAAGGCCCGGGGGCCGGGGTACGAAACCCCTATGCTGGCGGCGGGGGGTATGGTGGGATGGGCGGCACGTACGGCGCTAGCGGTGGAGCGGCTTACGGGTCTTTGACGCAGCCGACAGACTTAGGGAGCGGCGGTGCTGATTCCGGCAATCCCGGTGGAGGCGCCATCGAGCTGGTCGTGCCGGGAACGTTGGAACTGCAAGGTACGATCAGCGCCAACGGAGTTCACTCCGCCAACCACGGCGGCGGGTCGGGCGGCAGTATTTGGATCCAAGCCGGCACTCTGGCGGGGGGCGGCACGATTCAGGCCAATGGCGGTCAAGGCGGCAACGATAACGGCGGCGGCGGCGGAAGAACCGCGATCTATTACCAGACCAGCACATTTGCCGGGACGGTCACGGCGTGGGGTGGGGGGCATGGCGGCAACGGCGTGGAAGGCGGGGCGGGGACGATATACTGGAAGACCCCAAGTGACCCGCTGGGTTACGTAGTGCTGGATAACGACGGCCAGGCGGGCGCCTACACGCCGGCGGACTTGACGGCGGGAACCAACCTGGTGGTGAGTGTGACCAACAGCGCCCAAGTGGTGATTGCCGGGGGAGAGACTTGGGTGATCAATGAGTTGAGCGTGGCCACCAATTGCGGCGTGTGGTGTTACTCGACGAACAACACTGGACAAGTCAACGGCGAATGGTTGGGGGCCGGGGTTGTAATCGAAGCGCAGAGCATGCTGATTCAGACGGGGGCGGTAGTAAGTGCTGATGGGCAGGGCTATATCTCCGGTCAAGGGCCGGGGGCTGGAATAAGGTACGCCTGGGGAGGCGGTGGGGGTCATGGTGGAGCGGGCGGCACTGTCAACGCCGGCGGTGGGACGACAAACGGCTCTTTGACGCAGCCGACGGAACTGGGCAGCGGCGGTTCCGATGCCGGCAATCCCGGTGGGGGCGCCATTGAAGTGGCCGTAACAGGAAACCTGCAAGTGGACGGGACGATCAGCGCCAACGCGGTTCACACCGCCAACCATGGCGGCGGAGCGGGCGGGAGCATCCTGATCGCCGCGAGCAGCGTGTCCGGCAGTGGCACAATTGAGGCCAATGGTGGTCAGGGCGGCAACGACAACGGCGGGGGCGGGGGGCGTATCGCTGTGTACTATTGGAACGTGCTCAATCTACCGACGAACAATATCATCGTCGCTGGTGGCGCGCACGGCGGGAATGGCGCGGACGGCAGTCCTGGGACGGTCTATTTGAGTTCACAGCCATTCTTCACCTTTGCCAACACGCCGACATTATTCCACGGCACCGAAACCATCTCGTGGCTAGCGGTCTGCCCGACGGGGACCGTGGCCGAGGTGACGATTTCACGCGCCGGCATCCCTTATTTCTCCCAGGTAACGAGTGCCGCCGGGTCAGCGAACTGGAACACTACGACGGGACCTGACGGCAATTACGGGCTGGCGGTCGTTTTCCGGGACGCTTCCGGACAGGTCGTCGGCCAGCTTTCACAGAACGAGTTGGTCAACAACTCGGCGTCTTGGCATGGGGGAGTCATCGCTGCGAACGAGACCTGGACGAGCAACACGGTGAACATCGTGGAACAGAATGTCATCATTCCCAACGGTGTGACGGTTACCGTTCAACCGGGGGCGATTGTGAAGTTCGCCCGCGGCACAAGCATCACGGTACAGAGCGGCGGCGTGCTGAATGCGTTAGCGACGATCGATGCGCCCATCGTGTTCACTTCGCTGGCGGATGACACGGCTGGGGGCGACACGAACCTGGACGGCAACGCTTCCCGGCCTCAGCCAGGCGATTGGGCGGGTATCAACGTAATTGGCGGGCAGTTTAATCAGACGGCCTATGTGGATATTCGGTATGTCATGATGTCGCTGAGCGGCACGCTGACGAGCAGCCAGTCACTGTTGGGCAGTTATATTTACGTGGTCAACAACAATGTGGTCGTGCCCAGCGGCGTTACCTTGACCATCAATCCGGGAGCGATATTGAAATTCGCTGCGGCCGGAGGAATCACCGTTCAGGCTGGTGGGACGCTTAATGCGGTTGGCACGGTCGCCCAGCCGATCACTTTCACCTCGCTCAAGGACGATTCGGTGGGCGGGGATACGAACGGCGACGGCGGAGCGAGCCAGCCTGCGCCAGGCGACTGGGTGGGACTCAATCTTTCGGGCCCGGCGACCATGGATCACTGCAATGTGCTGTATGGCGGGAATACCGGTTCGGGGGTGCGTGCCAGTGGCGTAATCGTTACTTATAGCAGCCTGACCTTCTCGAACGGGGTGGTGGCGTACACGCTCTGGGATGGCGTCTCGGTTGACGTGGGCGGCTCTTGTGCGCTGGCGAACTCCATTCTGCATGACCTCGACCGGGCCGTATGGGGCTATGGTGGTGGCACAATCCAGCTCATCAACTGCACATTCAGCGAGAACCTCGTTGGGATCTGCAACCATGTTAACACGGAGACCATCGTGGCCGAGAACTGCATTCTCGCCAATAGTATCCAGGCCAGCGTGAGCGAGGGGCCGATTACGATCAGGTATTGCGATAGCTGGTCCACTTACGCCAACTCGGACAACTCGCTGGCGGAGATTGGCCAGAACGGCAACATTTCCGTCGATCCCAAGTTCAAGAACGCGGCGCAGGGGGATTACCGGCTGAATTACCTGTCACCGTGCATTGATGCCGCCGACGGCACAGTTGCGCCCGCGACGGATCTGATGGGTGATCCGCGCTATAATGATCCCCGGACCGTGACCAAGACCGGTATGCCGGGCATTAGTGGGATCTATGCCGACATCGGCGCACTGGAGTTTGTCGAGACGGCCAATTCCGACCTCGACCTGCTCGTGGCTTCGGTGACGGGTCCCGCCTCGGTGGTCGCGGGCGACACGGTTACCGTCCAGTGGACCGATGGTAACATTGGCAGCGGCAACGCGGTTGGCCCGTGGCACGACCAGTTGGCGCTGGTAGCGATGGATGGCAGCGGGAGGGTGTTGTCGGTCGCCCAGGAGTTGGTTGGACAAGGCATCGTGCTCGGGGCAGGGGCAATCTGCACTAACTCGGCGACCGTGGTCGTGCCTGGGGGCACGCAGGGCAATTACCGATGGCAGGTGCAGGTCAACAGCCTCGGCGAGGTCTTTGAGGGCGTCAACTGGACCAATAACACCACTCTGGCGGCGACCCCAACCAGCCTTTCGGTGCCGGCGCTCGCAGTCGGCGGTGCGCCGGTCATGGGGACCTTTACGGGCATCAATGTGCCGTTCTGGTTTATGTTTGTGCCGCAGAGCAACGCTGACATCCAGCTTTCCTTTGACTTCCTGAATGGCGGGATGGGCAGTCTGGGGCTTTATGTGGGGCAGGGCTTTATGCCAACGACCCAGAATTTCACGTTCCAACAGTCGCAGTGGAACACGTCGGCGTTGAACCAGTTAGTGGCCAACGCTTCGACGCAGCCGTATTATATTCTGGTGGACCCGCTGGCGCTTTCGAATACGCCCAGCGGTTTCAGCCTGAGCGCGAGTGTTCCCGGATTTGGGCTATCGAGTGTGTCGCCGAGCACGGTGGGGAACTCGGGGTCGGCGACCCTGACGATCCAAGGCAGTCAACTGACGGCGGCGATGACCTACCAGATTGTGGGCTCGTTGGGAACGACTCATAACGCGACGTCGGTGACCGTCGCCGACAGTACTTTGGTGTATGCCACGTTTGATTTCACCGGCTTGCCGACCGGCTCCTATGGGGTCAAGGTTGCCGGCCAGGGGGCGGTGCTTGCCAGTGCATTCAGCGTCGTGAGCAGCGGCGCGGGTCAGGTGGCCGTTCACATCACCGGCCCGCAGTATCAGCGGCTTGGCCGCAGCTCCACGTTGACGGTCAGCTACTCTAACCCGGGCCAAACGGATTTACCCGCTCCGATTCTGTATTTGCAGTCGCCGAACGGGGAATTCCGGCTGCCGGGACAGAGTGCCTGGACGCCCGACACCCTCCAGTTGCTGGCGATTAACCAGAGTGGGCCGGCGGGGGTGTTACCGCCGGGTTATTACGGGGAGATCCAGGTTGAGTTTGAGCAAAAGACGATGCAATCGGAGACGACCACCTACAGTGTTTCCCTGGCGAACCCCTCCTCGGCCGTTGACTGGGTGGGATTGAAGCCGCTTCTGCGGCCGCAATTCCAACCCGCCGACTCATGGGATGTGCTGTATTCGATTTTCGTGGCCAAACTAGGCACGAATTACGGCCAGTTGCAGACGGTGCTGGCGCAGGATGCCACGCATCTCAGCCAATTGGGGGAGTGGGTTGTTGATTTGCGCCGGCTGTTGACCTTTGAGTTAGAGCTGGCGGACAATTTTGGAGCGCTGACCAAACGCTACTGGCTGGGAGCCTTCGGCCGAGGGATGGCTGATCCGACCGGTCTGGTTGTCACCAACGCTGGAGCCAGCACTGTCGGCGTCATTGCTTCGGGCAATGTTCGCAAGTTCACGCTGCAGTCGGATGGCACCTATCTGGCCCAGCCGGGCGACTCTGGTACCCTGGCGCAGGTGGGTGGTGTTTACCAGCTTCGCGAGAAGAACGGGCTTACCGTGGTATTCCGCGCTGACGGCCGGCCCAATTACATTGGTGATCCCAATGGCAACCGGTCTACCGCCAATTATAGCGGGAATCTGCTGAGCGGCTTCACCGATTCTTACGGCAACACGACCAGCTACACCTACGACAGCAACGGCCGCATCACCCAGGTCACGGATGCGGTGGGGCGAGTGACGCGCTATACCTATGATGCCGCTGATGAGCACTTGCTCCAGATCTCCAACGCGGTGCGCACGGTCAGCATCAACTGGATCAGCGCGCCGGGAACCCCGACGAATCACGCGGTTTCGTCGGTCACCTTCAGTTGCTGCACGTCCGAGTATTACGAGTATGACTCACAGGGGCGATTGGTCCGGGAGTATCTTAGCGGCGGCGCTCAGCCGATCACCTATAGCTACGACGCTTTCGGAGGCGTCACTGCCACCGACGCGGCGGGGCGGGTTGCGGTGGCCAAACCGACCGAGTTTAACCGGATGGCCCAACTCATAACGCCGTTGGGACAGACGATGGCGGCGACCTACGACGACAACTATAATCTGACCGCGCTGCAGAGTTCGAGCGGGCAGGCAAACCTCTATTCGTATGATGCCAACGGCAATCTGTTGGCGGGGGTGGATCCAGTGGGGGGATCGACGTATTTTGCCTATGAGCCGACGTTCAACCAACTGACATCGGTGGTGGATCCGTTGGGGCGGGCGCTGGGCCTGGAGTATGACACGCAGGGCAACCTGGTGGGGGAGAGTTATCCTCAGGGTGCCAGCAAACAGTTCCAGCGCGATTCAGCCGGGAACGTGATTGCCTACACCAACCGGCGTGGGCACACCTTCCATTACACCTATGACGCGCACAACCTGATGACTTCCAAGACGCTGCCTGACGGTTCGGTGGAAGCCTACGGCTATGACGGCCATCGCAATCTGGCTTCGATCACCAACAGCACCGGGGTCATCAACTTTATCTACGATGCGGCGGACCGGATGACGCAGGTGACCTATCCGAATGGGCGATTCCTGCATTTCACCTATGACAGTGCCGGTCGGCGGGCGCAGATGGTGGATCAAAGCGGTTTCGCCACCAGCTACGCCTATGATTCGCTTGGCCGGTTGGCGCAAGTGACGGACGCGGCGGGCCACACGAACGTCACCTACAGCTACGACAATGTGGGGCGTCTGGCGCGGAAGACCATTGGGAATGGCGTGACGACGACCTATGGCTACGCCGCTAACGGGCTGTTGCAAAGCCTGGTGAATCAAACTGCTGGCGGCGGCGTGGTGTCGCGGTTCGACTACACCTACGACAGCCTGGGACGGATCGTAACGATGACCAGTTTGGCGGGGACGTTCACGTATGGCTATGATGCCAACAATCAGCTCGTGTCCGTCAATGCACCCGGGGGCCGGACCATCACCTACCAATATGACCTCGCTGGCAACCGGACGGCCGTGGTGGATGGGGGTACGAGTACGGCTTACGTGCTCAACGGGCTTAATCAATACCTGACGGCCGGATCGGCGAGCTTCAACTACGATGCCGATGGCAACCTGGTTTCGAGGACCGATGCGTCCGGGACGACGACGTATGCGTATGACGACGAGAACCGGTTGATCTCGATGGTGTCGCCCAGCGGCACTTGGAGTTACGAGTACAACGCCCTGGGCCAGCGTACGGCCGTGACGCTGAATGGTCAGCGGTCGGAGTATGTGTACGATCCGGCGGGCTTGTCTGACCTGGTGAGTGAATACCAGGGCGGTGGTGCACTGGTGGCTCATTACACCTACGGGCGGGGCCTGGTGTCGCGCGTGGATGCTGGGGGGAGTGCGGCGTTCTACGACTTTGACTGCATCGGCAACACGGCGGACATGACCGGGACGGGCGGTGCCGTCCTCAACAGCTATAGTTACTTGCCGTTCGGTGAGAAACTATCGGCGACGGGTTCCACGCCCAATCCGTTCACCTACGTTGGCCAGTTTGGTGTGGGCGATGGGGGCGAAGGTGAGTATTTCATGCGCAACCGGTGGTATGATCCGGCGGCGGGCAGGTTCACGCAGTCCGATCCGCTCGAGATCTACGGTGGCAGCGCGAATTTCTACCTGTACGTCCAGAACGGCCCATTGCAGAATGTCGATCCCACGGGATTGGGTTTTTGGAGCTGGCTGAAGAACCTGATTCCCGGAATGGGCTACGTTAACTTGGGCTGTCAGGCGGTGAATACCGCTAATTCAGCAGTCCAGTCGGGGAATTACAACCGGATGATACAGGGCCAGGATTGGAACAACCCCAACGCCAATCTCATATTACCAGAGAACGGCCAGGCTTTCCAAGGTCTAGGCTGCCAAATGAAGAACGTGGGCGGCCTTACTGCTAATGCCGCCGTAACGACCACCGCCACTGGCATCAACGCGACGCAAAACTCGTATGCCTGGTATAGTTGGCAGTCGCAGGGAGCCAATGCTGTCACCACTGGGGGGTATGAGGCCACCGGGTCCACCGTTCCGACAGGCGTCACCCCGTTCAATCCTGGCAACGGAAGCGGCGGAGGGGGAAATTGTGGTGGCGGTGGTGGTGGTGGATCATGTGGCCCCGGCAGCGGGGGACCGAGTGGCGGCGGAGCGGGTAGCGGTATTGGCGGACCGAGTGGCCCCGGGGGGGGTGGCGGAGGCTCATCTGGTGGAACCACCTATGAAGGATCCAGAGATCCGAACGACAAACTGGGCACGGGTTTCGGCGCCCAGGGATTCACGACGGACGATGGCAGCCTGTTCTACACGATTGACTTCGAGAACGAGACCAACGCCACGGCGGCGGCCGCGCAGGTGGTGGTGACCGACCAACTGGACCCGAACCTCGACTGGTCCACGCTCCAGCTCCAGACCATCGCCTTCAACAATGTGACCATCAGCGTGCCGTCGGGCCTGCAGTCGTACACCAAGCAGACTTATGTGGCCACGGACCCCAATCCGGTGCAGGTTGACGCGGCGTTGAATCCCGTCTCGGGTGTGGTCACCTGGACGATAACGTCCATTGATCCGGTGACCGGTCAACTCGTGGCCGATCCGCTGGCTGGGTTCCTGCCGCCCGACAATGCCAATCACGCCGGCGAGGGCTATGTCACCTACGTGATCCGTCCCAAGACCGGCCTGGCCAACGGCATCGTGATCACCAACCAGGCGAGTGTTGTCTTCGATGTCAACACGCCGATTCTGACGCCGGTGGTTACCAACACCATTGACACGGTTCTGCCAACCAGTTCGGTGAACGCCTTGGCGGCGTACACGCTCGGAACGAACGTAGTCGTTTCGTGGTCGGGCAAGGATAGTGGCGGCTCGGGCATCGCCAGCTACAACATCTATGTCTCCGCGAATGGGGGGCCATGGACAGCATGGCTGGCGGCGACGACCAATACCTCGGCGGTGTTTGTCGGTGCCTATGGGAACACATATTCGTTCTATAGCTTGGCAACCGACAACGTCGGTAATGTTGAATCCAAGACTGCGCACGCGGAAGCTACGACGCTGATGGCGAGCACTATCCCGTTGACTCTGTCCATGTTCCTGGGGACCAATGGGCAGGTTGGGCTGGTGTTGAGCGGGCCATCGGGACACACGTATGGCATTGATCAGTGCACAAGCCTGTCGTCCGCGCCGCAGTGGTCGCTCTGGCAGCAGGTTACGCTGACCAACACCAGCGTGACCCTCTATCTGACGCCCACCGGCCCGATGAAGTTTTACCGGGCCCGCCAGATTGGCCCGTAGGCGCAAAAAGTCTCAAAGCACAGCCAACGCCTCGCCCAAGTACTTGTACTCGGGAAGTGAGTTGTAGATGTGCGCCGAGACGCGGAAGTAGCGGCGCTCCGGCCGGCCCATGCGAACGAAGGGCACCTCAATGCGGAACCGGTCGTAGAGCCGCTGCTGTTCGGCATCAATCTTCTCGGAGCGGGGCACACCTTGAAAACGCTCCGGCAGCAGCAGGGTGGCCAGGGTTCCGAGCATGTCCTCCGGACAAGGCGCTTCGACGCCCAATGCTCCGGAAAGCACCCGTCGGGCGTTGACTGCCAGCCGGTGATTGCGGTCGCGCAGTTCGCGCCAGCCGCCGGGCAGCAATTCTCCGAGCCAGCGTATAGCCTCACCGGCGCATAGCCATGCGGTCGGATCGAACGTGCCGGCCCAGTCAAAGCGGTCCTGAAAGGCGCTGTAGCCCGGCCTGGTGGTGTTGTTGCCGTGGCTGATGACGGCTGGCTGGACTTCCCGCTGCCTGTCTTCACGGACCCACAGGAAGGCCGCTCCCTTGGGGGCACAGGTCCACTTATGAAGATTGGCGGTGTAATAGGCAGCCCCCAGACGCGAGAGGTTCAGCGGCAGCATGCCGGGCGCGTGTGCGCCGTCCACCAGGGTATCAATCCTGCGCCCTTCCAGTTCGCGGACGAGTTGCGCTACCGGGAATACGAGGCCGGTGTTGCTGGTCACGTGATCCAACAGGGCCAGCCGGGTGCGCCTTGTCACTGCGCCGACGACGGCTTCAAGCACCTCGTCGGCGGAGCCTAGTGGAAAGGGGACCTGCGCCACAACGAGTTTGGCGCCTGACCGCCGCGCCGCCTCAACCACCACATTGTGGCAGGCGTTGTAATCATGGTTGGTGCTAAGTATCTCATCGCCGGGCTTGAGCTTGAGCGAGCGCACGACCGCATTAACTCCGGTGGTTGCGTTGGTCACAAAGACCAGGTCCTGGGGCCGGGCGCCTACGAACTTCGCGACCTGGCGGCGAGACAACTCCAGGCGCTCTTCGTAGCGGCGCCACAGGAACTGGACCGGCTCGGCCTCCATCTGAAGGCGAAGGCTCGCCTGGAGCTCGAGTATCGGTTTGGGGCAGGCGCCGAAAGAGCCGTGATTAAGGAAGGCGACATCCGGCGCCAGTGTCCAGTGGCGACGCAGCCTGGGCCGAAGCGGGAGGGCGAGTTTGATATGTTGCACTGGGCAAGGTTAGCGAAACAGGCGGCAATTCGAAGCCTGAAATCGCGAGGGCGCACCCGCTTTCCCGCCTCTCGGCGGCCTCTCGAGACCCAGCCTGGCTCCCCAAAAAACAGCGCTTTTGGCCCTTTTATTCTTTCAACCCTGCACCAGACCCTCCTGCGAGCCGCGCCGGAGCCTCCCCGGAGCCTCGCCGGAGCCTTGTTCAGCGACAATTAGAAATGCCATCTGGCGACAATTATCAACTTTTGTAAGTGTTTTCCCCCAATGAGCATTTGTCTTTTCTAACCCAGCCGCTATGAGAGCTTTAGCTGCGGTTGGGTTAGA
>Ga0224558_1001639_pt1 | contig 22741 bp, 20 predicted proteins | sample 714S32024metaG_FD_180682 | JGI IMG/M metagenome (GOLD analysis project Ga0224558, IMG submission 180682) | Peat soil microbial communities from Stordalen Mire, Sweden - 717 S3 20-24 | ecosystem: Environmental > Terrestrial > Soil > Wetlands > Peat | place: Sweden: Norrbotten County, Stordalen...
GCCGAGCTGCGGGCGATGATGCCGTTCGTCACCGCCGGGCGCCAGCGCCTGGAAGACATCTCAGGGGGCTAGCCGTCTCCGATCGCCGTTCGCCCGCCACGCCGGGATCCGGGCCCGGCGGTCTCGCGCGTGCCGCCTTCCCGATCCTCGAATTCGACCCGGAGCGCCAGGCGCTCATCGAACCATCAGTTCATCTGTGCGCACCGTCGCGTGACGAGGTCGATGTTCCCGCACGCGCGGTCATGTGCTTCTTCGGCGACGTCGTCAGTGCGATCGCGTCTGTGCGGGGAGCTCGCCAAGTAGCGAGCCTGCATTCCGAGCACGGCGTCCACCCGATCTTCGAGCTCGAGCATCGCGGCGAGCGGGTCGCCTTCTTCCAACCCGGCGTCGGCGCGCCGCTCGCGGCGGCGTTCCTCGAGGAGGCGATCGACTACGGCTGCCGGAGGTTGGTCGCCTGCGGAGGCGCCGGGGCGCTCGACGCCGACCTCACCTGGGCCGTCCGGTCGTCGTGTCGGCCGCGGTCCGCGACGAGGGCACGTCGTACCACTATCTGGCCCCGTCCCGGCTCATCGAGGCCGCTCCGGCGGTCGTGTCGGTGATGGAGGCGGTTCTCGGACGCTCGGACGTGACGTTCGCGACGGGCACCACATGGTCGACAGATGCCGTGTATCGCGAGACCAGGGAGAAGGTTCTGCTCCGGCGAGCCGAGGGGTGCATCACCGTCGAGATGGAGGCGGCCGCGCTGTTGGCAGTGGCCCGGTTCAGGGGCGTTGTTCTCGGCCAGCTCCTCTACGCGGGCGACAGCCTCGCCGGCGACTCCTGGGACCACCGGGACTGGGTGCATGCCCATGATGTGCGCGAAGCGCTCTTCTGGCTGGCCATGGACACAGCCGTGGAGTTGCCGCTCGCGTTTTGAACGTCAAGTACCCAGGCCGCATTGCCGATGTAACTGTCATAGGCCCTTATCATCGGAGCATACGGCCTGACGTCGTGGGAGGACACGGACGTCATTCACGGTCTCGACCGGCCTTCGAGGACACCCCAGGCAACCTCAACCAAGGAGCAGAGCTGATGAGCACCTCATGCGCCGGCGCGCCGCGCGGCGCCACAACCACCTCGATCCGACACAGGGCCCGGGCCCTGTGGCTTGCCGGCGCAATGCTCGCGGCGAGCAGCTGCGTGGCGTCTCTTGCCGTGCTCCCGGCTGCGGCCCAGGCACGACACGAAACAGGATCGCAGCGCGCTGCATCCGTGCTGACCGGACTGAGCTCCACGCCGCACACGGCCATCTCGGCTTTCTGCGCCCACTTCCCGGTCTCGACTGTCTCCTCGATCGTCGGGGCAAAGGAACGCACTTTTGAGGCTGTCATCGAGAACTCCACGTACGAGTGCATCTTCCTCGGCACCACCGCTGCAGGGTGGGAGGTCATCATCTCGCGGAGGGCCGGCATCCCGGCTTCCGAGCTCGCCACGCTGGCCGCGGCCGAGGCGAGAGTCACCGCTGAGTCGGGCAAGGGCGCGAAGCTCATCTTCATGGCGCTGCCCTCCATCGGCAAGACGGCGTTCAGCTGGACTTACGCGCACTCGCTGAACGGGGGCCAGCTCGTCGGCGTCGCTGACAACATCAAGACGACCGGGTACGGCGCCGCCATGGGCCGTGGGGCGAAGACCTTTGGTACCGCGGCATCGCACGTGCCCGTCCTCGAGCGCCTGCTGACGCTGGACATGGCTGCTTGAACAGCGGCCCTGGGCATTAGCCTTGCCGTCTCGCCAAGAAGCGCCCGGCGCGGTACCAGGGCTACCCCGAACCGGTCCCGGCGGCCGGTACCCTTCCGCGACGATGGGAGCACGCGAGGCGATGCAACCAGGAGGCCAGCTCGATCTGACGGTGGTGGTTCCCTACTACAACCCGGGCCCGAACCTGGCCGGTCACGTCGCGCAGGTTATCGAGCTGCTGCGCGACCGCGGGGTCAGCTTCGAGGTCATCGCAGTCTCTGACGGCTCGACCGACGGCAGCGATGTCGGCCTCGCAGATCTCGGCACGGAAGTTCAGGTCGTCTACCTGCCGGTCAACCAGGGCAAGGGCCATGCGCTGCGTGTGGGCCTCGGGCTTGGCCGGGGCAGCTACCTCGGCTTCATCGACGGCGACGGGGACATCCCGGCCCCGGTGCTGGGTGAGTTCGTCAGCTGCATCCAGAACGAGCGTCCGGACTTCGCGATCGGGAGCAAGCGCCATCCCGAGTCGGTGGTCGTCTACCCACGACTCCGGCGCTTGTACTCCTGGGGATACCAGGTCCTCACTCGGATGTTGTTCGGCCTGAACGTCACCGACACCCAGAGCGGGATCAAGCTGGCCCGGCGGGAGATCGTCACCGAGCTGCTCCCGATCCTCGAGGAGGACGGCTTCACCTTCGACCTCGAGCTCCTAGCCGTCGCCCGGCGCCGCGGCTACACACGCGTCGTCGAGCTGCCGGTCGAGATCCGGGAGCGTTTCTCGTCCACGGTCTCTCCGATGGCGGCTTGGGACATGCTCGTCGACACCGTGCGGCTGACATGGCGGCTCCGGATCGCGCACCGTTACGACCGGGCTCTCGCCGCCCGACGACTTGCCGGGCAGCCACCTCGGCCCCCCGAAGCGTCCCGTGCCGACGTGCCTCCGCAGACCACGCCTTAGGCCACAGGCCCGAGCCTTTCCACGACCCAGTCGACGCAAGCCGTCAGGGCCTCGACGTCTGCGGGCTCGATCGCAGGAAACAATGCCACGCGCAGCTGGTTCCTCCCCAACTTGCGGTAGGGCTCGGTGTCTACGATGCCGTTGGAACGCAGGATCGAGGCCACCTCGAGCGCGTCGACGGGCTCGTCGAAGTCGATGGTCGCTGTGACATGGCTCCGCTCGGCCCGATCGGTCACGAAGGGCTGCGCGAAGCTCGACCGCTCGGCCCAGCCGTAGATGATCTCGGCGGAGCGATCTGCACGTGACGCGGCCCACTCGAGGCCACCGTTGCCGAGGAACCATTCCACCTGCTCGGCGAGAAGGAGCAACGTGGCGAGAGCCGGTGTGTTGTAGGTCTGTTGAAGGCGCGAGTTCCCGATCGCGATCTTCAAGTCCAAGAATGCGGGCACGAACCGCCCCGTCGTGGAGAGACGCTCTACACGCTCGATCGCCGCCGGGGACAAGAGCGCGAGCCAGAGCCCGCCCTCGGACCCGAAGCACTTCTGCGGAGCGAAGTAGTACGCGTCGAATTCGCCGGCCTCGACCCGGAGCCCGCCCGCAGCCGAGGTCGCGTCGACGAGGACGAGGCCTTCTGCCACGGCTCCGTCGCCTCCCCGCGGTCGTTGCACAGGTGCCTGCACGCCGGTCGAGGTCTCGTTGTGGGTGAGGCAGTACGCGTCCACGGCCGCGTTGGGGATCGGCCGCGGGTAGGTACCGGGCCCGGAGACCAGGATCTCGGGGTCTTCGAGGAACGGCGCCCCCCGAGTGCACTCGGCGAACTTGGAGGAGAACTCGCCGAACGACAAGTGCTGGCTTCTCGCCTCGACGAGGCAGAACGTGGCGGCGTCCCAGAAGGCCGTCGTCCCGCCGTTTCCCAGCGCGACCTCGTAACCCTCCGGCAAGTCGAAGAGCTCGGCCAAGCCGGAGCGGACCCGCGCCACGACGTTTCGCACACGCGCCTGGCGGTGGCTCGTCCCGAGGTAGGTCGGTGCTTCGGCCCCGAGTACTCCGACCGACTCGGTTCGGACCTTCGAAGGTCCGGACCCGAAACGGCCGTCTGCTGGCAGCAAGTGCTCCGGAATCACGAGTGTGGCCAAGTGAACCTCCAGGAGAAGTCGGTGGGTCGCTAGACCCGGGGCATTGCACCGACTGCCACGGCGCCGGGTGTGGCGTCCGGAAATCGCAGTGCGGGAACTTGTGCAAGCATAAGCGGATGGCGACTTCACCTCCATTTGACAGATCGTCGGCACCCCGCCGTATCTCGCGCCGCGTCGGCGGCGTGGCGCCGTCCGCGACTTTGGCAATAGATGCAAAGGCCAAACAGCTGCAGTCCCAAGGCATCGATGTCGTCGGCTTCGGGGCCGGAGAGCCGGACTTCCCGACTCCGAGCGCCATTGTCGAGGCGGCCGTAGCCGCGTGCAGCGACCCTCGCAACCATCGCTACACGCCGACCGGAGGCCTGCCGGAGCTCAAAGAGGCGATCGTCTCCAAGACCGCACGTGACTCCGGCTACGAGGTCGCGCCTAAGCAGGTGCTCGTCACCAATGGGGGAAAGCACGCTATTTACAACGCATTTGCGGCGCTGCTCGATCCCGGCGACGAGGTGCTCGTCCCGGCACCGTACTGGACGACCTACCCGGAAGCGATTCGTCTCGCCGGTGGCGTCCCTGTCGAGGTCCCGACCGGTTCGGCGAGCGGTTTCAAGGTGACGGTCGATCAGCTCGAAGACGCCGCCACTGACAGGACCAAGCTGCTGTTGTTCGTCTCTCCCTCCAACCCGACCGGTGCGGTCTACAGCAGGGACCAGATCGCCGAGATCGGTCGCCTCGCGGTCGAGCGCGGCTGGTGGGTGCTCACCGACGAGATCTACGAGCACCTCGTCTACGAGGGCCATGTCCAACATTCGATGCCGGTCGTGGTGCCAGAGCTCGCCGACCGGTGCATCGTCGCCAACGGCGTGGCCAAGACGTACGCCATGACCGGCTGGCGTGTCGGATGGATGATCGGTCCCACCGATGTCGTGGAAGCTGCCACGAACCTCCAGTCGCACGCGACCTCCAACGTCAACAACGTCGCACAGCGTGCCGCGATCGCAGCGCTCAGCGGGGACCTGGTCGCGGTCGGCGAGATGAAGGCCGCCTTCGACCGGCGTCGCCGGACCATCTTCTCGATGTTGTCGGAGATCAAAGGGGTCTCGTGTGTCGAGCCGGAGGGAGCCTTCTATGCGTTCCCGTCCTTCGAGAGCATCCTCGGGCGCGAGCTCAGGGGGGCAAGACCTGCGACAACGCTCGAGCTCGCCGAGCTCGTGCTGGAGGAGTCTCGCGTCGCCTTCGTTCCGGGCGAGGCCTTCGGGGCCCCCGGCTACGGTCGTTTTTCATACGCTTTGTCGGACTCGGACCTCGTGCGGGGCATCGAGCGTCTGGCTGAGCTCTGCTCGGAAGTGGGTGATTAGACGATGGCGAGGATCCTTGTCACCGAGACGCTTTCGCCTCGTGGGCTCGAGCTGATGGCAGCCGAAGGCCACCAAGTCGACGTGCAGCTGTCGCTCAGCCCAGCCGAGCTCGTCGAGGCCGTGCCCGGGGCAGCGGCTCTCGTCATCCGTTCTGCGACCCGCGTGACAGCCGAGGTGCTCGAGGCCGGACGCGACCTGGTTGCGGTCGGGCGCGCGGGCGTCGGGCTCGACAACGTTGACATCCCCGCGGCCACGCGTCGCGGCGTGATGGTCGTCAACGCCCCGGAGTCGAACATCTTGTCGGCAGCGGAGCACGCGGTCGCGCTGATGCTCGCGCAGGCCCGCAACATCCCCCAATCCCACGCTGCCCTCGTCAAAGGACGGTGGGAGCGATCCAAGTGGGAGGGCGTCGAGCTGCACGGCAAGACGCTCGGGATCCTCGGGCTTGGCCACGTGGGCTCCCTCGTGGCCCAGCGCGCCGCCGCCTTCGGGATGCGGCTCGTCGCATATGACCCGTACGTGACTGCTGATCGGGCGCGCGCGATGGGGGTCGAGCTTCTCGGCCTCGAGGAGCTCTTCTCCAGTGCCGATTTCGTAAGCATCCATCTGCCGAAGTCGCCCGAGACGATCGGGCTCGTCGGCAAGGAGCTGCTCGCCAACGCGAAGCCCGGCATCCGCATCGTAAATGCCGCCCGCGGCGCCATCCTCGACGAGGAGGCACTTGCCGATGCCATCGCGTCAGGAAGGGTCGCCGGCGCCGCGCTCGACGTGTTCTCGACCGAGCCGTGCACGTCCTCGCCCTTGTTCGAGCTCGACCAGGTCGTCGTCACGCCACACCTCGGTGCCAGCACGGCCGAGGCGCAGGACAAGGCGGGCGAGCAGATCGCAGAGCAGATCGTGCTCGCATTGCGGGGCGAGCTGGTGCCCTATGCCGTCAATGTCGCGGCTCCCGGAGCCAGCGAGAGCGTGCGGCAGTTCGTCGGGGTCGCGGAGCGGCTGGGCCGCCTCCTGGCCGCGTTGTGCGAAGCCGTGCCAAGCCACCTCGAGGTCGAGTACCAGGGCGACCTCGCAGGCGAGGACACGCGGATTCTCACGCTTTGCGCGCTGAAAGGGATGTTCGCGGCCGCGATCGAGGAGCCCGTCTCGTACGTGAACGTCCCGCATTTCGCCAAGGACCGGGGCCTCGAGGTGCGCGAGTCCTCGACGACCGTCGCCGGCGACTACCTGAGCCAGGTGACGCTTCGCGGTGGCGGCCATACAGTCTCGGGGACCTTGGGGTGGACAGGCACGGAGCGGATCGTCATGGTCGACGACCACGCCGTGGAGCTCCCGTTCGACGCGAACCTGCTGATCGTGCGAAATGACGATCGCCCAGGCATGATCGGGCTCGTCGGCTCGGCTCTGGGTGATGTCGGAGTCAGCATCACGAACATGGCCGTCGGCCAGACTTCCGGCGGTGGCACGGCCTTGATGGTGCTCTCAACGGATCGTCCGGTCCCCCCCGAGGTGATCGGCCGCGTCCAGGACGCGGCCGGCATCCTCGAGATCCACAGGGTCGCCGGCGCCTAGCGAAGGTGCCCGACCTCGGCGCGGAACGCTTCCGCCAGGTGATGGCGCATGTGCCGACGAGTGTCGCGGTCGTGGCGGGGGTTGTGGACGGCCGCCCGAAGGGGCTGTCGGTGGGTACTTTCGTCCCGGTCTCGCTGGACCCCCCACTCGTGGGATTCTTCGTCGCCACGACCTCGAAGAGCTGGCCGCCCATTAACACCTCGGGGTCGTTCTGCGTGAGCGTGCTCGGCCACGACCAAGCCGAGATCTCGTCGCGCTTCGCTGTGAGCGAGACCGACAAGTTCGAGGGCGTCGAATGGCATCCGGCACCATCTGGGAACCCGGTGCTGGTGGGAGCGGTGGCCTTTGTCGACTGCGAGATCGAACGGGTGGTCGAGACTGGTGACCACCTGCTCGTGCTCGGCAGGGTGCTCGAGATGGGCGTCGAGACCGACCGTACCCCTCTGCTCCGCCATCGCAGCGGCTACCGCGGCGTCGCCGAGGGCGACGACCGTGCGTCGGGCGCCGACCAGGTGAGCGGGCGTTGAACGCGACAAGCTTGACGGATCTGGAGTTGTCCACCACAATCATTGGTGACATGACGAACGAGCGGTTCATCCGGGTCCTCCTCCTTACCTGACGGCGAGCGCCCTTTCGCGCTCGCCAACGCCTCCTGCGCCTTAGGCCAGGAGGTTTTTTGTTGGCCGGGCGTGGTTCTCGGGCGACGACGCGAAGACTGGCGGAGAAGGGCGCGGTTGCGCCACGACAATGGAGCGAGCGAGCGATGAGCGACAAGGTTGTCATCTTCGACACGACACTGCGGGACGGCGAGCAGTCGCCGGGGATCTCCCTCGACCCGGGCGAGAAGCTCGAGATCGCCGAGCAGCTTGCGCGCCTCGGCGTCGACTACATCGAGGCCGGCTTCCCGGTCTCGAGCCAGGGCGAGTTCGACGCCGTCCAGGCAATTTCCCGCACCGTCCAAGGTCCTGTGGTCGCAGGGCTTTCGAGGACCCAGCTCGCCGACGTGGACCGCTGCTACGAGGCGCTGCGTGACGCGGAACGGAACCGCATCCACATCTTCATCTCGACGAGCCCGAGTCATATGGAGCACATGTTGAAGATGAACGAGGATCAAGTGCTCGAGGCGGTGCGCATGGGGGTCGCGAGGGGTCGTGAGCACACCGCGGACATCGAGTTCTCACCCCAGGACGCGACCCGCACACCGCTCGACTTCATGCTCGAGGTTCTGGCCGCGGCCGTCGAGTCCGGCGCCACCACTTTGAACATCCCCGATACCGTCGGCTACGGGATTCCCTGGGACTACGGCGATCTCCTGACTCACGTCCGAGACCAGGTAGCCGGCGACTACGTGCTCTCGACCCACTGCCACAACGACCTCGGCCTCGCCGTTGCGAACAGCCTGTCGGGGGTGCGCGCAGGCGCCCGCCAGGTTGAGGTCTGCGTGAACGGCCTCGGCGAGCGCGCCGGAAACGCCGCGCTGGAGGAGGTGGTGATGGCGCTCAAGATCCGCGGAGATCAGTTTCCTGGGTTGGAGACGAACGTGAGAACCAAGGAGCTGGCGCGGACGAGCCGGATGGTGGCGCGCGTGACGGGCTACCAGGTCCAGTGGAACAAGGCCGTCGTCGGCAAGAACGCATTTTCCCACGAGTCGGGCATTCACCAGCACGGCGTGCTCAAGGAGCGGTCGACCTACGAGATCATCGATGCGGCCTCGGTGGGCCAGGAGGGCGGCCAGATCATCCTCGGCAAGCACACGGGGCGGCACGCGTTCGCGGACACGCTTCAAAAGCTCGGCATCGTGGTCCAGGGCGACGCGCTGAACTCGGCGTTCGCCCGTTTCAAGGAGCTGGCGGACCGCAAGGTGCAGCTGACCGACTTCGACCTCGAGGCGATCGTCGCCGAGGAGCTCGGAACCGCGCTCGAAGAGGGCTTCGTCCTCGACGTGCTCGATGTCCAGGGCGGCACGACCGGAATGCCGCGAGCCAGGGTCGTGGTGAGCCGCGACGGTCACAAGTCGGAGGCGACCGCCGAAGGCGACGGGATGATCGACGCCACCTGCAAGGCGATCAAGCAGGCGACCGGTATCGAGGCCAAGCTCACGGACTTCAACGTCTCGTCGGTCACCGGCGGTATCGACGCGCTCGGTGATGTCGTGATCCAGCTCGAATCCGACGGCATGCGCGCATCGGGTCGTGGGCTTTCGACCGACGTCGTCGAAGCGGCCGCTCGTGCCTATGTCGCAGCCACCAACCGCGTGGTCCGCGCCAAGGCCAGGATTCCCGGCAGCGGCCTGGACGCCGTCCGCTTGAGCGAGGTGATCCCCTAAGCCGGCACTCGTTGCCGCCGCCTCAGGGCGTCACGCTCGGCAGCCACGTGGGCCGTCGCGCCTCGTAGGAGTCGATGTCCGGCGTGTACTGAGCAGTCACGTCAATGTCGTCGAGGCCCCTCAGCAGCCGGTCGCGGGCGTCGTCGTCCAAACGGAACGGCGCCGAGATCCCCACCGCAGGCGCCTCCACCAGCCTGCGTTCGACATCCACGACGATCTCGAGAGACGGGTCCGCGCTGACCGCTGCCAGGATCGCGCGGCCGTCCTCATCGGACACCTCGGCGGGCACGAGACCCGAACGCGTCGAGTTGTTGCGGAAGATGTCGCCGAAACGGGGGCTGACGACTGCACGGAAGCCGTAGTCGACCAGAGCCCACACGGCGTGTTCCCGGGACGAGCCAGTGCCGAAGTTCGCTCCCGCGACGAGGATCGTCGCCCCGGCGTGGTCGGCGTCGTTGAGGACGAAGCCCGGGTCGTCGCGCCACTCCGCGAACAGCCCGGCCCCGAAGCCGGTCCTCTCGATGCGCTTGAGCCACTCGCTCGGGATGATCTGGTCGGTGTCGACGTCCGAGCGGTCCAACGGAGCCGCCCGCCCCGCCACGATCCGCACGGGTTCCATACTCAGGACCCGAGGTCGGCGGGAGTCGCGAACCGACCCGCCACCGACGTGGCCGCGGCCACTGCCGGGGACACGAGATGGGTTCGGCCACCACGGCCCTGGCGACCCTCGAAGTTGCGATTCGAGGTGGAGGCGCAGCGCTCCCCAGGCGACAGCTGGTCGGGGTTCATGCCGAGGCACATGGAGCAGCCGCTCTCCCTCCACTCGAATCCCGCCTCGATGAAGACACGGTCCAGCCCCTCCACCTCGGCTTGGCGCTTGACCTGGCGCGAGCCCGGCACGACGAGCGCACGCAGTCCCGGCCGAATGTGGCGCCCCTCGAGCACACCGGCAGCGGTCCGCAGGTCCTCGATCCTCGAGTTCGTGCAGGAGCCGATGAACACCGTGTCCACCTCGATCGCGCTGATCGGGGTGCCGGCCTCGAGGCCCATGTAGGCGAGCGCACGGGCGGCGGCCTCCCGCTCGGCCGGAGTCGGCAGGTCATCCGGGCTCGGCACCTCGCCGTCGATGGCCACCGCCTGTGCGGGGTTCGTGCCCCAGGACACATGCGGCCGGACAGAGGCAGCCTCGAGGCCCACCTCGGCGTCGAAGCGGGCGCCGTCGTCGGTTGCCAGCCCGCGCCAGTCCTCGACGGCCCGGTCCCAGTCCGGGCCTTTCGGCGCGTGGCGCCGCCCTTCGAGGTACGCGAAGGTCACTTCGTCAGGAGCGATCATCCCCGCGCGGGCACCGGCTTCGATGGACATGTTGCAGACCGTCATGCGGCCCTCCATCGACAGCGAGCGGATCGCGGAACCTCGGTACTCGACGACGTGGCCGACCCCTCCGGTCGTGCCGAGCCGGCCGACGATAGCGAGCACGACGTCTTTCGCGCTCACGCCGATCGCGAGATCGCCCTCGACGGTGACGGCCATCGTGCGAGGTCGGCGCTGGGGGAGGGTCTGGGTGGCGAGGACATGCTCGACCTCCGAAGTCCCGATGCCGAACGCCAGTGCCCCGAAGGCACCGTGGGTAGAGGTGTGGCTATCTCCGCAGACGATCGTCATGCCGGGCTGGGTGAGGCCTTGCTCTGGCCCGATCACGTGCACGATCCCCTGGTTCTCGTCCCCCATGGGGTAACAGGTCACGCCGAACTCCGAGCAGTTCGCGTCGAGCGCTTCGAGCTGTCTGCGCGAGATCGGGTCCTCCACACGGCCGTTCGCAGTCGTGGTGGGCACGTTGTGGTCGGCAGTCGCGATCGTAAGGGTCGGTCGCCTCACGCGTCGGCCTGCCAGCCGCAGGCCTTCGAATGCCTGGGGCGAGGTCACCTCGTGGACGAGGTGCAGGTCGATGTAGAGCAGATCGGGCTCAGCGGCGCCGTCGCCGGGGCGAACGACGTGGCGGTTCCAGACCCTCTCGGCGAGCGTCTCAGCCACGGGTCATCCGTGGCCTACCGAGACGATCTCGACAGTGAAGACACGGTCGTTTGGAGCCTTGTACTCGACCGTCTCGCCGACGTTGTGCCCGACGAGCGCCTGGCCGAGCGGTGACGCGGGCGAAATGACCGATACGCCTTCGCCCTTCTCCTCGATCGAGCCGACCAGGAACCTCTCGGTCTCGTCGTCGCCCTCGTAGCGGAGCTCCACGACTACGCCAGTGGTCACGACGCCGGCTTCGTGCGTCGAGCTGTCGACGATCACGGCGTCTTCCAGCATCCGCTGGAGCTGGCGCACGCGGGACTCCATCTTGCCCTGGGCGTCCTTGGCGGCGTGGTAGTCACCGTTCTCGGACAGGTCCCCGAGCGCCCGGGCGGCCTCGATCTGGCGCGCGATCTCCACGCGTCCGCGCGTCGTGAGGTCCTCCAGCTCGGCCACGAGCCGAGCGTGGGTCTCAGGTGTGAGAACAGTTTCAGTCACCGACACGAGGCTATCGGTTCGGAGATGCGATCTTGCCGGCGTCGGCGAAGCGAGGGTCCGAAGAGCGATGCGCGCCCTAGGCTTCGAGGCAAATAGGCAAGGGTGGCACAGGGATCTCGCTGGGCATCGTCGCGGTCATGGGCCTCGTCATGATGGTCATGGCCATAGGTGAGCTCCGCAAGACCGAGTGATTCTGCCGCCGAGGCGGGCGGGTACTCTCAGGCAATGCCCGGGATCTTCGTTTCGCGGGTGAGCCGGGTGGCGCTGGCCGCGGTGGCCATTGCGGCGATCGCGACCATGGGCGGTCGTGCGCCGGCCGGCGCCGTCGGGTTCGCCTGGGCCACGCCGCATGGTCGAGCCATGCCGCGCGCCGGGATCGTGCCGCCCAGGAACCCGCCGAGGAACATTCCTCCGGACCCGAACTTCTACTCATATTGCGCCATCGGAGCACTTGACAACACGGCGACTTGCAACTCGAAGGTGTTGCAGGCCATCGACCGGGCGCGTGGGACTGAACCGATCGGCCCGCTGCGGTTCAGCCTGGCGAAGTTTCTCAAGCTGAGCGTCGCGGACCAGCTCTTCGTCATAGCCGACCTGGAGCGGGTGTCCCGTGGGGAGCCGCCAATGGCGGCGCTCACGGCCCAGCTGGACAAATCGGCACAGGTCGGCGCCGAAGCCAACGACGACCCCAGCTTCGCCGCGCGGAGGTTGTCCGGGGGAACGCAGGTGCGTGCCTGGGGTTCGAACTGGGCCGGTGGCAGCGAGAACGCGCTCGGGTCCGACGACGGCTGGATGTACGACGACGGCTTCGGAAGCCACAACGGCGGCTGTACCTCCCCGACCGCCGCGGAATGCTGGGGACACCGGGACAACATTCTCCGGGTCTGGCCGGGCGATCTCACCGGCTGCACAGCGGCCGACGCTCAGCTCGTAATGGGCGCGGCGTACGCAAAGTCGTCCAAGTGGGACACGTCGTTCGCTGAGATCTTCGTCGCCGCCTGTGGGCCGAGGCCGGACGGCGAGGTCTACACCTGGGCCGAGGCGCAGGCCGCGATCGGGCTCGGGTAGTCGTGCAGGCACCCCGGCTAGTGTGACCGGGAAGTGGAACCTAGGATCGGCGCGCACAAAGTTGCAGTGATCGGGGGCGACGGGATCGGCCCTGAAGTCGTCGCGGAGGCGCTCAAAGTCGCCACCGCCGCCGGGGTCGTGATCGAGACCGTCGCCTACGACCTCGGTGCCGGGCGCTACGAGCGCACCGGCGAAGTGCTGCCCGACTCGGTCCTTGAAGAGCTCAGAGATGCCGACGCCATCCTGCTCGGTGCCGTCGGTCCGCCGATCGGGTCGACGACGGTGCCGCCGGGAGTGATAGAGCGCGGGCTGCTGTTGAGACTGCGTTTCGAACTGGACCTGTACATCAACCTCCGCCCTTTCAACGGGGTCCCGAGTTCGATCGCCTCCGACGCCAACTTCGTCGTGGTGCGCGAGAACACCGAGGGTCCTTATACAGGTGAAGGCGGCGCGCTCCGTCGTGGCACGCCGTTCGAAGTCGCCACGCAGGGGTCCGTCAACACCCGTCACGGCGTCGAGCGTTGCGTCCGGTATGCCTTCGGGCTCGCCGAGCGCCGTGCACGCCACCATGTGACCCTCGTGCACAAGACCAACGTGCTCACCTATGCGGGCGATCTCTGGCAGCGGGCGTTCGACTCGGTGGCACTCGAGCACCCCGGAGTCGCCACCGGGTACAACCACGTCGATGCCGCCTGCATCGTGCTTGTCGAGAACGCCGCGCGCTACGACGTGGTGGTGACCGACAACCTGTTCGGCGACATCCTCGCCGACCTCGCAGGTGCCGTCACCGGTGGCATCGGGCTCGCGGCGTCGGCCAACCTCAACCCGGCGCGCACCGGGCCGTCCCTTTTCGAGCCGGTCCACGGTGCCGCGTACGACATCGTCGGCACCGGGAAAGCAAACCCACTGGCGGCGATCCGCTCCGGGGCGATGATGCTCGAGCACCTTGGCGAGGTTGCCGCAGCCGAGCGCGTCACGAAGGCGGTGCTCGAGTTGCAGACGGAAATGGCCGGTTCCTCCGAGCCCTGGAGTACAGCCGGCGTTGGCGATGCAGTCATAAGGAGGTTGTGACGGTGCCCATCACCCCGGCAACGAAGATCTGGATGGACGGCGAGCTCGTCGATTGGGACAAGGCCACCGTGCATGTCCTCACGCACAGCTTGCATTACGGAATGGGGGTCTTCGAGGGCATTCGCGCCTACGCGACGGCCAATGGGCCGGCGATCTTCCGCCTGCGTGAGCACACCAAGAGATTGTTCAGGGGGACTCGCATCCTCCAGATGGACCTGCCCTATACCGAGGACGAGGTCTTCGAGGCCGTCAAGCTCACCGTGCTGGAGAACGGGCTCGACAGCTGCTACATCCGGCCGCTCGCTTACCTCGGCTACGGCGAGATGGGCATGAACCCCATCGCATGCAAGGTGCGACTTGTGATCGCTGTGTGGCCCTGGGGCGCGTACCTCGGCGACGAGGCCATGAAGACGGGCATCCGCCTCAAGGTCAGCTCCTGGGCCCGCAACGACCCGCGCTCTGTGCCCACGGCCGCCAAGTGCTCCGGGTTGTACGTCAACTCCGCGCTCGCGAAGCTGGAGGCGGCGCGTGCCGGTTACGACGAGGCGCTCATGTGCACCACGAGCGGGCTGATCTCAGAGGGCACTGGCGAGAACGTCTTCGTCGTCCGTGGCGGCAGCCTCTACACCCCGCCGCCGTCGGGGGCAGGATCGCTCGAAGGCATCACCGCGGACACCGTCACCACCATCGCCCGCGATCTCGGCCATGTCGTGGCCGAACGCGAGATGCGGCGGACCGACCTTTACATGGCCGACGAGGCATTCCTCACCGGCACGGCCGCAGAGGTCGTCCCGATCAGCTCGGTCGACGACCGCCTGGTCGGCAAGGGCGAGCCGGGCCCGATCACGCGCGAGATACAGGAGATCTACAACGCGGCCGTCCGGGGCACGGTGGACCAGTACAAGGACTGGCTCGAATATGTCACTTGAGCTCGACCTCCCGGCCGCGGTCGACATCTACGACACGACGCTGCGGGACGGGTCGCAACAAGAGGGCATCTCGCTCACCGTCGACGACAAGCTGCGCGTCGCCGAGCAGCTCGACCATCTGGGCGTCGCCTACATCGAGGGCGGCTGGCCAGGTGCGAACCCGAAGGATGAGGAGTTCTTCGCCAGGGCGGCAAAGGAATTGCGACTGCAGGGCGCGACGCTCGTGGCCTTCGGCTCGACACGCCGTCCCGGTGGTCAAGCAAGCAGCGACGAGACGCTCCGCCGCCTCGTCGAAGCGGGAACCGAGGTGGTCTGCATCGTCGCGAAGGCCTCCGACCTCCACGTCACCGAGGCGTTGCGGACGACGCTCGACGAGGCAGTCGCCATGGCGGCTGACTCGGTGGCCTACCTGCGCCAAGCCGGCCTCCGCGTCTTTTTCGATGCCGAGCACTTCTTCGATGGTTACCGCCGGGACGCGAAGTTCGCGCTCCGCGTCCTTGCGGCCGCCGAGGCCGCAGGAGCCGAGGTGCTCGTGCTCTGCGACACCAACGGTGGCACGCTGCCTGACGAGGTCGGGAACATCGTGGCCGATGTGAGGACGCGCTCGTCCGCGACTATCGGTGGGCACTTCCACAACGACGGCGGATGCTCGGTCGCCAACTCCCTTGCAGCTGTGCGCCAAGGTGCGAGCCATGTTCAGGGCTGCATCAACGGCTACGGCGAACGCACGGGCAACGCAGATCTCTCGGCGATCATCGCGAATCTCAGCCTCAAGATGGGCGTCAAGACGATCCCGGCCGACCGGCTCGAGCGTCTCACCTCGGTGGCCCATCACATCGCGGAGATCGTCAATCTGACCCTCGATCCCCAACGGCCGTATGTCGGGACCGCAGCGTTCGCGCACAAGGCCGGTCTGCACACGAGCGCACTCATCCGCAGGTCCGACGCGTACGAGCACGTGACGCCCGACATCGTGGGCAACGGGACTCGCGTCGTCGTGAGCGAGCTTGCGGGACGCTCGACCCTTCAGCTGAAGGCTGCCGAGCTGGGCCTCGAACTCGACTCGCCAGCGTTGGGACGAGTCCTCGACTCCCTGAAGCACCTCGAGCACAACGGTTATCACTTCGAGGCGGCCGACGGGTCGCTCGAGCTCTTGATGCGGGCTGCTGCCGGCGCGCTGGGTGGGCGGCTCGGCGACCTGTTCAGGATCGAGTCGTTTCGTGTCATCACCGATTGGCGCGCCCGGGACGCGGTCACTGCTGACGGGCACGGCGACGATGGTGGTCCTCTTCTCGTCCACCCTTGGTCCTCGCCGGGCGAGCTCACTACAGAGGCGACGGTCAAGGCCCACATAGGCGACGAGCGCGTCGTGGCGACAGCAGAAGGAAACGGTCCGGTGAACGCGCTCGACGCCGCGCTCCGGCTCGCCATTGAGCCGCACTTCGGAGAGCTGCGCAACGTGCACCTGACCGATTACCGGGTACGCGTCCTCGATACGGCCAAGGGGACCGGGGCGGTCACGCGGGTGCTCCTGGACACCGCCGACGCCGAGGGCAGCTGGTCGACGATCGGTGTTTCGGAGAACATTATCGAGGCCTCCTGGGAGGCACTCGTGGACTCTGTGGTCTTCGGCCTCATCCGCGCTGCGACCGGCCAGGCCGGCGTTGCGGCCGGCGCCGCCACGACCGAGGCTGTGCAATGACCCAGCCCAAGTTCGCTCCCATCATGGAACAGCACGAGGTCCGCGAGGTTCAGCGGATCGGCGCTCCGGCGCCATGGACGACCCATCGCCCGGGAGAGAGCCGTCCTGCTCCTCAACTCCTGCGGCGGGCCGGCTTGGGAATTCCCGGGCCGGATCAGGGGTACGCCCTCGCGCTGGCGACCCGGTTCGAGGACCGTCTCATGCTCGAGCCCGGTGAGCGCGCCGAGGACGTCCTTGCGGGCGCCGTCGCTATCGCGCTGCGCCGGGCCGCGATCTTCGGCCGTGCTCCGGTCGCCACCGACATCGAGCTCGCGCTAGTCCTTTTCAAGTACCTCGTCGGTGACGAGGGGACCTGGCCGTCGAGTGACCTCGCCGCGTTGCGTCGCGAGCGGTTCACCGCCGCGGCGCACGACTACTGGCGCCGGAGGTCGCTCGCCGACTCGGTTCCCGAGGCTACTTTTCGGCTCAGCCCCCAGAAGCTCGCCAAGCGGCTCGAAGGCGAGCCAGGGTGCTGGCGAGAGCTTGCCGGCGCTTGACGTCGGCCCTCCGACCTCTTTGACGAACGAGCCGAGCTCTCTCCCAAGGGCGCGCCAATCCCAAGGAATCTCACAAGCGTGCGAAAGAACTTGGCGATGTGTGCTCAAGGCGTCGGGTGCGACCGAAGGTCTTGTGTCGCCAAAGCTGACCGAGGAGTTGCGGCAGCTGACCGCAACGCCGCGTCGACATCGCGCAGGTGGTGCTCGCCCTCATGGACGGCGTGGCGCCCAAGCCAGAGCACCGTGCGCTCGGTTCCCGCGTAGATGCAGTGCCGTTGCCGCTGTGCCTCGTCGAGGCCCTCGAACGCCCAGGCGAGCATCTCGGCCGCCACCTTGAGCTCACGGCCTGCGTCGGCGGGTTCCTCGGCGCCATAGCGCGCGAGGCTCGCCCGCTCGTCGCGGTACATCGGGGCGAAGCTCGGGCACTCCTCCACAACAGTGAGGTACAAGCGCTCCCGCAGGATGAGAAAAACGTCGCGAACATGGCACGCATACTCGAGTGCTGACCAGATTCTTGGTCCGGGCCGGGTACGGATGGTCAGTCCGAGCGTCGGGTCGGCTCGCTCGTTGGCAACCCTCATCGCAAAGCGGCCCCCCAAACTTCGCAACGTCCCGGGCACAGCACCAGGGCCCAGCGCGTCGTAGTCGAATTGGCATTCTTCGCAGCGATCCACGACTACATCGTGGCCGATCGGACGGCTCAGCGTGGTGGCAGCGACTCCGAGGCGGTAGCGTCGCGTCCTGACAGGGCAGGTTCGGCCGAGAGCGGCCACGATGTCATCGGAGGCAGGGCCATGGGTTTCATGGACAAGGTAAAGGCGCAGGCGACAGTGCTGGCCGAAAAGGCCCAGGAAGGAGCCAAGGCTGGACAGGCCAAGCTCTCGGACATGCAGGCGAAGAAACACGCCGACGCGCTCTTGCTCGAGCTCGGCGGCATCGTCTACTGCCAGCAAGCAGGTCGCGCTCCTGGCGATGCCGACGCAAAGGTTTCCGAGCTGATCGGCCAGATCGGCCAGTTCGAGGCAGAGCATGGGCCGATCTCGGTGACTTCTGCGACCCAGATGGCGCCGGCGGCTCCAGACGGCTCGTTCGTCCCGACACCGACCGCAGCCGGCGACACACCGGAGCAGCCCTCGGCCCCGGCGCCGACCACCGTGACGGGCGGCGGCGGGATCCCGGGATCGGTGGGCGGCATTCCTCAGTCGAGTGGAGGCATCCCGACCGGCAGCTACTCCTCTGACACAGAGGAGTCCTCGTAGCTCACCACGCCGGGCGAACAGCGCTCGTCGTGAGCAAGACAGGTGGCTCACAACATCGGTCGTGTAAGGCCCGCCGTGTGGCCACGGGTGGTCGGTAGCTCATGCGGTAGGTGGCTCGACGACCATCGTCGCCATGGCCCGCCGCCGTTGTCCTTTCAGCTTCTGGCTTCACAGTCCCGGTCGCCGTCTCTTGCGCCCCGGCGCGCGTGGGTTGCTCACACGGGCGGCTTGTTGCGCGGCGGCGGGAGCGCTTGCGCTCGCCGTCAGCTCGTGCACCATTCCGGCGGGTCGGGCCACTCGCGACACGAAGCCGGCGCTGGTCGTCCGGGCCGTCCTGAGAGCCCAGGACACCCGGGCCGCTCGCGGGGTCCGGGCCGTACCGGGCGCCTCAGCCGGGTGGGCCGTCCGGGCTGTGCTTTCCGCATGGAAGGCCGAGATGGAAGCCTTCTATACCGCGAGCGCGCTCGGCGACCCGTCTTATCGGCCCCTCGGCCTGGGTGTCGTCCCGGGGAGCCCGCAAGACGACCAGATGATCTCCTATCTTTCGGCCCAGGCGGCTTCCGGCGTCGTCGGGCCGTCGACCTGGGACATCGGCGACATGCACGTCGTATCGCTCGGTCGAACGAGCGCCGTGGTCAGGGCATGTTCCTACGACCCGGGCAGTCGCTTCCGATCCGGTGACCTCGCCGCGCCGGCTGGGCTCGGCGGGGGAGCCGGGCTGACCGCGTACATCACCGACATGACCGAGGTGGGACGCTCGTGGAAACTCGAAAGGTCCGAGACGTTCGCGGAGCCCGACGCCTCTTCGCCTGGCCCCTGCCACCGGTTCTCGTCCCGGCTCCTGGTGGGCCACGCAACCGCCCTCGCCCGCGCCGCCGCCCCCGCAACCGCGGGATCGACCGGCTCGTCGATCTGGTCCTGGGTGTGGTGGCTGGGCAGCCCGCTGGGCCCCGGACCCTACACGGGCGGTGCCGCAGATGGCCTCGAGCTCTGCGTCTGGCGCGACATCGGCTCTTCGGTGAGCAGCCTCAACAGTGATCTGGCCAGTGCTGGACTTCCGGCCAGCTTCTGGACGCCACCGCGAGGTGGCGGCTATCCCGGCATCTGGTCAGTCGATCTCTGGGGTGCCGCGCTCTCGAAACGGGCCGAGTCGTCGGATCATTTCGACCTTGTGGCGTGCCCGAGACCCGAACAGGTTCCTCCAACAGGGGGTGACGTCGAGTCCAACATGCCGTCCGCCGTTACAGCGACCGGCGAGGCGATGTACCTGTGGATCTTCTGGGACACGGTGCCGGACCCGTCCGCCTCGAATCTCCCACCGCTGATCTACGAGGCGCTCGCCAAAGCGGAGCTGCCATCCCCGATCATCTCCACATCTCCGTCGTCCATAGACGAGTTCATGGACGCGACCATCGTGAACTTTCCGACGTGGTTGTGGATCGACGCCTCGGGCTGGAGGACGATAACGGCGATCGCCACCGGTGATGGGCTCGTTGCCACCGTGTGGGCGACGCCGATGAACGTGGCATGGCACTCGCAGTGGAACTTCCCCGAACCCCGCGACGACCCGGAGGGTGGGATCACGTTTCTCCCCGAGAGCCTGAACCTCGTGTGTGCCGGGCCCGGTGCGTCGTATGACAGGTTGCTCTCGCCGGCAGCGCAGGCCACGGCGTGTGAGTCCATCTTCACCCAGTCCACGTTCGGCACCTATCAGCCGCTGGAGGCATCGATCTCCTGGCAGGTCAACTGGGCGCTGTCCGATGACGCTGGCGTTGTAGGAGGTGAAGGACTCCTCGCCGACTCTGTGACCAGCGCCACGCGCCCGCTTCGGGTGCTGCAGGTCGAGTCGGTCATAACCCAGGGATGACCCCGGAAGCCCGGGAAGCCCCGGTTTCTGACACGGTGCTGGGTAACCCCATTGGCGACGCCCCGGCGGTCGCGCCCGACGACGTCTGGGACCGTATCGCTGCTTCTCTCCAGGACGAGCCACCTGTCCTTTCGCCGGTGGCACGGCCCGGCTTTCGGAGGAGACTCGCGTTGATCGTGCCGCTCGGAGCGGTCGCCGCCGGCCTGATCCTCATCGTCGGGCTGCTCGCGGCGAAGGTCGGGAACCTCGACCAACAGGTCAACAGCCTCAGGCACCAGGTGAGTGTCACCAGCGTGCTCCTCAGTCCTGCGCACCGGACGGTGGAGCTGACATCGGCGGCGCACCCGGTCTGGCGGGCCACGGTGGTTGTCCTGCCGAACGGCGAGGGCTACCTCATCAACCCGTCCATGCCCGCCCTCGGCAGCTCACAGACGTTCCAGCTCTGGGCGCTCTCGCGCGGAAAGGTCGTCTCGCTTGGCGTGCTCGGTTCGCACCCCACGGGTGCCCCGATCCGGCTCGAGGCCACGATGACATTGCTCATGATCAACGCGGAGCCGCTCGGGGGCACGCCGACGCCGACGACGCCAGTGCTTGTCCAGGGGAACCTGCAGGTCGGCTTGTGAGACTGCCCGGAGGACCGGGACCGACTCAGTAGTGAGAGACTTCTCGCGCGAACGGGGAGGCCGCCAAACATGGCAATAGAAACTTCACTTAGTTACCCGGAAATCAGTGCTCAGGGATTCGCCCATCCCGCGGACCGGGCCGCCGCCGCGGCTCTGCACTCCATCCCCATGCTCGATCGCGTGATCAAGAAGCTCAGTGAGGTCGGCTACGAGCGCAAGCTTCGCCAGTTGATGCTCGGCACCGCCGTGCGCCTCGGGGAGGACCAGCTACTCGAGGTATGGGCGATGCAACGTCGATATGCCCACACCTTCGACATCGCCACGTGCCCTCACCTGTATGTGACTCAGTACCCGGTGGGCAACGCGCTCACCATCGGCGCGAACGAACCCGTGACGCTTGTCTCCTCGGGACTGGCAAGATCGTTCGACTCCGACGAGCTGCATTCGGTGCTCGCGCACGAGATGGGCCACGTGTTGGCGGACCACGTGACCTTCATGACGACATTCGAGCTCGTGCAACTCGTCATGAACGGAGTGCTGCGCGGGGCTCCCTTGGCCGGTTTGCCCCTGAAAGCCCTCTACTTCGCGTTGCTCGAGTGGTCGAGGGCCGCCGAGCTGACCGCCGATCGCGCGAGCGCGCTCGGGACAGGAGACCCGCTCTTGACCTGCAGGACCTTGATGCGCATGGCGGGCGGCCCGGTGCCAGGCCTGGACCTGGACGCTTTCATACGACAGGCCACCGAGTACGAGGGGGAGGGCGACCCGTTCGCGCGGTACTCGCGTTTCTGGTCGGAGATCGGCACGACACATCCCTTCCCCGTGCGCCGTGTCAGGGAGCTCGTCTCATGGGTGGCGTCGGGGGAATTCGACCGGCAGCGCTCCGGCGGCTATCTCAGGCGTGGCCAGGAGCCGCCGCCGTCGGCCGAGTTCGACGCGGCGCTCAGGCACTACAAGCAACGTTTCGCGAAGATCGTCGAGCGAGCCGGTGGCGGTGTCCAGCAGGTCGTGAGCCGCTTTGCCACCTGGCTCGACAGCGACAGCGACAACGCCGGTGCCGACGACGGGGAATTCGAGCCCTGAGCAGCCGGCTCAGGACAGGAACGAGCGGGGGAGAGCCTCGAACATCTCGGCGGAAAGGGCGAGCGACTCGACGTCGACTCGCTCGTCGTCCCCGTGGAACATCGACAGGAACTGCTCGAAGCTCAGCCTGTCGGAGAACATCCCGAAGCCGTACGCGATCGCCCCGTGCCGGCGGAAGAACCGCCCGTCGGTGGCACCCGTGGAGAAGTACGGCACAGGTTCGGCGCCGGGGTGGAACCGCTTCACCATGGCGTCGAGCTCGTCCCACAGCGGCGTGCCGACCGGCGACTCGCTGGCGGGGTCGTTATGTGCCCACACGATCTCCACCTTGTCGCCGAGGTCCCCGATGGCCTCGGCGAGGAGCGACCGCACGTCGGCCTCGGTCTGACCCGGGAGGGTCCTCACGTCGAGGTCCAGTTCGACCTGATCGGGGATCACGTTCAGCTTCGTGCCGCCGTGGACGATCGTCGGGGCGATCGTCATGTGCGTGCAGGCGTGCGCCTGTCGGGCGAGCCCGGCAAGGGGGAACGACTCGCAGATATCGTCGATCCTGGCCGGGTCGAGGAACATTGCCCCGATATCGCCGGGCAGCGACATGCCAGCCACGAAACGGCGCCACGCGTCGTGCACGCTCGCCGCCGGCCTGAACGCCGCGAGGCGCCCTACGACCGCAGCAGCGGTGACGAGCGCGTTGTCGGTGCGCAGAGGTGCCGAGGCGTGGCCCGCCGTCCCACGGACCCGTAGGCGGCACCAGCAACTTCCCTTCTCGCCGACCGTGATCGGGAGGCGCCGCCCGCCCGGCGTCTCGATGGGGACGCCCCCGGACTCGGTTATGACGTAGTCGGCACCCACCGACGAGGCCGCATGCTCGCTCAGCCATCCCGCGCCATGGGAGCCGAGGGCTTCCTCGTCTGCAACAGCGGCCAGGATCAGGGTGCCACGGGGACGGAAGCCGCTCCGGGCGAGGCGCCCGAACGCGACGGCCATGGAAGCGGTGATGTTCAACATGTCGACGGCACCCCTGCCCCAGACCTC
>Ga0224558_1001640_pt1 | contig 22738 bp, 23 predicted proteins | sample 714S32024metaG_FD_180682 | JGI IMG/M metagenome (GOLD analysis project Ga0224558, IMG submission 180682) | Peat soil microbial communities from Stordalen Mire, Sweden - 717 S3 20-24 | ecosystem: Environmental > Terrestrial > Soil > Wetlands > Peat | place: Sweden: Norrbotten County, Stordalen...
ATGTGTACGTGCCTTACTACAATCCGGCGGTTGTATTTGTGGCGCCGAGGCCCGGCTTCTTCGCCGGGGTTGGCATCACTTTCGGACCTGGGATCTTTGTAGGGGCGTTCGCGCCGTTCGGCTGGTCCGGCCCGGCGCTGGGATGGCGCACGCACGAGATCCTCATCGATCATCGCCCGTGGGTGCGCACGTGGTCGAACCGCGACAGATACGTACACTCGTACGCGGTGCCCGTGGCGCGGCCGGTTGGCCCGCGTGTGGAACGTCACACAGGGCGCCGCGCGGAGCCGCGCAGAGAAGAGCGGCGTTAAGAGATTAGCTGTGGGGCAGGCCTTCGTTTTTCGTGGCCTGCCAAGTCCGAGCACGGTGCGCAGACGACAAACAACGATCGTCTGCGCTACTCCGCGTACTTCTGGGCGATGGGGAAGCGCCGGCCGATGCCGAATGCCTTGGAGGTGACCTTCAAGCCCGGCGCGGCCTGCTGCCTCTTGTACTCGTTGCGGTCCACTTTGTTCACCACGTCCACCACGGTTTCGAGCGGCAGGCCCAGGTCCTGCGCGATCTGCCGTGGGGCCTGGTAGTCTTCCACGTAAGCTCGCAAAACCTGGTCCAGGATTTCGTAAGGCGGGAGCGAATCGCTGTCTTTCTGGTTGGGGCGCAACTCCGCCGAGGGTGGCTTCTCAAACACGCTTTGCGGGATCGCGCCGGGATGGCGCCGGTTGGCGGCGCGCGAGAGATCGTAGACCAACGTCTTGGGCACATCGCTGATCACCGCCAGACCGCCGCACATATCGCCGTACAAGGTGCAGTAGCCGACGGCCAGCTCGCTCTTGTTCCCGGTGGTCAGCACCAGGTCGCCCCATTTGTTGGAGAGCGCCATCAGCGTGACACCGCGCAGGCGGGCCTGTAGATTCTCCTCGGCGACATCGCGCCGCGCGCCCGCGAACAACGGATCGAGCACGCGCAGGAACTCATCGTAGATCGGTGAGATAGGCGCCATCTCGAAGCGGATGCCCAGGTTTTCGGCCAGCGCGCGCGCATCGTGGACGCTGCCTTCCGATGAAAAGGGTCCGGGCATGCCCACCCCGGTGACGTTGCGCGCTCCCAGCGCATCCACCGCGATGGCGGCCGTGAGCGAAGAATCGATGCCGCCGCTCAGCCCGATGAGCACGCGTTCGAAGCCGCACTTGCGGATGTAGTCGCGGGTGCCCAGAACCAGCGCTGCGTAGACGGCTTCGCATTCTTCGGCCAGGTTATCGTGTTGGTCCCCCGCGCCGGTATCGGAATCGAACAGCACCAGGTCTTCGGAAAAGGAAGCGGCGGATGCGGCCACGCGTCCAGTGGCGTCCATGGCGAAACTGGCGCCGTCGAACACCAGTTGATCGTTGCCGCCCACCTGGTTCACATATACGACTGGAATCCCGTGGCGGCAAGCCGTGGCGGCGAAGATCTGCCGGCGCTGCGCGCGCTTGCCCATGTGATAAGGCGAGGCGTTGATGCTGATCAGCAGTTCCGCGCCGGAATGCGCCAGTTCCTGCACAGGATCGCGGCGATAGAGCGGGCGCTCCCAAAACTGCTTGTCGTTCCAGGCGTCCTCGCAGATGGTGAGCGCGATTTTGCGGCCATCCAAAAGGAGAATCGACTGGGACTCGGCGGGGACGAAGTAGCGCGCCTCGTCGAACACATCGTAGGTGGGCAGCAACATCTTGGTTTGCCGGAACAGGATGTTGCCGCCCGCCAGCACGGCGGCGCTGTTGGTGGCGTGCTTCCCGGTGGGCGATGGAGAGGGGCCGACGTATCCGGCGATCACAGCGATCGGCAGCGCGGCGGTCTCGGCTGCCAGACGTTCCAACTGCTGGCCGGAGCGCTCCACGAATGTCGGCTTTTCGACCAGGTCGCGGGGCGGATAACCGGTGACGGAGAGTTCCGGGAAAACCACGACTTGGGCGCCGCCGGCGGCGGCTTCGCGCGCGGCGCGGATCATGCGATCCACATTGCCGGTGAGGTCGCCGACAGTGGTGTTGATTTGCCCCAGCGCGATGATCATCGTCTAAACACTATTATCGTCATTATCGTCGATCTTAATGCCGGGGCCTGCTACCATTGGCTTGGCAACCAGAAAGGAGCAACCACGCGCTGGCATCACTATGTGGCGTACTTCCTCGGGGGCGCATTCCTCGCGAACGCCCTGCCTCATCTCGGCAATGGGATCTCCGGCCATTCCTTCCAGAGCCCCTTCGCATCGCCACCCGGAGTAGGATTGTCTTCCGCGATGGTCAATGTCCTTTGGGGACTCTTCAACCTTGCCGTCGGCTACTTGCTTGTCTGCCGTGTCGGCTGTTTCAATTTGCGCAAGACTGGGCACGTGCTGGTCCTCGGGGCGGGCATCCTGATCATGTCGCTCATGCTCGCCTACGGTTTCGGACGGTTCCACGGGGGGCTGTAAGCCCCATGCCGCGGCAGTCGCAGGGCAGATTTCGGTTACGTTGCTTTTCGACCGGTCGTGCCCATAAACCGCAAGGCAAACGGAAGAAGCCTTTTGCGGCGGCTGAATCGAAGGCTCTCGGTCGGTAGGCCCTAAACAACTTCGAGGTCGTCGGGAACATCTACGAGGACCCGGAGTTGCCTAATATCTCTGTTGGGTAACGTGGTAAACCTTATGAACTGGACACAGCCAATACTCGCCACCATCGCCGTCAACTGGACCGCCTAACCGCACCGGCCCCCTCCTGGTGTCCCAACACGTAGGACAATAGGGAAAGCTGTCATGCCAGTACAGACCTTCACCCTTTGTAAACGCAGCGCAAAAATCAGCCATACGCTTTGCGTCGGCAAGCTGGCCCTTCAAGCTCCGATTCTCTTCATCAGCTTCCATGAGTGCGGTCTTTACATCCACGAGCTTATCCTGTAGGGTGTCCAGATAATCTCGCATCTCGTCATCGGTAAGCTTCTTCTTCTCACGAATCGCCTTGCGAACCGCCATAACGATGTCAAGCGCATTCTTCGAGAGCGCTAACCCGGCTGCGATGTCGATGGGCATATGCCTGTTATTGTGAACCGCTTCCTTGCCGGAGTCAAGCGTTTAATCTCTTGCCTTAGAAGCAAACTTGGCCGGGACTTCCGATTCCATCCACCGGTCGATACGAGCCTTCAGTCGTGTAGGCCAGCTTGCGTCGTGATGAAGCCGAAGATAGTCACGGAACACACTTCTTGTTCGTCCGATAAAGGCGTCTCCAACGTCACCCCTGAAACGCCGTACCTCAAGTAGCAAGTTTGGCTGCTCCTCTTGAATCTCAACATACTTGCTTGGGTCGATGGTCACAAGGCCGTTGAGAACATTGTTACAGAATTCTAGACGCCCTTGCACTTGCCTAAACCCGAGGCCGAGTTGACCTACCTCGCCTATGTATCTCCATACGTCAGCGCCAAAAAGAAACTCGCCCGGATCGGTGTCCACCCGAAACTGACTGTAGGCGGGAACGTCGGTCTTGCCGTCCTTTTCAATAGCTAACCTCAGATAAGCCTCGACGCTTGAATATACTTTGAATCGTCTGTCGAACAAGTTCTGCTTCAAGCTTTTCCTTTGCAGTAGTAACTGCGTTAACCCTACGATGAGCGCAACGCCAGCAGCGATCAGCGGTCCAAGCCTCTCAAGACAGTCACGACGTGGCGCTGGTGGCATCTCGACTTTGACCAATATCGGCGGTTGAGCCGGTTGTTGTGCAGAAGGTTGCGACCAGCAGGGAGAACTGAGAACGGTGAGAATCAGAAAGAGTCGTCGCATCGTGAGCTTTCGCCGTCGTCTAGCGCGAGATCGCTGCTATCAAGCCCACGATCATTCCGATAATCGTCAGCCAGAAAAAGAAAACCAGGACGTGCTTGATCGTCCCGAGCGATTCGTCGATGCACTCCAGATGGTTTCGCAGCGCCCGATTCGATTTGTCAATGCTCTCCAGAAGTTTAACGGCTGGCTCGATGGGGACTTCTTCGGAATGGGCCGGATGCCCTGCTTCTGCATCGCTCTTCGGTATCGGCGTAATGGTTTCGGTCTTCGGGTCGTAGTGTAATCCGGTTCTCATCTTTTCTCTCCATGCGACCGATTCCGGGTCGTTCTTCATTGTCTTCCCTCCCACTATCCCTGGCCAATACTCCTAGTCTTGGGTTCCTCACACGTTGAGTCGATTCGTCAGAGCCGTTAAGAATGGATACAGAAACCAGCCGGAATCCCACTGAACATCGACGGTCAAGTAGCGACCATCTGGAAACTGACAACTCTGGTTGAATGTGAATACTTTTGGTGCGCCGTGGGATTCACAAATCCCGATGCCATCAAGGTATGGCTGATACCGAATAACATTTCGAAGCGGAATTTGTAATGTGCTCTTTTGACCGGCGAAGTAGAAATTCTCCGATGTGATCGCCACCTGACCAGCGTCTAACGGTATCAGGCCGGAAACCTTTTGTGGCTTGGATTCGCCAAGATGGGCATAAATTCCGTGACCGACTGGCAGGCTGACCCCACCGTAACCTCTGCCAGTCGAAACGGTCTTTTCTTCGGCGTAGACAACAGTCCGGCCTGTCTGATAGCAGAGCACTTCGCCATGCCGCAAATTGAAGAGCGGCGGGTCCTGCCAAGCTGGTAGAATACTGTTTAACACCTGATGAAGCATGTTACTTTGACACAGAGCAATAAATCCAAACCAGCGCTTAGATATTTCCGTTTTGACGCCATATGCTGTCATGATGGCTTCGATGCGGGTGAAGTCGTCGCCCGATACCGGCGCTTTCCTGGCGACTTGGCCTACGCCTTCATTCAAGCCGTTTTGGATCGCTTCATGGACATACTGTTCTTTGACGTTTCCAATGATCGGCGGGAGACCAAGCTGAATATCGGCAAGGCTTCCACCGTCCACAATCGTCTTGGTGACAAACGTCTTCACCGTTTCCGCCGTGCTGTTTGCTTTCGCAACACAAGCCGGATGAACCGACTGGAAGAATCCAGCTTTCTGATCGCAATATTCACATAAGCCCACAAAAAGGTCTCCGTCCTTATTTGATAACTCCGCAGGTGACAGCACGGCGAGGGCGTGTTTTCTCTTCTCTCTTCCAAATCCTCATTATAGTAATCGCACTTTCAGTTGCTCGATGTACTCGGCGTTTCTAGCAATGCTGTCTGCGTCCTTCGGCACATCTCGCCCACAGAACCGGCACACAATAGCGTCCAGCTTGATGATTTCAGCGCAGAACGGACATTTGCGTCCCGTGATGATGCCGTGGCGAACCGTTGAATCAGACGCCACCGGCGCTTCCATAATACAGGCATGGATCAGGGCTATTGGAAATAGCAAGAATCCGTACAACCAGAAACCGCCAAAACTGCGGTTCTTAGATGACGCAATCGCTGCCGGTATCAGGGCCAGTATTGCGGCAACAAACAATAGGGATAGATATTCCATACGTTTCTCCGCTTCGGATGTTGCACGCCAGTGAAACCTCCGGTGTTCATTATCGTACATTTGAGTCCTAAATGGAAGGGCGGTGTCGAAGCGGCAGGTCGCTGCGCTCTGGCGGCCCCTGGTGGATTTGGTTCGAATCGGGCCGAGGTCTCGCTCCGGGCGGCTGGTTGCGGGCGGGCCGAGGGAACGGCAAGATTCATGCGAAGGTAGTCAAACAGACTCGCAAGAAACGTCCGGTATTTAAGGATTGACTGGAACAGAACCGGTTGTTAATGTGTGAGGATGGAGTGTTTTCATGAAACCGATTGCTGTGAGCCTCATATATTCGGCGGCGCTAATGGCCCAGGTAGCAGGACCGCCGAAACCTGAATCCGCCGCCCATGCGTTTGCTAGAAAGAAGTTCGAAGCCGTCACATCTGTCCACGAGTTGTTAGCCAAGGTTGCCCCGTGTCTCACAACGCACCCAAACGCCAAGCCGTGCCGGTATGGACCGAACAACCCCGAATTAACAGTCATCATTGCGGAGCTTTGCAAGTCTTTTTACGGAAGCCCTACGTGCGATAGACAGCAACTGCTGATCGATGTCCTGAAGGCAGACATAGAGACGCTTAACCAGATGCAGCCTTTACTGGCGAACATAAAACACGCCGATGATTGCGTTCGCATTTATCGAACCACGATTGATAAGAAGGTCTCGGAGTTAACGGGGCGTGATACGGAGGACATCCAAATGTGCAAATCCGGCGAACAATACCCACCACAAACTAAGTGAACACTTTGAAAATCGAAGTTCGAAAGCCTAACGCCTCAAGAGTGCATACAACAAGAGCGGCAAGAAGACGAACAGTATCCACAAATGCTTAACGATGCGGCCTGCAATGTATCTGGCGTCTGCCGAGATTTCCGTTCGTGGATCGAAAGGGGTGTCCTGTAATGGCTTGCAGTCGTTCGGATAGGCGTTGTTCCTTTGCTGTCGTCGCTTTCTGATGTTCGGCCAACAAAAGTAAGCCGACCGACAGCCCAGGTCGCCGGTTCATCTCTCAAACCCCGACCGGCCCTTCCCACAGAAGATGCAGCCGCACCGGCCACCCAACGAACGCCATCACGGGCAACGAAGCGCCAGCAATCGCCCGACCCCGCAGCGCCGTCAAGGCTCGTGGTTGCCGGTTACGGGTCAAGTTTGATGTACTCGATGTGGTCGTTCAGGAATTGTGCGATCTGCTCTGCCTGTGCCTGTGTAGTTCCGGGTCTCAAATCGAAGCCGATGGACCCATTGCGTAGTGCCTTGATCTGGTCGCCCTGTTCAAGCGGGTCCGTCGTGATCCAAGGTGTTCTGTCAGCATAATTAGTGACTCTAAACTGGTGGCGACCACGTTGGATTTCGCTGTCGGTGGAGTTTTCCATATTTGGTTAGCCTCTCTTGAATTGCGCTCTGGTCGTGGTTGGCGGGTCCTTGCCAGCCGGTTCTAACGAATCTTCTGGAAAGGTGCCCGTGTCTATTATCCTACATTCGGAGCCGCCGCTTTTGAGATCGGACAGTAAAACCTGAATAAGCTACAGTTGGCTTCACCATCGCACTCGGTTGCTCTCTTTGCTTAAGGGTGGTAAAATCCGCCGCATATGGACCCAAACACCGCTCAAACGATTCAGGCGTCCTGTTCGCTTGCTGTTACTGTCCTAACGCTTATTACGGCTGTGGCGTTGATCTGGTACACCATTGAGACTTCCAGGTTGCGGAGGGCGACACAGGAACAGGTTGAGAAGGCTGGCCTGTTGTTGCAAGAAGCTCACACTCAGAATGAACACTCAATCCAGCCAATCGTCACGCTTGAACGTGCTAACGATCTTCACATCTTAGAAAAGACCGCCAACATGGCGGCCACCCAGATAGTGATTCGCAATCTCGGCTTGGGAGCGGCTTTCAACATAAACGTTGAACCCCTGCGTGGTCCCAACACGACAATTCGATTTGTTGTGCCCACGATGTCACTAGCGGCGGGACAACGGGAACCAATTTCGCTTGTGTATACGGAAGACGGCAGGCCGGTGGTGGGCGGCGCTTATGAGCTTATCCAACGTATGTTCCACAGCAATCAGTTGGACGAAGGTGCTCGAAGCATCGTGCGCTATGCCGATGTGACTGGTAAGCGATACCGGACGATTATAATATATCACTACGACAGACAGTCACGAGAGACCACGCCGAGATTTGAAAACAGGGAACCAGACATTTCGTGATCGGAGCCACCTTCGCAACCCGGTTCTCGGGTCTGGTAATCTCAAAGCGGTGGGATTCACCAAAATTCATTGCGGGAGATCAGAATGTCTTTGAGCGACGGTTGGCAATTGTTCAACTTAGCGTTGTCCGGTGCCATTTCAGGTGAGGACTCGCTTCAAGAGCGGCTGGCGGAATCATATACTTACCATCTCCAACACGTTAGCAGTAAAGACGTTACCGAGAAGGTGTGGACCCAACTTGAGGAATTGAAACAAGTGGTGAACGCAAAGGCAGCAGTTGGGAGCGAAGGGCGCATCCTGGCGTCCACATCCGCCATGAGTGGCGAGGAGGCGGCGAAATGGCTGAAGAAGATTGCCTCCATGTCCAGCGATGTGGCCCAGGCCTACGGCGTTGAGAAGTACCTTGAGGAGTCCCACCAAGCAGGGGCGCGCGAATAATGCCTCCTGGCCCATGTTCCGCGACTGGCAGGAACAGACCCGCGTCTTCGAGCGACTGGCCGCATACAGAGACGATTCGGCGAATCTCACCGGCAGCGGCGAACCGTTGCGCGTGCGCGCCGCCGGCATCTCGCCGGAGATGTTTTCCATGCTCGGCATTTCACCTTTGGTTGGCGCGCTGGATTCCAGGACGCAGACCGTGGCGCTCAGCTACGGGTTCTGGATGCAGCGTTTCGGCGGCGACCGTCAGGCGCTGGGCCGCACGCTGATTCTCGATGGCCAGCCCTACACCCTGGCCGGCGTTCTTCCCAAGGACTTCCGCTTCCCGATTCAATACAGCATGATGGAGGAGCCGGAGCTTTACCTCCCGCTGGTTCCCAACCCGGACCGCGGCTGGCATTACCTGCGTGTTATCGGGAGGCTCAAACCCGGCGTAACCGTGGCGCAGGCGAGGACGGATATGGATCTGATCTCCGCCGCCATTGGGCGGTCCGATCCCAAACTGAATCGCGGAGAAGGGGCCATGGTCATTCCGCTCTCCAAAGATATGTCCGCCGGCGGCGAGACGCTGGCGGCCTTCGGCGTCGCTGTCGTTTTTGTGCTGCTCATCGCCTGCGCCAACGTGTCGAATCTGCTGTTGAGCCAGGCCGTGCGGCGCCAGCGGGAAATCGCCATCCGTTCGGCGCTGGGCGCCAGCCGCGGGCGCCTTTTGAAGCAATTCCTGGTGGAAAGCCTGGTGCTTTCGATCCTTGGCGGAGCGCTCAGCGTCTTGCTGGCGGTGTGGGCGATGCCGCTCCTGGTAAGGACGGTGCCGGTACACACGGCGTTCAGCACACGCCTCGCCATGGGCGGTCTCGGGTTGAACTGGACTGTCTTGGGCTTCGCGGCGGCGCTGTCGGTCGCGACCGCCGTGCTATTTGGCATGCTCCCGGCATGGCGGGCGTCGCGCGCCAATGTAGCCGCCCGTTTTCTAGGCAGCCGAAGCGGGCAGGGAGAGCGGGTCCGGGGCATCCTGATTGCGGCCGAGGTGGCGCTGTCGCTAATGTTGTTGGCGGGCGCCGGGCTGCTGATGAAGAGCTTCATCCAGCTACTCTCGGTCGATCCCGGATTCAACACTCGCGGGCTGCTCACGATCGACATCGAACTGCCCGAAAACAAGTACGCAGAGGTTGCACCAAGGGCCGAGTTCGTTCGGAATGTGCTGGCCCGGCTGGAAAACGTGCCGGGAGTCAGTGCCGCGGCGGCCATCAATGTCATGCCCATGACCAAGAACAGCCCGCATCGTTTGACTCTATTATCGCCAATCCGCGCGTGCTAGGCTGGGCTTGTAGCAATCGCACGAAACGCTATTCACCGAACTCCGGGTTCGCGGCTTGCGTCTATCTGCTGGTATGGCGCTAGCGCTCCCCAAAGCGCATAAGGACCGGGGCATGGAAGGCATGGTCGCGAAGCGGTACGCGGCCAACACCGGCAAGTCCTTCGATGAATTCACCAGGCTTGCCCAGCGAATCGAGGTCCAGCTACCGCGTGGCAGCGCGGTGCTGGAGGTTGCGCCTGGACCGGGTTATTTCTGCATCGAGCTGGCGAAACTCGGCCCGCACTCGATTACCGGACTCGACATCAGCCACACCTTCGTCGAATTGGCGGCGAAGAAAGCCGCCGAAGTTGGCGTGCACGTCGACTTCCGGCAGGGCACCGCTTCCCAAATGCCCTTCGGAAACGATGTCTTCGACTTCCTCGCAAGCCGGCCGACCGCCGCCTGATCTCACCATCGACCTCAGGCGCGACGCTTCGCCCGAATCGATCAATCGTCACGTGGACGGCATGGGCTTGAGCGCCGTCAATAGGCTCCTGACAAAGCTCGCGTTCCGGACCGGGCTTCGAGATTTCAATGACGAAATCAGGACCACCAACCACTAGCCACTAACCACCAGCCACGGCGGCCAAAGGCCGCCTTATTTCCGCGGCCCCGCCTTTGTCACAATCCCCGCCGTCTCGTCGATCGTCAGAAACTGATTCGCCGCCATCCCTCCCAGCTTCTGCTTCTCTCCGCTGGGCCACTCAATCTCGATCGAATCCACTGCCGTGTCGCCACCCAGCCCGAACGTCAGCGCCAGGTCGCTTTGCGAGCAGTAGCTCGACCCGCTGCGCACCATGTTCCATTGCTTGCCCGACTTACTAATAACCCGCACCACCGCTCCGATCCCGTCGCGATTCGACTTGCGCCCCACCAGCCGCATCGAAATCCAGTGATTCCGGTTGCCGCCATCGTTACGGAACAAATACGCCGGGCCGTCGTTGGTCGTCACCAAGATATCCAGATCGCCGTCGTGGTCGTAGTCGGCGTAGGCCGCGCCGCGCGCCACCACCGGCCGGTTGAACGCCGCGCCCATCTGCGTCGTCACGTTCTCGAACTGCCGCCTGCCGAGATTGTGAAACAGCAGCGGGGCTTCCTTGTATTGCACCTTGGGCTGCACGCGGCCGATCTCCTCTTCGATGTGGCCATTGGCCGCGAAAATATCGGGGTAGCCGTCCAGGTCGTAATCGAAGAAGAACGCGCCAAAAGTCAGCGTCAGCAGGCTCGCGCGGCCCACCGTCGAAGAAGGCGCTTCGTCTACAAACAGACCCGTTCCTTCGTTGTGGTACAACCCCAGCATCTGGTTGGAGAAGTTGCCCACCAGCAGGTCCGGCCGTCCGGAGCGGTCGTAATCGGCGGCGTCCACGCCCATCGCGCCGCGCGCCACGCCGTCCTCGCCAAATGCCACGCCTGCCGGCACGGCTTCGTCGGTAAACGTGCCGTTGCGATTGTTGCGGTACAGTTTGTTCGGCTGCGTATCGTTGGTGACGAATAAGTCCGGCCAGCCGTCGCCGTTATAATCCAGCACCGCGACGCCCAGCGACTTACTCGTGGGCTCGGCCACGCCCGCCTTCCGACTGACATCCTCGAACTTGCCGTTCCCTAAGTTGTGATACAGTTTGGACGATGTCCCCTTATAGGACTCCGGCGTGCAATACGACTTAGTCGCTCCATCGAGCGAACACCACAGGTCGCCTTTCGCGGTCCACTGCACATAGTTGGCGACGAACAGATCCAGCTTGCCGTCGCGATCGTAATCCACCCATGCGGCGCTGGTGCCGAAGCTGGCGTTATCGATCCCGGACGCCTTGGTCACGTCGCGGAACTTGCCGTGGCCTTCGTTATGGAACAGGTGGTCGCCTTCCAGCGCCGTGATGTAGACGTCGTCGCGTCCGTCGTTATCGTAATCGCCGATGGCCACGCCGATGCCGTACATCTCCACATCCAGGCCGCTGCCCGCGGTGATGTTGGTGAATGTGCCGTCGTGGTTATTGCGATAGAGCGCCGGCAGCGACTTGCGCCCGCGCGGCGTCCAATCCCGGCTGTTGATCAGGAGGACATCGGCCCAACCGTCGCCATCCGCGTCGAACCACGCCACGCCCGAGCCCAGCGTTTCCGGAAGGAATTTCTGGCCGGCGCGCCCGCTGTTATGCACGAATTTGATGCCGGCTTGGGCGGTCACATCCGTGAAGGTAACGGGCGCGGGAGCCACGATGCCCGAACCAGCCATGCTGGATAGCGCCGCCACCCAGACCACCACCAATACGCCGCCAAGCCCCGCGAAGAGCCGCTTCATTGCCCGCCTCCCGCAGCAGCCAACGCCGGTTTAGGCGTTCGCGCCGGGACCTCCAGCCGCACGCTCTCGTGATCGTGAATTTGCTGGCGCTCGTTGTTGTTCTCCGGGCTGAGCAGGCGCGCCTTCCCGGTGATGGCCTGCGCCGACTCCTCCGCTTTGAAGCGCTGGAACAGCGCCTGTTCGCGTCCGGCGCCCGCTGCGTCGCCCACCCCACGCAGACACAGCATGCGCGTATAGTGCATTTGCAGATCCTCTGGATCCACGTCGCAGACGCGATCCAGATACTTCAGCGCCTCGGCATATTTCCGTTCCAGAAACAGAATGCGCGCCGCCTGGTTCAGCGCCACGCGGTCGCGCGGATACATGCCCAACGTGGTGTTGAGCGACCGCAGCGCGTCGTCATACTTCCCGTCCGCCTTCTCGATCATAGCTTTGAAGAAGTAGACGCGGCCCAGCTTGGAGTCGATCTTCATGGCTTGCTCGACATATGGCTTGGCCGCTTCCGTCTCGCCCTCCTGGATCAGGGCGCGCGCCACGTTCAGCCAGCCATCGGCGTAACCCGGCTCGGCCTCGGTCACTTTCTTGAAGGCGTATTCGGCGCCTTTCAGGTCGCCTTGCAGCAACAGCCCGATGCCCCAATCGTTCCAGCGCTCGCGGTCCTCTTTGCGCACCACCGGAGTCCAGGACGACGGCCCCAGCGGCACGCTGGCCTTGGCGGACGCCACGACCACGATAGGCAGGTCCGGAATGCGGTCCTTGATGTTGCCCGAAACATTTTGCGGAATATTGTGCGGATCGAAGCTGTATTCCATGCTGTTGAAGCTGGCCGACAGCAGCTTGGGGTCCTGGTTGGGCTTGGGCTGACCCGCGTAGGAGAACTGCGTGTAGTAGTGCGAGAATTTGCGGTAATTCAGCTTGGCAGTGAACTGCAGCGGGCCTTTAGCTTCCTTGGGGATTCGCACGCGGAAGTGGGCCACATCGGCCGCGCCTGGAGGAATCAGCCGGACATACAGCACGCTGCGCGCCTGCCACGCGTTGCGCTTGTTGATCATGTTGCCTTCGCCATCGATCTGGAAGGCGCGATAGAAGTGCGCGCCAGGTTCCACAGGGCCCTTGCCGCCATCCTCCACCGCGCCGCTCCAGAAGATCACGCGGCCGTCCGCGTCTTTCGCTTGCAGTTCCAGCCATACATCGAAGGAGTCCACCGTGCCGCCGGGGAAAAAGTGGCCGATCTTGCGGGTTCGCACCACCACGTCCACGCGCGCCGTGGATCCCGGCGAAAGGTGAATGCCCGAGTGATCGATGGGAGCGGCCACCTGTCCGACCTCGCGGATGATCGCGTTGCCGCTCTGTTCGGCTTCTTCGCCCACGGCAAAACCGGTCATGGCATGCGGACCCTCGCCCGTGCGCCGAATCATCGCCGTGCCGTGATCGTTGGCCGGCGATACGGCGAAAATATCCACCGAGATAAAGCCCGACGTCAGGAACTTCTCCGTGGCCGCGAGTTGTGTTTGATCCCGATTAGCGTAAGGCACCGCAGTATTTGCGGCGGGGAAACGATGGGAATGGACTTGGCCGCCGATATTGCCCGGATCGCTCGAAGCCACCATCGGCATGTGACAATCCGCGCAGTTCTGGCTTTTTTTCGGATAGTAGAACGACCGTGCCCCTTGCCCCGATACGCCGCTGGCCTGCCAGCCGTCATAGTCGTTGAAGCCGCGGAACCACCGATATTTGTTTACCGGTACATCCAGGTGTACCTTGTGACAAGCCGCGCAGAACTCAGGCGTATCCTGGCGCATGAACGGCTTCATGAAAGTGCGCCGGTGCGGCTCGGGATTCAAAAAGGTCATGAAGTAGTCCGCGTCCTGGATCAGCTTGTTCTTGCTGCTGAGTAACTCGTGCAGCGGTGGATACTCGATCGTATAACCGGCATTGCCCATGGAGCTGTCCACGTGCGTGATGGCGTGGCAAGAAGTGCAAGACAGTCCCGCACGGGCTTCCGGCGTGTCCATTTGGTCCTTGATGGGCCGGTCGAAGCGGCCATTGAAGAAGACCGCGTGATCATGGCATCCCGCGCACCACTTACTCGGCTGCGTTCCGACCACGCTTTGCATGTATTCGATGGACTTCCTGTAGAACTGGTTGTTGAACGATCCGAAGTGGTGCATCGAGCTTTTCCACTGCTCGTAGACATCCTTGTGACAGCGCCCGCACGCCTCCGAATCCATGAAGAAGTTCGACGGGATGATGCCGCCCACGTTGGTCTTGGCGGACGATGGAAAGAACGGCGACTGCGGACCGCCCCCCTCCTGGTCCATGGAGGTCGGCACAATCAAAGGGTTCCGGATTCGATCGTCGGGGTTCGGACGAACTTTTCGGTAAAGTGTGGTCGCCGCGGGGAAGACGACCAGCAGCGCCAGGCAAGCCACGTACGTATTACGAAAACCAGCGCCCGTGTGGCGCATGACGTAGGGAAGAAAAGCCAGCAGCGCCAGCGCGGCCACCGCGATGTGGGCCTCGAGCACCCAGCGGTGCGGCGTGGTGTTGCCAAACACCGCCAGGAACACGCCTGCCAGCGCCGCGATGAGGAATATACTGCCCGCCCAGGGCATGCGCCGGATCAACCACAACAGCATGATCCCGAGCGCCACGCCCAGGGCCAGGTGCAGCACCACGTTACCCATGTAAAAGATGGTGGGCGAAGCGAACGCCGCGATATATGCAGTGTTGATCAGCAGTAGCACCAGCAGGATGCCAGCGTACCGGCCAAGCTTTCCAGGTTTCATTTGATTACCCCTCTGCGATGGTGAGTAGCATATCACCGAACGCGACAAGGTCCAATAGCATTTTCAGACTAGTAGCTATCTGTTAGCGGGGCAGGTTCTCAGCCTGCGGCGGCCACTCAGGCCGCCCCAAGGGTGTGTCTAATGCATCGATATTATTGACACGACGGCGCACCGCCGCTACACTCGCTTCAATTGCTTTGAGGGAGCTAGCCATGCGTATCTGCACCTGCCTTTTAGGACTTCTTGCCGTCTCCGCCAACTTGCCGGCGCAGTCCGACGGCGCCGATCCATTGCACATCGGCTCCGTCACCGTCTCCGGAACAATTCACGAGCGTTACGAAGATTGGGATTTCTTTGACGCGAAAGGCGAAAACCATTACGGATATTCCGGCTCCCTCCTGCGCTTGATGTTCAGCCAGAACCAACAGAGCTATGACTGGGGCGTGGAACTGGCTGCGCCAATCTTGCTGGGGATACCGAATCGTGCGGTCCAGCCCGCGCCGCTCGGGCAGCTTGGCCTGGGCGCAAACTACTACGCGGCCAATCACAACGATCAAGACGCCGCCAGTGTCTTCGTCAAGCAGGCCTACCTGCACCTGAAGGGCGAGCATTCCAACGAGCGGTTCGGCCGCTTTGAATTCACCGACGGCGGCGAAGTTACGCCCAAGGATGAAACGCTGGCCGTCGTCAAACGCGATGGCATCTCCCAACGCCTGATTGGCACTTTCGGTTTCTCCGACGTGCAGCGCAGCTTCGATGGCGCTCAGTATAACTATTCCAACGGCTCCTGGAACTTCACGGCCTTCAGCGCCATCCCGGATCGCGGCGTGTTCCAGGTGGATGGCTGGGGATGGGTCAAAACTCCTGTGACTTATGCGGCACTTACCAAACAAGCTACATTGGGCTCCAGCAAGGCCGAATGGCGCGTCTTCGGCATCTATTACAACGACGACCGCGGCGTGGTCAAGACAGACAACCGTTCCGCGGCGGCACGCGCCAAAGACCTGGGCGGGATCGATATTCTCACTTACGGCGGCCACTACATCCAGGCGATTCCTACCGTTGCCGGCACATTCGATCTGCTGGGCTGGGGCGCGCTGCAGACCGGGAAGTGGGGTTTGCTCACGCAACGGTCCGGAGCGGGCGCCGTGGAAGCCGGCTTCCAGCCTAAGATCGCCAAAGCCCTCCGGCCCTGGCTGCGCGGCGGCTACTTCTACTCGAGCGGCGACAACAGCGCCACCGACAACACTCACGGCACCTTCTTCGCCATCCTACCCACGCCGCGCGTGTACGCCCGTTTTCCATTCTTCAACGAGATGAACAACCGCGATCTGTTTGCCGAACTGATGCTGCGCCCCGCCAAGGGACTGACTCTCCGCTCCGACGTGCATGGGCTGTGGCTGGCCAACAAAAACGATCTTTGGTATTCCGGCGGCGGCGCCTTTCAGCCGTGGACCTTCGGTTTCAATGGCCGCCCCTCCAACGGAGCCACGGGCCTGGCTACGCTCTACGACATCAGCGCGGACTACCAATGGACGCGCGGCCTCTCGACGGGTCTCTACTTCGGCTATGCGCGCGGCGGCGCCGTCGTGGCGCATATCTTTCCCGGAGACAGCAACGGCACGCTTAGCTTCGTCGAAGCGAATTACCGCTTCTGACCCCGCACGCGCGGCTGCGGAATCACAACCACATCCCCGACCGACTCCAGGGCCAGCCGGTTGTCCGGCTGTTGGTCGGTCCCAAAGCGTTTGAAGAATCCGGTGACGGTGGCCTCGACCACGGGATTCTTCTTCACGTCCTTGATCAGTTTCTGGAATCCCTTGCTTTTCCCCAGCCGCACAAGTTGCTGGTCGTCGGGCGTATAGAATTTCAGTTCGCCGCCGCAGTTGTCGTCGACCACACCCGCCGGCAAATCCTGCACGCCCGTTTCCACGAGAGCCCGAACCTGCACCAGTTTTCCGTCAAAGGTTTGCGGATGCCTGGCAATCTCGCAGACAGTCGTCTTCACCGCTTCGCCAGCTTTGGTCTGTTCGAATGCGAAAATGCGCGTCAGGCTGAAGCACAGCGGCAGGACCGCGCACGCGAGTCCGTATGGCCTCGTGGTCACGTCTTGTTATGGACCGGCGGCTTGTGTGGCGCCGCGGGCGCGCCTTTCGCCAACAGCGGTGGCTTCCGCGTCTTGCCTGTCATCCAGGTGCGGACGACTTTTGGATGCCTGCCTTTATCCATACTCAATACCATTCTACCCGCCGCGGCCGATTGAGTGTAACCTCACGCCCGCCGCTCGCATCAAATCAGATAAGCCCATCGTTAATCTAATATCTTATGAAATTCTTGCCCGCATTCCTTTTTCTGTCAATGACTTTGCTTCCCCACGCCGCCCTGGCGAAGAACGCCGTCACAGACTATCCTGCGACATATGCCGGAGGCAGCCTGCCTCTGGACCACAACAAGGTCCACGCCGCGTTAGGCAAGGATGAAGTGATCTTCATGCAGCGCGGCCGTCGCATCGCCGTCCCGGTCAAGAATATTACGGCGATATCCTGCGGCACCGAAGTACGCCGCCGTCTGGGAGCCGCCGTGCTGGACGTGGTCCCCTTGATGCACCTGGGCGAGAGCCAGGATCGTTACGTCGGAGTGGCTTGGACGGCCGCTGGCGGAAATTCCGCGCGCGCGCAGGTGCTGTTGAAGTTGAACCGCGGCGAATACCGCGATTTTCTCGCCGCGCTGGAACAGGCGACCGGCATCAAGGCCATCAACACCAACCAGGTGCCGACCGTCGTCCGATACCAGATCTGACGGACAGGCCGGGAGGCCTGTCCTACTCGCACCGTAGCGCGATCGCCGGGTCCACGCGCGCCGCGTCTCTTGCCGGAATAAAGGCGGCCCGGTCGCCAGCGCTCCGGTCGCGCCGGCAGCGAGCCCTGCCCCAACCCACAGCAGCGTTTGCCAGACCATGGTGCGGATCACCGCCGGCGCATCCGCGCCCAGCGCCATGCGAATGCCGATCTCCCGCGTGTGCTGCGACACTGAGTGCGCAATGACGGCGAAGATGCCCGCCGCCGCGAGCGAGACCGCGACTGGCGCGAACACCATCAGAAGCAGCAGCACGAAGCGGCGACTGGCTACATCCTGGCCGATCAGTTGATCCATGGTGCGGACAGCGGCCAGTGGCTGATTGCGGTTCACCGCCCAGATTTCTTTGCGGGCAGCGCGCTCGAGCGCCGCCCGATCGACTGAACTGCGCAGCAGGAAGGTGAAATCGCTGGTGGCCATTTGCGAGTAAAGCAGGAACATCTCGGGCCGCGCGCCATAGTCCAGAGACAGGTGCCGGACGTCGCCCACGACTCCCACGATCTGAAACTGTTCCGGGATGAACCGCACGTCCCATCCTTGCGGCGTCCGCACGCGCACGATGCGCGGCGTCTCAATCACCTTGCCAACCGGATCCTCGTTGGGCCAATAGCGCCTGGCCATCGACTGGTTAATGACGCCCACGCCACGGTCGCCGCGCGCAGCTTGAAACCGTTCCAGACACTCGCCTTGGTCAGAGGCATGACATTGATGGCCGCCGCGGCACTGACTCCCGGCACGTTTTCCAGCCGGGCCAGCACACTCCGCACGAACTCGGCCCTTTGTGCACAAGGATCTGGTGGGAAGACTTCCTACCTGACACAAAAATAGCACGGCGGGCATGGGAGTTCGGGGGAAAGATTGGCTGAGGGCGTTTGTTTTCAGTGCCTAGTCGATCTTTGAAACGCGTGACCGTTCCCAGAGGCGGCCTGAGAGGCCGCCTCTGGCTGGGGGGACTGCCCCCACTTGTCTACAATAGAGGACGATGCCATTGGAGACCATCGGCAAAGCGGTATGCCTGCTGAGCGGCGGGCTGGATTCCTCCACGTGTTTGGCGCTGGCGCGCCGCGACGGGTATGCGTGCTACGCCCTGTCGTTCGATTACGGGCAGCGGCACCGCGTGGAACTGGAAGCCGCGGCGCGCGTGGCGCAGGCATTGGGCGCGGCGCGGCACGTGGTGGCGCGCATCGACCTGCGGCAGATCGGGCACTCCGCGCTGACCGATGACTTAGCCGTGCCCAAGGGGCGATCTGCGCAGGATATGTCGCACGGCATTCCGGTGACTTACGTGCCCGCGCGGAACACCATCTTCCTGTCGTTTGCGCTGGCATGGGCCGAAGTGCTGGAAGCGCCGGACATCTTCATCGGCGTGAATGCGCTGGATTACTCCGGCTATCCGGATTGCCGTCCGGAATACATCGAGGCGTTCGAGAGCATGGCCAACCTGGCGACCAAGGCCGGCGTGGAAGGCCGCCTGCGGGTCCGGATTCATACGCCGCTGATCCGGCTGTCGAAGGCGGAGATCGTGAAGCTGGGGCGCGAACTGGGCCTGGATTTCAGCCTGACGCACAGTTGCTACGACCCGGACGCGGCGGGCCGGCCATGCGGGCAATGCGATTCCTGCCTGCTGCGGCGCAGGGGATTCGAAGAGGCCGGCATTGCGGATCGCTGAAATCTTCCATTCCATTCAGGGCGAAGGCTCGCTGGTGGGCGTGCCTTCGGTTTTCGTGCGGACCAGCGGCTGCAACCTGCGCTGCGCGTGGTGCGACACGCCGTACACGTCATGGCATCCGGAAGGCGAGGACTGGACGCTGGAGCGCATCCTGGCGGCAGTGGATACTTACCCGGCGCGCCATGTGGTGGTGACCGGCGGCGAGCCGATGATCGCGCGCGAGATGGTGGAGCTGACGCACGGTTTGCGGGCCGGCGGGCGGCACATCACCATAGAGACGGCGGGCACGGTGTTCGCGCCAGTGGAATGCGACTTGATGAGCATCAGCCCGAAGCTGGCCAATTCGACGCCGGCGGGCGAGTGGGCGGAGAAGCACGAGCGTCTTCGCATTCAGCCGGATGTGGTGCGGCGGCTGATGGCGGATTACGATTACCAACTCAAGTTTGTCGTCGCGCGGCCGGAGGACATAGCCGAGGTGCGGGAGTTGGTCAGCGCTTTCGATGCGGATGCGGGCAAGGTCGTCTTGATGCCGGAGGGCACCGATGCTGGTGTGTTGCGCGAACGGGGCGTGTGGCTGGCGGAGATTTGCAAGCGGGAGGGATTCCGGTTCAGCCCGCGGTTGCATGTGGAGTTGTGGGGGAATCGTAGGGGGACTTAGGGCGTGTGTGGTGGGGCAGGCCGAGACAGGGTTCTTTGGCCTGTGTTTCCCCACCAACTGGTTGGCTCGGCGCGCGGTCGATCCCTTTAGCCAACGCGTGATGGCCGGGACGGCAACCTTCGGAAGGATGAGCAGGTGCACGTGATTCGGCATGACTACCCAAGCGTTGAGTTCATAGAACCGTCTCTCCTGTTCGCCGGCCACGATGGCCTCCGCGACCAGTTCGGCGATGCGTGGATCCTGGAGCCACACCGGGCCGCCGCGATCCCGCGCTAAAGCGCGATCGGCAGCCACGAAAGCGTGTCCTGGTGTGGGGTATGGACGAGATGGCAGTCGGGCTGGGAGTGAACCCCACAGGCGCCAGGTCAGGAACAAGTAGGCGTCATCGGGGTGGAAATGCGGCAATCGTCTTCGGTATTCCCGCATTGGAGGAGGCCTGGCAGGCGGAAAGGACTGCTCTCGCAATCAGAGTGTCTGCGGGGCAATCGTCGATCGGTTCCCATCGGAAACGAATCGGGACCCATTTGGGGAGGCGGCCTGAGAGGCCGCCGCAGGCCGAGGGCCTGCCCCACTATGCTTTCTTAAAGGCCAGGACGGCGTTGAGGCCGCCGAACGCGAAGGAATTGGACAGGGCGTACTCCACCTGCGCGGCGCGCGCGCGGTTGGGAATGACATCCAGATCGCACTCGGCGTCGGGCATCCGGTAATTGGCTGTGGGCGGCAGCATACCGTCGCGCAGCGACAGGATGGCGGCAACCGCTTCGAGCGCAGCGGCCGCGCCCAGCGCGTGCCCGTGCATGGATTTCGTCGAACTGATGGCCAGCTTGTTGGCATGCGCGCCGAAGACGCTGCGAATGGCTGCCGTCTCGGTGGGATCGTTGGCCGCCGTGGCAGTGCCGTGCGCGTTGATGTAGCCGATCTGCTCCGGCTCAATGGCTGCGTCGCGCAAAGCTCCGCGCATGGCGCGGGCGGCGCCCTCGGCGGAAGGTTGGGTGATGTGGCAGGCGTCGGCGGACATGCCGAAGCCCACCAGTTCGGCGTGGATGCGCGCGCCGCGCGCTTCGGCCGCTTCCCAAGGCTCCAGCACCAGCATGCCCGCGCCTTCCCCCAGAATCATGCCGTGACGGTCGCGGGAGAACGGCCGGCAAGTGTCCGGCGAGACCACCCGCATGGCTTCCCAAGCTTTCAGAATGCCAAAGCTGAAGGGCGCTTCGCTGCCGCCGGTCAACGCCAGATCCACCATGCCGGAGCGGATCATCCAGGCCGCCTGGCCGATGGCGTGCGCCGACGAAGAGCACGCCGTGGAAATGGTGAAGCTGGGACCGGTAATGCCGAATTCCATCGAGATGTGGCTGGCCCCGGCGTTCGCCATGGTCTTGGGGATGGTCAGCGGATGCACGCGGTTGTGGGCCAGCTTGTAGACTTCCACGAATCCGAGGTCTTCGGTGGACTGGCCCCCGACGCAGGAGCCGGTAATGATGGCGGTCTTCTCGCGCAGTTCGGGAGTCCATTCGATTCCTGCTTGCGCCACGGCTTCGCGGGCGGCGATCACCGCGAACTGGGCGAAGCGGTCCATGAAATCGGCGCGGCGGTCCTCGAAGTAGGGAGTGTGAGAGTAGCCACGCACCTCCGAGCCATTCTGGAAGCGCATCGCAGAGGTATCCACCGATTCCAGGGGTCCGATGGCCGGGCGGCCTTCCAGCAGGTTGTGCCAGAACTCGCTGGCGGTGCGGCCGGGCCCGGCAATCACGCCAACGCCGGTGATGGCGACGCGGCGCATACTACTGGGCCGTGGGCGTCCCCGCCGACTTGGCGGCTTGCAGCCGCTCCACGCCTTCCGCCATTTGGCGCACGTTGCGGACCGTCTTCACTTCTTCGTCTGGGATGCTGATATCGAATTCATTTTCGAGAGCGAAAAGAATTTCGACCGCATCCATGGAATCGATACCCAGTTCTTCGAAGGCGCTGTCGATGGTCACTCGATCCTCGGGGATGCGCTTGGAAGCGGCAATCACTTTCCGGACTCTGTCGATCAGTTCGTCGGACATAATAAGCGGCTAACCGTATCAAATTTGTAACCCCGATCCCGTAATGCAGGGATCAGGCAACCGACGGCCGCGAGCGTTTCCCGGATATCGGGATGGGCCCGGACCGTGCGCCCGTCGTGCAGGCAAAGGATAGAGCCGTTGGCCGCCCCCGCCAGCATCCGGTCTACTATGGTATCAGCCTTCGCCTTCCAATCATAGCCGATGGCGGTCCACATGACGCCGCGCAGGCCGAGGCGGCGCTGGGCCTGGCGGAAACCGAACCAGCGCGCGCCGAAGGGGGCTCGCAGCAGCGTGGGGGAAAAGCCGGTGGCGTCCTCGATGGCGCGTTGGGCACGGGCAAATTCCCGATAGATAAACTCCGCCGAATGAAAGCAGAACAGCGGATGGGTGTGGCTGTGGTTGCCGATTTCGTGGCCGGCGTGGACGGCGCGGGCGATTTGGGGCAGGCGCTCCACGTTCGCGCCGATTTGAAAGAAGGTGGCGGGGGCTTGATACTTGTCAAGCAGTTCTAGTACGTGGGGGGTCGATTCGCTGGGGCCGTCGTCGAATGTGAGTGCGATCACCTTACGGTTGCCTGGGCCGCGGTGGACCGAGGGACCGAATACGGAAGAAGCGCGGCCACGGACGGCCCAAGCCCAGAAAGCGGCGGCCCCCCCCGCTCCGGACAGCCCGGCGAGTTCGAGACCGCTCATGCAGGGCAGATCCTCGGTCGGGGCGCCCTCTGGGCCGGGCCTCTCAGGCCGCCATTACCGGAACGGGGAAAGCCGGTCCAGGAGGACCATTGCGGTCGGGCACAGTTGTGCACAATTGGGCTTTTGACCGGCCAATACGGGAGAGGAAAAGCCGAACTCGCTGGGGGCGCACGCAGAAGACGCCTGCGGTCGCAAGTAACCAAGCCTCGCGGATTGAATAACTTATCTTTTTCCAGTCGTT
>Ga0224558_1001641_pt1 | contig 22732 bp, 22 predicted proteins | sample 714S32024metaG_FD_180682 | JGI IMG/M metagenome (GOLD analysis project Ga0224558, IMG submission 180682) | Peat soil microbial communities from Stordalen Mire, Sweden - 717 S3 20-24 | ecosystem: Environmental > Terrestrial > Soil > Wetlands > Peat | place: Sweden: Norrbotten County, Stordalen...
GCGAACGGTCCACGCCGAGGTGATCAGTTCGACGTTTGATGAAGCGCCGGAGCGTCACGCGCAGGTTGCGGAGATGGTGCTGGAGAAGGCGAAGCGGTTGGTCGAGCACAAGAAGGACGTGGTGATCCTGCTCGATTCGATCACGCGACTGGCGCGCGCCTACAACACCTTGCAGCCGCACTCCGGCAAGATCCTGTCGGGCGGCGTTGACGCCAACGCGTTGCACAAACCGAAGCGGTTCTTCGGCGCGGCGCGCAACGTCGAGGAAGGCGGTTCGCTGACGATCATCGCCACGGCGCTGGTGGAAACCGGCTCGCGGATGGATGAAGTCATTTTCGAAGAGTTCAAGGGCACGGGCAACATGGAATTGTGCCTCGACCGTCATCTGGTCGAGAAACGCATTTTCCCGGCGATCAACATCGAGCGGAGCGGCACGCGCAAGGAAGAGTTGCTGTACCATCCCGATGAACTCGACCGCATTTACATCCTGCGCAAGGCGCTGGCGGGGGTGCCGCCGGTGGAGGCGATGGAACTGATCGTCGAGAAACTCAAGAAGACCCGCTCCAACGCGGAATTCCTGCTGTCGATGAAATTCTGAGCGCGGGCAACAATTGCCTATGCGCCGCAAACTCTCTCTCCCCAATCTGGCGACGGTTCTGTTCTCGTGCCTTCTCTGTTCGTACTCGCAGGCGCAAGACACGAACTCCGCGCCCGCCGCCGGTGTGAAGAGCCGGGTGGTGCTCGTGCGCGATCCGAGCGCGGTGAACAATTACCGCGTGGACCCCGCGAAGGCGCAGGCGATGGTTGTGGCGGGCATCCAATCGCTCACGCGCGAAAGCGATGAAGCGGCGGCGTGGCGGCACTTCGTGTCCAGCAACGACGTGGTCGGCATCAAGATCAGCGCGCAATCCGGCCCGCTCCAGTCGACGCGGCGGGCGGTGGTGGAGGCGATTGCGCGCGGGTTGCGCGCGGCGGGCGTGTCGGGTACGAACGTGTATATTTTCGACCGCGATCCCCTTCAGATGCAGGCGGCCGGCTACCTTCCGGTCAGCGGCACGAATACCATGCAGGTCGCGTCCGTGGTTGACGGGACCGGCTGGGACGCCAAGGTCTACTTCCAGAACAATCTCGCGGGGAAACTGATCTGGGGTGACTTACTCTTCGGCAAGGAGGACGAGGTCCTGAGCAAGCGTTCCCATCTTCCGAAACTCGTGACGGGAACCATCACCAAGCTCATCAACGCGCCGGTTCTTCAGGACAACGACGCGTGCGGCCTGGCGGGTTGCCTGTACAACCTCTCGCTCGGCATGGTGGACAACACTCGCCGGTTTGAAACACTGGGCCAGCGGGGCGATCCAATGATCGCGGAGATTTGCGCCCTGCCAGTGTTGCGCGAGAAGCTGGCGCTCAATATTATGGATGGACTGATTGCTGGCTACGCGGGCGGACCGGGATTCAAACCACAGTATTCGTGGAACGACGGCGCGCTGTATTTCAGCACCGACCCGGTGGCCATCGATTCGCTCTGCCTGGAGGCCATTGACGCGCGGCGCCGAGAAGCCAAAGTGACGGTGGCTGGACCGCAGGCAAGCCACATCGCGACTGCCAGCCGTCTTGGGCTCGGTCAATCCGACCGTGCCAGGATCGACCTCTCCGAAATCAAACCGTAGCTACGGAGATTTCGTGCGCGCGGGGGCCGGTTTTGCTGGTTCGTTTGCCGCCGGCTTTTCTCCTGTTGGCGATTTGTCTTCGGGCGCGGGAGCCTTGGCTTCGAGGGCCTGTTTGGCGCCATCCACGATGTCCGAAGCCGGCAGGATGACCGGCATCATGCCCCATTGGTTGAGGTTGCTGAAGATGAACCCGCTATCCTGATCGGTCTGCGTTTTGGCGCTCCGCAGCAACACGATACCGACCAGTTTGCCGTCGGTCGAGAACACGGGCGCGCCGAGGGAGTAGCCCCACATGGATTGACCCAGCAGATAGAACGTGCGCGGTTTGTCGATGATGCCTTCGATGCGACCGATGGAGACGGCGGCGGCGCGATTGGCGGCCTGGCTGAGACGATTGATCACAATCACTTCGTCGAGAATCTGCGCTTTTGCGTCCTTGGTCAGGTCAATGGAGGCGAGCGGCTTGGCGGGTTTGTCGGATGGACGCAGGTACGCCAGATCCAGATCCTTGTCCCGCAGGACGACATCCGCGGGGATCTCCGTCCCGTCCGCCAACACAATTTTCACGTCGTTGAGTTCGCTGTCGAACTTGAACTGGGACATGTCGCCGCCGCGGGCGGCAATGGCGCGGGCGTAGGCGTCTTTCACCGTGCTGCTGGGGTCGGTGGTTGCGAGCGAGACAACGGTCAAGCCTGACGGGTCGACGACGGTGCCCGTGGTCTCGGTCTTGCTTTCCGACTTGTTCTCACGCCCGCCCATCGAGACGCTCTGTTTGATCGCGAGCTTCACGGTGACGACGGCGCCCTGGGATTTGGCCAGGATGTCGCGGCCGGATTTGGCGAGGTCGTCGGCTCGCGCGGGGAGAGAGAGCATCGCGCCCATTAGGGCGACGGTGATGGATAAAACCAATGTGATATGTTTTTTCATTTACAGGTTTCCTTTCATGACCGCCTTGTGTCCGTCCCAGTTTGGCTCAAATTCCAGGTACAGGGTATGGATGCCACGGATGACGCGCAGGACCGTGGTCTTTTGTTTCTCGGCGGCGACGTGCTTCATTCTTTGCTTCAGCGAGGCCACGTCTGTCACGGGCTCGCCATCGACTGCCGTGATCAGGTCGCCGACGCCCAGCCGGCCCAGGGCGGCCCAACCGCCCTCCTTGACCTCGGTGACCAGCGCGCCCGGTTGTTCCTGCGACCATTGTTCCTGGACCTTGTCGATGAACGTCGTGTCGCGCGCGGTAAACTCGAAATCTTCGTCGCGGTACTTCTTCATTTCGCGTTCGAGTTTCGGGGAACGGACCAACTCGACCGGCACGCTGAGTTTGTCCGCGCCGCGCTGGACGCTCAACGTCGCGGTGGTGCCGATCTTGTATTGGCGCACCATGGTGTCGAGAATCTCCTCGTCGCCGGGCTGCGAGGCTTCGATGTGGTCGCCGTCGAGGGCCAGAATCAGGTCGCCGACCTTCAGTCCGGCTTTTTCCGCGGTGCTATCGGCGTAGACCTGGGTGAGGCGAACGCCGTGCAGGCCCGGGCTGCCGAGTTGCTCCGCCAACTCGCGGGTGATGGCCTGGGTTGCGACGGGCAGCCAGGCTTTTTGCGCTTCGAGGCCGGGATCTTCGAGTTCCTTGATGCCGACCCTGACGACGGTGAGCAATTGCTCCGTCTTGCGAAGAAACCCGAGGCGTGTCGGCACGGGTTTTGATTTGCCGGCGGTGATCTTGTCGGTGATGTCCTGCATCTCGGCGACGTTGCGGACGGATGTCCCGTTGATCTCCGCAAGCACGTCGCCGATCACGACGGGTGGTTTGGCGTCGTCGGAGGGGCCGCCGGGACGGATCGAGGTGACAATCACCCCGTCGAGGCTCTTGAGTTTCAGTTCGCGGGCCGCGAGTGCCGAAATATCGCGGGCGGTGATGCCCCATTGTTTGAGTTCAAATTGTTGACGCTGGTTATGTTCGCGCTCGGCGGTGGTCAGCTTGAGTGTTTTCTCCTGGCCGTCGCGTTGCACGACCGCTTCGACCTCCTGGCCGACGGGCAAATCCGCGACCATCTGGTTCAGAAGCGGGATTTCCTCGGCGTAGCGCACGAGCACGTCCCGGCCGGCGATTTTCGTGAGAATGTCGCCCGAATGAACGCCCGCTTTGGCCGCCGGCGAATCATCCAGCACGTCCGAAATCAACACGCCGCGGTTGTCCTTGTCTTCCTTGAGCAACGGCTGGATTTCGACGCCGAGCCAACTGCGGCTGACTTTTCCCTTCTCGATCAACTGGCGCGCGACGCGCTGGGCGAGGTTGCCGGGGATGGCGCCACTGAGGCCGAAGCTGATTTCGTTGATGCCGATGACCTGGCCTTTGAGGTTCACGAGCGGGCCGCCCGAGTTGCCGGGATAAATGTCCGCGTCGTGGCCGATCCAGCGGACGAGCGAGCCGACGTCTTCGCCGTCGAGCGTGAACCGCGAGGACGAGAACGCCTCCGGCATGACCATTTTGACGTTGCTGACGATGCCGAGGGTGACGGATTGCGATAGGGCGAGCGGGCTGCCCATGGCCAGCACGGAATCGCCGACGCGCATGGCGTCCGAATCGCCAAATTCGACGGTGGGAAACTCGCGTTTGCCGTCGGACTTCAATTTCAGGACGGAGATGTCGGCGAGCGGGTCGGTGCCCACGAGGTCGGCGGGGATTTCCTCGTTGGTGGAGAGGATGACGACAAGGCGGGTGGCGTGGCCGGCGACGTGGTGGTTGGTGATCACGTGGCCTTCCTTGCTGATGATGACGCCGCTGCCGCTGGCTTCGAACTTCACCTCGCGGCCCTGATAATACTGCGTGGCGACGACCTTGATGCGGACCAACGCGGGTTTGACCCGCGCGACCGCCTCGTCAATCTCGCGGCGGACGGGGTCGACGGGTTCGATGGGGTCGGCGGCAAATACCCGATGGCTGGTGGGCAACGAAAGAATGGTGGAAATGATGGCGAACACCAAGACCCGCTTCGGTGAAAAAATCATGCGGCGGAGTATGGCAGAAGATTTTACCGGCGGAAAGAGGGAAGCGAGGGGCAGAATCCAGAATTCAGGAGTCAGAATTCAGCAGACGGCTCCCGCTCGCGATGTCGCGCACGGAGCAGGCCCGCCGTCGCTGAAGCTATGGACCACGTCCATGATCACGCCAATGCCGCGCTGGTGCAGGGCGGCGACGAGCTGGTTCAACTTGCGGATGCGGCTCTCGTTGTCGAAGTCCTGGATCGGAAGCAACTGCACGTGTGTGACGCCCGGTTCGGTGAGGCTGTCGATGCCGGTCTTGATCGCCCCTGATCAGACAACGCGGGCGTAGACAACGAGGAACACCAGCACCAGCCCGCAAAGCAGCACGACGCCGTTCATCTGCACGCTGAGACGATGGAGCGCCTTCCATTCCCTCTCCAATTCTTCGTCCGGTTGCTTTCCCGAACTCTCCACCGCAGCCCGCTGGTCGCGCAGATGGTTCATGTGGGGCATCACACCCTGGCGAAGCCACAGATCTGTCCCGCCCATTCCCGCGAGCAACAACAGCGTCAGGATCGCCGGCCACTTGCCAAACGACCGATCCGCCAACAACAACCCCACGCACACGATGCCGATCCCCGCGCACGCGATTCCGATCAAATAGTACTTGGAAAAAATCCGCCGAATCAACGCCGCCGCGTCTTCCGGCTTGAGTGTTTTGAACGCTGTCGGGGCCACCGCAAAACTAAAAAATGCAATGCTCCCGATCCACACCGCCAATGTCAGCAAATACAACCATTTCAACCATTGCATCATCGCGGTCGCAGCGTATCAGCCTCGTCCGAACCCGCCAAGGCCAAAAAGCTTTGCAACAGCCCGTCCTCCACGCCCTGCTGCTTCGACGCGCTCATTTGTCAAGAATTCAGCTCTGACTCCTCGAACTAGCGCCTTGGACGTGAATGCTGGGCTGTGCCACCGGAAAGCTGCAACACCCGGTCGATCCCGGCGGGGATCTCGTCAAGCCGATGCGTCACGTAGATGGCTGTTGTCTGCCGCAGCAACGCCTCGATGGTACGGATGAACCGCACCCGGTGTGCTGCATCAAGCCCCTGGCAGGGCTCGTCGAGGACGAGCAGGTCAGGCCGCTTCACCAGCGCCCGCGCCAGCAACGTCATCCGCTGCAATCCCGCCGACAAAGAACCGAAGGACCGCCCGGCACAACCAGCCAACCCGAAACTCCCGAGCCATCGTCTCGCAATCTTGCGCTGGCGTCCCGTCGCCCGACGATAACAGCCGGTCGCATCGTCGAAACCGGAGAGCACGGCTTCGAGGCGCGTTTGCGCCTCCGGAAAATGCAGATGCAACTCAGGAGACACCCAGCCAATCCGCCGCTTCAGTGCCCACACGCTTTCGCCATCGCCGCGACGCCGCCCGAAAACGCGCACATCATTGGCATAGGCCTGCGGGTTGTCGCCGATAATCAAACTCAGCAAGGTGCTCTTACCCGATCCGTTTGGCCCGAGCAACGCCCAACTCTCGCCGCGATGGACAACCCAATCGATGTTCTCCAGGATCGTCCGGTCGCCGTATCGCACGGTCACGTTTGTCAGGCGAACCAGCTCGGGTTCTGCACGCCTGCCCGTTTGGCTGACGGTCGTTCTCGGACGGGGTAATCTCTGCAAACGAGGCGCGTGTCCTGCCGTCAACGATTCGCGCCCGCGCCGCTTCGTGAACCGGCCCTGTTCCACGACCCGGCACCGGTCCACGCGCAACCAATGCGTAATACCGCGAGGTAATTCGTCAGGATGTGCCGCGATCAACAGCAGATGCACCGCCCGGCGCGTGATCAGCTTCTCCAGAGTCTCCTTCAACTGCCGGCGGAACCGTTCATCGAGCCCCGCAAATGGATCATCAAGGATCAACAATTGCGGCCGCCGCAACAGCGCCCGCGCCAGCAACACCTTGCGCATCTCGCCATTGGACACCGACGGCAGTGGCTGCCGCAGCAGCGGCGCGATCCCGAGGAGCCGGACGACGCGCCGCTGGTGTTGCGCGAACGCACGGGCCGCAGCCCGGGGGCGCCTCACCACCTCGAAGGGGTTGATATCCTCGACACGGTCCTGCGAGAGGAACTCACGTAGCGATGGCGCGGCCTCTTCTTCGATGCTGAACCACCGGGCCGCCGCAGGCGCGTCGCCTGCGATGAACTTCTGTTGCTCGAACGACATGTGCTCTACCGCGCCATCGGGCAGGCGGAATTCACCACCGACGACCGGCACCGCGCCGGCCAGCGCGCTCGCGAACAGCGTCTTGCCCGACCCATTGGGTCCAACCAGCGCCCATTGCTCGCCGCGCCGGAACACCCAGTGGGTGTTGCGAAATAACAACCTCTCGCCAACCCGCAGGCTGGCACCGGCTAGTTCAACAAGCGGTGGTGAAAAAGTTTTGGCCATCGCGCTGTATCATGCCATACCGCCTGGTTCGGCGCAAAGGCGGGTGGGCATTCGGGTCAGGTCCGCACTCATGACGTCTCGGCTTCGCGGGTCAGCTCGATCCACCTGCCTCGCGTTTGAGGGTCGCGCTGCGACAGGGATTGCTCTCGACACGCTTCCTTGCTGGCGCACGGGGTGGCACTTGTTCGAATACAACTCTGACCCCCTATCGGTTGTTTTTATCGCCAGGAACTGTAAGATAAACGGAGGTCACAGCCCGAACTTGCAGCGCGGCCCCGGTGTGATTAGTCTGGCGGTATGTCGACGGGACGAAAACTCCGCTACGGGATTCTGGGAACGGGTTTGATTTTCGGCAAGTTCGCTGACGCATTTCGTTTGACAAGCGAAGCGTCGCTCATGGCCGTCGCCAGCCGGGACGCCGAACGCGCCAGGGCTGCCGGCGCCAAGCATGGCGTCCCGCGCGCGCATTCGGGTTACGAGTCTCTGGTTAGCGATCCCGAAATCGACGTCGTCATCAATGCGTTGCACAACGGGCTGCACTGCGAATGGACCGTGCGGGCGCTCGAAGCGGGCAAACACGTTCTTTGCGAGAAGCCGCTCGGCTGTTCCAGCGCCGAGGTCGAGAAGATGTTCGCCGCCGCTCACGCGAGCCGGCGCTGGTTGATGGAAGGGTTCATGCATCGCTTCCATCCACAGATCGCCGAAGCCAAACGCATCATCGTGACCGGTGGAATCGGCCGGGTACTGCACATCCGCTGTCACCGGACCGCCCGCGGGCGCGACCGGGATAATCCACGCTATTGGCGCGATGCCGGTGGCGGCGCGCTCATGGACATCGGCTGCTATTGCGTGAATCTCTCCCGATTCCTTGTTGGCTCCGAGCCGAAGCGCGTTGCGGCCCACGCCCATTTCGACAACCAGACCGGCGTCGACCTGACATTGAGCGGGTGTCTCCAGTTTGGCGAGGGCGTTACCGCCAACCTTCTGTGCAGCATGGAGGGAGAGCCATCGTACCCCGCGGAGATCGTCGGGACCGACGCCAAGCTGTTGATCCCACACCCGTGGCTGCCGCCCGCGTGGCCGGCGGAACTCTATCTCACACGACAGGGCAAGACGGATGTGATTCGCGTTGAGCCTGACGATATGCCACAACACCCGCTCGCGCCTTTTGCCCTTGAAGTAAACTATTTCTGCCGGTGCGTGCGTGAGAATCGCGCGCCCCAATTCCCTCCCGACGTGGATGCCGAACACGATTCGCGGGCCAACATGCGCGTCATCGAGGCACTGCTGGAGTCGGCGCGTGAAGGACGGACGGTCAATATGCCGACAGGAAGCGCGTGAACTACTGCCCCTGTCTCTGCGCCAGAATCAGGTCGCGGACAGCTTTCGGGTTTGGGATGCCTTCGATTTCTTCGTCCGCATCGACACGCGCCGCCGTGGAGATGGTCAGGTCACCGATGCCGATCACCCGAGCGAGCAAGCTCTGGTCAATCTCGACCGACCGGATGTCACGGATGATCAGCTCCCGGTAGCTCTTCGAGAGAAGACCACGCTCCAACGTGATTCGTCCGGGGTAGATCCGCAACACCACCGACCTCCGACGGCACCACGCGATAATCAACGGCAGGATCAGCCAGGAAAAAACCAGGTACCAGAAGAACCGCCACCACGAGGGTCGCACTTCGGCGAGCAGCTTGTCGGGCACGGCCTGGGGTTGCGCCACCTGCGAGGCCACAGGGAAACCGCAGGACGGACACGTCGTCGCCGCAGTCGAAACCTGTTTTCCACATTCGGGACAGTCAATCAGTGCCATAGCGTGCTCACCGCCATCCTAGGCGCGTTGTAGAAAACCTGTCAACACCTCCCCGCCCGCCTGTTAAAAGAGTTTCACCTTTCCCGATCCGCATCCGCAAACTCCTGGTGTTGCGACGTTTAATTTCTTGATTCGCGCGGCATTCGTCCTAGAATGCGCGCCAAGGAGGATGCTCGATTTTTGTGACCAATATTACTCGAATTCAAGCCCGCGAGATTCTCGATTCGCGCGGGAATCCAACAGTTGAAGTGGATGTGGAACTTTCCGGCGGTGCGGTCGGTCGCGCCGCTGTCCCCAGCGGCGCCAGCACCGGTGAACATGAAGCCTGGGAACTGCGTGACGGCGACAAGAAACGCTACGGCGGCAAGGGCGTTCTAAAAGCGGTCGCCAATGTCAACACGAAGATCGCCCGCGAGCTGATTGGGCACGACGCGCTCGATCAGGTCGGCATTGACAACCTGATGATCGCGCTCGATGGCACGCCGAACAAAGGCAAGCTCGGCGCCAACGCGATCCTTGGCGTCTCACTCGCGACCGCGCATGCGGCGGCGTCCCAGCTCGGTGTTGAACTGTTCCAATACCTCGGCGGACCAAACGCGAAGGTGTTGCCCGTCCCGATGATGAACATACTCAACGGCGGCGCCCACAGCGATGCGCCGATTGATTTGCAGGAGTACATGATCGTGCCCAAGGGCGCGCCGAGTTTCCGTGAAGCGCTGCGGATGGGCGCGGAGGTGTTCCATGCACTGAAGGGCGTGCTGAAGGCCAACAAACTCAGCACGGCGGTCGGCGACGAAGGCGGGTTCGCTCCCGCGCTCAAGAACAACGAACACCCGCTCGAAGTCATCATCGCGGCGATCAAGCAGGCGGGCTACAAGCCGGGCAAGGACATCTTTATCGCCCTCGATCCTGCGGCGAGCGAGTTCTACGACGCCGCATCCAAGAAATACATCTTCAAGAAATCCGATGGTTCAAAACGCACCTCCGAGCAGATGATTGAGTTCTACCGCGGCCTCTGCAGGAAGTACCCGATCGTTTCCCTCGAAGACGGCCTTGCGGAGAGCGATTGGGACGGCTGGAAACTGATGACCGACAAACTCGGCGACAAACTACAACTCGTCGGCGATGACATCTTCGTCACCAACACGGAATTTCTCAAGCGGGGGATCGACACCGGCACCGCCAACTCGATCCTGGTAAAGGTCAACCAGATCGGCTCGCTGACGGAAACTCTGGATGCGATTGAGATGGCGAAGGAAGCGGGTTACACGGCGGTCATCAGCCATCGCTCGGGCGAGACAGAGGACACGACGATTGCGGACATCGCGGTGGCGACCAACGCCGGCCAGATCAAGACCGGCTCGCTGTGTCGCACCGACCGCATTTGCAAGTACAACCAACTGCTGCGGATCGAGGAGATCCTCGGCAAGAATGCCGTATACGGAGGCAAACTCTAGGCAATGAGTTGGACCTTGGCGCTGTGGGCCCGATTGCAGTCGCTCGGGTTTTTCGTCTTCGTGGCGATCGTCGGATTCGGCGTGGCGCTGCTGTTCGTGCCGCTGCTTCATCAACGGCACGCCATGCAATCAGACATTGCCCGATTGGACCACGAGATCGAGCAACAAGACGCGCTGGAGAAGAAACAACAGACCGAGGTCGAAGCGCTGAAGACCGACGCCAGCTACGTCGAGCGGACGGCGCGCAACAAGCTGAACCTCTCGCGACCGAACGAGATGATCTTCCGTTTCGAACCCGCGCCGCAGACGCCCAGCCCACAGCATTGAATGCGTTTTGACTCGCGTGGGACTGACCGGGATTCAGGACTTGACGAACCCGCACTCCGCCTCTAAGATGCAGCAGACCTTTAACTGCGGGGTGGAGCAGCCCGGTAGCTCGTCAGGCTCATAACCTGAAGGTCGTGGGTTCAAATCCCACCCCCGCTACCAACTACAAGGGCCAGAACAAGCGTTCTGGCCCTTTATTTTCAAGGTCTACAGGACAATCTCCAAATCGTCCTCGGTTTGATGAAACACAGCGGACACTGTGAAACTGGACGGACAAAAACCAACAAAACCACCAACCGGAACTTCAGGCGCCGTCACCTGAAGGTTTCGCCATTTTTCCCGGCGTTGGTGGTTTTGTTGGTTTTTTGATTCGAGCGGGAATGCTGCGGTTTTTTCCGTCTGGTGATTTCCGCGAGACCGAAATTCCGCTGGGTCGCACTGCGAGAATGGGAACTGCCCGTCCTCGGCGAGCGAGCGGCGTCTATGCCGCTTCAAGAGAGGAGGAATTGCCATGTGTTGGTGTGCCGAGGTGTTGGGGCGCATCAGAGATATCCGGGGCACCTTCACTGCGGCACGGTTTCCGCCCCGCCGCAACGGCCTCCAAATCGGTGCGACGCAGCCGAAAACTTCCTGGCAGCACCTCGACCTTCTGCAAAAGTCCCGCTTTGATCATCCGCCAGAGGGTCGCGCGGCTGACACCCAAGAACTTCGCAGACGCCGACATGCCCATCAGCAAGGGGCCTTGTGTCATCGGCAATGGATTGCGCACCCGCTGCTCCAAAATCTCGTCAATAGCTTCCAACTGTCCCGATGACGCATCCAGCAGTTTCTTCAATCTCTCATCTGTGGTCATGGGTTCACCGCCGGGTTGTAGCGCTGCGCACACCGGGCAATCGCAATGTTTCGCCCGCAAATCGGGAAATCGGACGGCAATGAACTGGAAATAGCAAGGCCGTGACGCAGCCACTCGCTTGCCGACCTCGGTTCACGAACGATTCATGTCGGTGACGAGATTGTGGAAATGGACGGCCCAAGACTGCGGATTGTTTGCGGAAAGTTGAAACCTTCGCGTGACCGCTGGTGCGGACGGTGTGCGGATGCACTCGTGGACGTGGACTGAACGCGGACATGGACTCTCCAGAGACACAACTAATCTGCGTCCACGGACTGTGCGAGATCGCGGACTGGCAATGCCCTGCCCTACGGATGAGACTGTGGCTTGGACATCGTGTGTCCGAAGCATGGGTACTGCGCGTCTGTTCTGCATCCTCTCCGCGACGATTTCGCGGACGCCCGGACCTTCTGCCCAGAAGGGGTAACGCGTGCCCTGTACTAAAACTGATGAGAAGCGCATAGCCTCCTTGCGCATTGGCAGTGGTGCCGGCAGTCACCCGGTTGCCCGGTGACGGATTCACCCGGAGATGTCGTCGGATGGTTCGCGTCTCGTTCTGGAAGGCCTCGGGATCGCTGGACTGACCCGGGCAGAATTCCAGGACGGCGTGTTCCATCTCGCCGGTAGTGCGCTCGAACCTCAGAGTTTGCGTCATACTCATGGTCGCAGTTGACCACAAATCGAGCGCGCTCCGGTGTATCAGCTACACAGAGTCCGCCCACATTCCGTGTAGTGTTCCCGTCATGGTCACGGCCAAAACGCAATACACGCTTAAGAACGCTCGGGAGTATTTCGAGGAACACCTCTGCGTCGGCGATTACTACGATGAAGGCCAGCGGGTGGCCGGCGAATGGCTGGGACTGGGCGCGCAACGACTCGGACTGTCCGGGAAAGTCCGCGCTGATGACTTCCTGCGGCTGTGCGAAAACCAGCATCCGGCCATAGGCGACACGCTGACGCAACGACTAAACACCACGCGGAATGAGGATGGCCACGAGACGGCCAATCGGCGGATATTCTTCGACTTCGCCTTCTCACCGCCCAAATCCGTATCGCTCGTGGCATTCCTTGGGCAAGACGAGCGGATTACGGAAGCGCATGCCCGTGCGGTGCGGACGGCACTGCGAGAGTTTGAAGCGTTCACGGCAACACGCATCCGCACGGGTGGCGCACAGGGTGACCGTCTGACCGGCAACTTCGTAGCGGCGCTGTTCACGCATGACACGTCGCGCGCTCTCGATCCGCATCTGCACACGCATTGCGTCGTCTTCAACGCGACATTCGATCCGGTCGAGAATCGGTGGAAGGCGCTGCAAAACTATGAACTGCTGCGCGCCCGCAAGTTTGCCGAGAACGCCTACTACCATGAATTCGCCCGCGAACTGCGCGGGTTCGGCTACCGGATTCGCAACCGGGCACGTGGGGATTTTGAACTGGAAGGCGTTGCGGATGAACTCTGTCAGCGATTCTCCAAACGCCGCGCTCAGATCGACGCTGGACTCGCCCGCTTATTGGCCGAGAAGCCCGAATACGCAAACGGGGACGTAATGGCCATGCGCCGCCTGATTGCGACGGCAGAGCGGTCACGCAAGCAACGCGACGTAAGCCACGAAGAGTTGCGGAAGCTGTGGGAGTCGCAATTTACGCCCGAGGAGCGCCAGACCTTGAGCCGCCTGTGCCAGCAGTCCACACCAAGTCCAGCCAATGACCGCCGAATTTCCGTGGCTGAGGCCGTGCAATGGGCTGAGGAACATCTGTTCGACCGGAACTCGGTCGTGCTCGAATGCCAGGTGTGGCAGGAGGCGCTGAGCCGGGCACGTGGTGAAGCTTTCTCAGTTTCCCAACTGACGGATTTCACGCGGCAACGCGATTACATCCGGAATGCCGAGCGTCCGGGCGAAGTGACCTTGCGTGAGGTTCAACTGCGCGAACGCGAGATTGTGCAAACGGCAAAGGAGGGTGTTGCCGCCTCGTGGCCGCTGGTGATGAATCCAAGTCCCCCGAATCCGCAACTTGACGATGAACAACGCCGGGCGCTGGATGGGCTGCTCTGTTCAACCAACACGGTATCGGTTTTTCGTGGCGGCGCCGGCACCGGCAAGAGTTTCGTGCTGCGAGAACTGGTCGAGCAAATCCGTCAATCAGACCGGCCAGTGGTCGTCCTTGCCCCTCAACGCCAGCAGGTCGTGGACATGGAAAAAGCGGGATTCCCCTCGCCGGCGACAGTGACGCAGTTTCTTCTCAAGGGCGAACTCACCGATCACGCTGCCGTCGTCGTGGATGAGGCCGGTCAGATTGGCGGACGGCAGATGCTCGACTTGATTCGACTGTGTCGCGAGCATAACGCGCGGTTGATTCTGTCCGGCGACACCCGCCAGCATGGGGCGGTCGAGGCTTCCGATGCGCTCTTGGCAATCGAACGTCACTCCGGTATTCGGCCGGTCGAACTGCACACAATTCGTCGGCAGGATCCGGCACTCGCTCGTGACGACGATGAACGGATACGGATCAAGCGTTACCGGAAGGCAGTGGAGTTGGCCGCCGACGGCAAGTTGGGTGAGTCCGTTTGAACGGCTCGACAAGATGGGCGCGGTCGTCTCGTGCGGCTTGGGAGATCAAGCCGACAAGCTCGCCGATGAATACCTTCGCCTGGCAGAACAGGACGCCTCAGCCGTCGTCGTCTCGCAGACCTGGTCGGAAGTCCACCGGGTCAACTCGCAAGTGCGGGACAAGCTGAAGTCGAAGGGATTGCTGGGCGCTCAGGACACGGTTGTTCAGGCGCTCGACAAACTGGACCTGACAAACGCGCAGAAACGCGACGAGCGATTCTACTCGCCCGATGCCGTTGTCGTGTTCAACCAGAAAGTGCGCCAAGCCGAACCGGGTGCGAAGGGCAAGCTCGCCGGCATCCTGAAGTCATACGTGCTGGTCGAGGTCAACGGGCGATTCGTCACCGTCTCGAACAAGTGGTTGGATCGTTTCACGGTCTGCCAGCCACGTGAATTGCCGGTGACGCAAGGCGACCGGCTGCATCTCAAATCGAATCGCCGACTGGCTTCAGGCCGTCGCGTCACGAATGGTGAACTAGTGACCGTAAAAGCCGTCCGCTCGGACGGTGGAATTGAACTGACGGATGGCCGGGTGTTGGACAAGGATTTCCGTGAGTTCCTGCCCGGCTACGCTGTCACGTCCTACGGCTCGCAGGGGAAGACCGTGGATTACGTTCTGTTCTCCGACTCGACCATCAAGGCCGCGACCAACGCGCAGCAATGGTACGTGACGATCTCGCGCGGCCGGCGTGGCGTCCGCATCTTCACGCCGGACAAAGAGCAACTGCGCGAGAACGTGGCCCGTTCCGGTCACCGCCCGTTGGCGATGGAACTTGCCGGTCAAGATGTACCTCGCCGTGGCGTCGTGGTTCGGGATCGGGTTTATCTCTGTATGCTTCGGTTCGGTCGTCGCGCGGCGGAGATGTTCTGTCGTCTCCAACGCGTCCGGCGTCATCGTCGTCTAATGATGGAGAAACATGAGCACAAAAACATCCGAAAACTGGGCGTCTGACCCACAAGCCCGCGCCTTGCGCATAGAGGTTTCCTCGGAACGGTCGCTGCTGCTACCGTTCGATCACTTCACCCACTCGGAGTTGACCAGCGAGGGCAAGGATCAACGCCTGCGCTTGGTTTTCACCTCGCACGAAGTGGTGATTCGCGGCCATGCGTTGCGCCGTCTCGAAACGGTCATGCAGCGGATGGAACTGTCCTTTGTCGGCGCGGCACCGGGCGACCGCCAGTCTCTGACCACTGAAGGCCAGCCGGTGATTGTTGAAATCGTAGTGACCGAAGTTGGTCCTCCAAATCAGTCGTCCCAAGCATCGAAGGAATGAGCCGCTCTGCTTCGCCCAGGGCGTGTAGAGCGCGAGCGTGACTGGGGCAACGCTGGTTGAAGATACTTTGGAAGATGTGGCAAACCCGGACTCCATACAACGCCGACCTGCACGCGAAGAATCAGCTCAAGCACGGTTCGTGGGTGCTGCAAATGCAAACGGTGGAAAGCTCCACGGGTCAATGAGTCGCTGTGATTGAGCAGTTGGCCGGAAGCTTCCCCGGCGCGAAGTGTTAGAAGCCCGCCGTCCCCGGCTCGCTGAGAACTGTCACAGGTGGAGACACGAAGTGTTCGACCTTGACAGGCGCAAGCGAGCCGTACAATCGGGATCGACCCGCGCCGAGGCCGAGATGATCTATCCGAGTCGTGTGAATAACTCATGGCAATTTCCTCTTTACAGACCAGAGAACTTCTTGACGGCGCGAGCGCGCCATATAATCGAGGCGCAACCGCGACACGCCGCGGTTCACAGTGATTGTTCGATATGAAGAAAAGAGTCTTCGTAAGACGAACCGGCGATTCCGTTCGCCGTAGCCCATCGGCACCGGCGCGACTGGTAACGGTCGGGTCGGAAGCTGCCGAGACAACATCCCTCCATCATTGGGATCAGGAGACTGCCGTGAGGTGGTCGCCACGACTGCGAGCGTCAATGCGGTCGGGGGGACAGGCTGGATGATACGCCCAACACAGGTGAACTGCCACAGCACCGTAACGATTGACAAGCCAAAGACGCTGATCAGGCTTGAGCCAAAAGGCAATGCAGCAGGCTGCCCTCACTTTGCGCTGAGGCACACGGACATCAATGCTGCCGGTGTACAGGCAGGGGCTAACTCATCCATGTCACTGGAATCAAACGTGGTAAACCCGACATCCCGCCCCGATGGCAACGTCGGAGCAGGCGCGCCCGTAAGGAACGCTGTGGGGATGGCGGGCAGAGGAGACTGGAGAAAGCGAAGGCCGCTCTGTAACGGAGCGGATAGGAGTGGCACCATCACTCTGCCGCGCAAGCGGGCTGACTTCCAGATGGTCGTGAATGACGAGAAAACTAGCAGAACCTTCACAGGAGGAAATCGCAAATGAACGCAGAGCAATCCGCGTGTGCATCCTCCGGCACGGCGACCGCATGGGAACAGATTCGCTGGACTCACTGTGAGCGTCAGGTCAGGAGGCTGCAAGCGCGTATCGTCAAGGCCACTCAGGAAGGCCGCTGGGGCAAGGTGCAAGCTCTGCAACGGCTGCTGACCTGCTCGTTTTCCGGCAAAGCCTTGGCCGTGAAACGAGTGACGGGCAATCAAGGTAAACGAACGTCGGGAGTGGACAGAGTCATCTGGCACACCCCGGCGTCCAAACGCAAAGCCATCGACACGCTGCGACGGCGCGGGTATCAACCGCAACCGTTGCGGCGGGTCTACATTCCGAAAGCCAATGGAAAACGGAGGCCGCTGGGTATACCGACGATGAAGGACCGCGCCATGCAGGCGTTGCATCTGCTGGCGTTGGCCCCCGTCGCCGAGACCACTGGCGACCCCCATTCCTATGGCTTTCGTCCCAGCCGAAGCACGGCGGACGCCATCGGGCAGTGCTTCCTCGTGTTGAACAAGAGCGTTCACGCGCCGTGGGGGTTGGAGGGCGACATTCGGGGATGTTTCGACAACATCTCGCATGAATGGATGCTTCGCCATGTTCCCACGGACAAGGCAGTGCTGCGTAAATGGCTGAAAGCGGGCTTCATGGAAAATCGAACCCTCTTCCCTACTGAGGCGGGGACGCCACAAGGCGGGATAATCTCGCCCACACTGGCCAACCTGACTTTGGATGGATTGGAAAAACTCCTGCAACAACGCTTCCGTCCGAAGCGGGTAAAACGGAGAACCATCTTTCCCAAAGTCAACCTCGTCCGATATGCGGATGACTTCATTATCACCGGCGTGACCAAGGAGCTGCTGGAAAATGAAGTCAAACCGTTGGTCGAGCAATTCCTGCGCGACCGGGGCTTGCAGCTCTCGTCCGAGAAAACCTGCATCACCCCTATCGACCACGGGTTCGACTTCCTCGGACAGAACCTCCGGAAATATGGCGGCAAGCTGCTCATCCAACCCGCCAAGAAGAATACGCATGACTTCTTGGTCAAGGTGCGGAAGCTCACCCGCCAAGGTCGGGGGTTCAGCCAAATGGAACTGATTCGGCAACTCAACCCGGTGATCCGGGGATGGGTGAATTATCATCGCCACATTGTGGCGAAGCGGACGTTCCAGAAGGTGGAATGGGTTTTGTGGCACTGTCTCTGGCGGTGGGCCAAACGCAGGCACCCTGGCAAATCCACTCGGTGGGTCGTCAGTCGATACTGGCAATCATCGAGTGGTAAAACGGTGTTTGTGGCGGACACAGGCGAACGAACGCCGGGCGGGAAACCGATCTGGTTGCGGCTGGTAAATCCCAGCGAAACCAGAATCCGGCGGCACGTCAAAATCAAGGGAGATGCCAATCCCCTTGACTCGCAGTGGCGCGACTACTTTGAAGACCGTGCGTTCTTCAGATGGTTTGGCATTCATCGTATCCAGGCGGGATTGTAACCGTCGAGTGCACCGGCTCCGCTCACGCGGGGCTTTGTATCGGCTTGAGCCGGATGAAGGGAAACTTTCACGTCCGGTTCTGAGGGGAGGAGGCGGCGGTAACGCCGTCTCCTTACCCGACGGCACGCCGCCAGTTGCCCCCAGCCGATGATTCGGCACCGGTGACGCCAAGCGATCTGAAGAAGCGGTCGGTGCCGGTGGACGGAGCGGCGGGCGGAACGGACGAATGGTCGTCTCCGCCGACCGCGACGGGGGACGGCACGGACCGCAGATGCACCAGCCCGTCGCGGCGCGTGTCGGGGGCGGCGGAACGAAATGAGTGAAGCGACCGCGACACGGGCCAGCGTGGGCCACCGCAGCATAGCGCACAAGGCATCGCTTCGTCATATCAATTGACGAAAAGATCCCAAGCCATTCGGCAATTCCGTGGCATGTCCAGCGCCACCGGGCACTTGGCAGAGGCGGGATTTCCGCAGGCGACTCGTTACCGGTAGCCGAAGAGTCCCGGAAGTCGCGCAGGATGGGATTGGCATGATCACCACCGCCGTCGGCGCTTCTCCTCCATCTCTGCATAGCGCACTTGGGCATGCCGCCATTTCGGGAACATCTTTACGAACGGCTTCAGATCCTTCTCCAGTTTTCGGATCATTCGCGGGGTGTCCAGCAGGCGGATCAATTCGGCATCCGGACAGGCACCATACTTCCGGAAGGTCTCCAAGATGGACCGCAACGAATACTCGCTGGCCGCGTAGAATCCCAGGCGCACCAGATGAGTTGCCTGTGCATCTCCTCGTTCCCACTTCGCTCCCAGTTCGACTGCTGTCCGTATCGCCTCCTGCACACGGGACGAACTGAAAAAAGCCCACGGAAAGGATTGCGAGTCATCGCACCAATGGAGAGTGCGGAACAGTTGCACCAGACAGGTCTGATCGAGGTCACCACGGGAGTTGATGTCGGCACCGCGCTCGACGAGATACCGGATGATTTCCGGTCGCGCCGAGAAGGTAGCGGTATGCAGCAGGTGGTTCAAGTCATCGCGCGCCGGATCGACCCCAATGCGCTTCAGGATGTCAAAGTGACCATTGAACACGGCGGCCTCAAGCGCGGTGCCGTGCATATCAGGATCATCTTCGGCTTCATATAGTTCAGGAATCCTTGCTCGCGGATTGGCTCCGGCCCAAAGCAGTCTGTAAACACCACCGATGTGTCCCTCCTTACAGCAGTAACACAGGGCGATGTCGGCTTGGGTTTGCAGGGCGGAAATCTTGTCGCGGTATGAACGATAGATACCCAACAGCGCCTTCTTGGTTTCGACCAACCCGATGGCGAAGCCGTTCCCCCGTGTGAGATCAACGCCACGATCCAAGAACAGGCGCACGACATCCAGGTCGCCGCACAGGCAGACAAGTTCCGCGCGCACGGAATTAGGGTCGGCGCCGTTGTCGATCAGCAGTTGGGCAATGCCGGAGTCCCCGCGTTTGACAGCCATTTCGAGTGCATTGCCATTAGCGTGGGAGGCGGCGCCATTCTGTAATAGTAGTTCGACCAGACTGTGAAATCCTTTTTCGACGGCAATCAGCAAGGGGGATTTTCGTTCAGTCGGCGGCACATTGACCGGCATGCCCTGGCGAATCCACGCCTCGACTTCATACAGTCGTCCCCTGCGGCAAAGTTCCCTCAATTGCTTGGTCTCTTCCGGGCTGCAGACGTCTCTTTTCATGCCACCAGCAGCTTGGTCTCAATCGGCATTGTTGTCAGGCAATGGCGTGCTCGTTGAGCGGCTCCGCACCTGAAATGAATCATTCGGGCAGCAGGCTCAACAGATTGGTTTTGACATAGATTCCGGCAAGGCATCATTGAAAAGCGCCACCATCGCCCGGCACAACAACAGGTCTTGCTCGATTTGATACTGAGCCGACCATGGCACAACGGTTTGATGCGCCAGAATATCCTGACGGGTGATGGGGGTCATGGTTTTAGTTCAGCGGAATTATTGAGGACCTGCCAGCGTTCGACGACGGGGATGTTTTTCCGGTCGCCCTGTAAGGGAGACAGGGGGACTAACGCCAATTTCGTGGGTAGCCAATCGTGAATCACTCGCGCCAACCGTTGCGCGCCGCCCGCTTCCAAGATAAATCCGAGCCGCTGGGCGGTCGCCGTCTCATTCTCCGCTTCGAGCACTCGCTTCAATTCGCGGGCACGCAAAAGTGGCAACAGTGGGCTGATGGTTTCCGCTGCGCGATCGATTCCCCCGATGCTGGTTGCGTATCGGACCAGATCAAATGCCGTAGCCTCCGGTGTGCTGATCCAAAGCGGTGCTGCCGCCCGCGCGAGTTGCTGCGTGGGTGTTCGCGCAATCTTGCGCTTGACGAAAAACCGGACATGAATCCGCCCCACCTTCAAGGCCCGGCAAGGCCGGTCGGTCATCACCTGCGTTATCTGCAACGCTTGCGGATTGGAGCCAAACGAGCTGGCCGCCGACTGAAGCGCCAGGTAATACGGGCGACCGAGCCATTTGAAATAATCGTCGAGCCACCAGATCGACGGCGGCGCACCCATGGTGCGATGTTCCGGAACAACAATCAGAAAAAACGGCTGCCGTGGCGAAACCCTGACCACTTTGCCCCGCAACCTGGACAATTGACGTTTCGCCGCGATTGCTGACAACCCTGATTCCTTCATCAAATCAGCCAGAGAAAATGCGAAGCTCCCCAAAGCCATGCGCGCGTCGATGAAGGCTGCTGCTGCACCAACGTGACGAAGCTCTTGAGGGCGTTTAGGCTTATTTGTCATGTGCGCATCGTACCGTCATACGGTTCATTATGTAAACGCAATATCTGAGCCCAAGCGGACTGTATCTTGGCGCAACGAAATGGCAAAGCGGTCGGTGCCGGTGAACGGAGCGGCGGGCGGAACGGACGACTGCCCGTCTCCGCCGACCGCGACGGAAGCCGGCACGGACCGCAGATAAGCCAGCCCGTCGCGGCGCATGCCGGGAGCGGCGAAACGAAATGAGTGCAGCGCTCGCGGCACGGGCCAGCGCGGGTTTTGAGGGTTTCCTCAAGAGTCGATCGCTTCTCGCAGGGGCGTCGGTGTCCTCGATCAGTATCCTGTCGATTTCTACCTGTTTATACCCATGTATAGCCACTTGGGGCTATAACCGACTATAAATGGATAGACTCTCCTCTCTTCGTTCAAGCCATTCGCTGAACCTTGTGCCAGTAGTGGAAAGCCTCCGGACTGACGCCTTTCAGTTTGTTGAGGTATTCCAATGGACGGTCTATGAGGAGACCCTGCAAGGAGGCAATGATTTGCGGATCGAAACGGAGTGCTGGCAGTTCAACCTCACGGCGGTTGGCCCGGATGAGCCGAGTCAATAACGCGGCCTTTCCAGCACCGGCTTTCGCCTGCGGGAGTTTGAAATCCGACTGCACGAGGAGTGGGGCGATATTTGCGACACCAGCCTTGAGCACGGCTGTCCGTTGTGCGTCGAGGGCTTTCGTGAGATCGATTGCGGCCAGCGTCAGTGCTGCTTCATACGTGTCATCCAACACCTGCTCGGCGGTGAACTTGTTGCCGCGGTACCGGTTCTCGGCCCCGAAGATGCGGCGGTATGCGGTGATGACCGTGTCCAGCCGCGTCACCCTGTCAAACAATTGGCTGATGTCGAAAAGCTGCTTGATGAGGTCCACCGGACTTTCGGCGTCATACGGCAGGCCGACCGTCGTTGGCGCAAAGGCGGTAAGTTTGTCGCCGAGCAATCCCTCGGCAGTAGGGACGCGAACGATCACCCGGTGATCAGGGATGAAGAACGGCATCGCGACCGGCACGTCCTCAACGACCGGATACAGATCGCCCTCCTCCAACACATCTACGATGACATGTCCCTCGTCACCGGTGATGGAGGACTTGAAGGCAAAATAGAAGTGCCGTTTCTTGGGCAGCGGTGGCTGCCGCCGCTGGCGTTCCTCGCAGCCGAGGAACGGCGCGCGCCGTCCGACCTCGGTGAGTTCACGCTCTAGTTTGGCGGGTGGGCACTGCGAACTGATGTCCACGTCCACTGACAAGCGATGCAGGCTCTTTAGGCGTAGAAGAACGGCTGTGCCGCCCTTGAAGATGAAGGGAATCTCGGCATCGGCGATCCGCCCCAGCAGTTCAAAGGCGAGGATGCACCGCTCCAACTGGACCGGCTCGACCGGGGCCAATTCGGCGGCCTTTCCCAAAATCCACGATTTCGTAAGGCATTGGCGGTCAATTGTCTGCATTGTTGCGATATACCAAGGCCAAAAATCGTCAAAAACTGAGGATGGTATATTCCCTTGTCTCGAAGAGGTCCTGAAGCCGCACATTTCGGCGCTTGGTGTAATCCGAGAGAGCGGCCACATTCACTCTTCGACTGCGCACCAGATTCGTAGCCATCCGGCGGCATTCCTCCAAGTCCATCAAGGGCAACAGCCCACATTCGACATACAAATCGACCAGCAATTTCTCGATTGGAGCAACTTTGCCAGCAACCGGCTGCTGCGTAATGCTCGGCCGCACGACGACGGTTTTCTCCCGAATCGTGAAGGTCTTACCGGCTTCGGCGGGCGATGGGTCGAGCCAGGCATCCCACCCGGCTTCGCGCAACGTCTCGAAGACAGCCGACCGGTTGTGGCGCTCGACGTACACGAACGATGCGAA
>Ga0224558_1001642_pt1 | contig 22715 bp, 21 predicted proteins | sample 714S32024metaG_FD_180682 | JGI IMG/M metagenome (GOLD analysis project Ga0224558, IMG submission 180682) | Peat soil microbial communities from Stordalen Mire, Sweden - 717 S3 20-24 | ecosystem: Environmental > Terrestrial > Soil > Wetlands > Peat | place: Sweden: Norrbotten County, Stordalen...
GGTAACAGAAAATCTTGCTCAGGCAGGTAGGCGCGGTAAGTTTTCCCCATATCGGAAACTTGGCATATCTACCCTGTGAGTTTCAATCCAAATCAGTGGTTCCCGGTTGAATACTCGGACACACTCCCAGGGAGCCCTTGCGCAGCGCCACTCGCGTGAGGCCGCCGGGAACAATGGTAATTTTTTCGCCGTAAAGCACATAAGGTCGGAGATCGACGTGACGGGGCTCGATGGCTCCGTCCACAAAGCAGGGCGCGCTCGAAAGATTGATTGTCGGTTGCGCAATGTAGTTTCGCGGCTGGGCGTTAATCCTTTCTCGAAATTCCGAGCGCTCTTGTTCCGTGCTGTGCGGACCGATCAACATGCCGTAACCACCCGACTCGCCCACAGCTTTTACCACGTATTCATCCAACCTCTGGCAGACGTGTTCCCGTTGCGCGGGATCGGACATCAACAGAGTTTCCACGCCTTCCAGAATCGGGTCTTGATCGAGATAGTAGCGAATGATTTTGGGCACATAGGCATAGATAGCCTTGTCGTCGGCGACTCCCGTCCCCAGCGCATTTGCGAAGGCTATGTTTCCGGCGCGATAGGCATTAAACAGGCCCTCAGCACCGAGCGCGGACCCGCTTTCGAATACCAGGGGGTCGAGGTAATCGTCGTCGATTCGGCGATAGATCACATCGACGCGTTGCAGGCCGAAGGTGGTTCGCATATAAACGACATTATCGTGGACCACTAGATCTCGCCCCTCGACGAGTTCAATGCCCATCCGCCGTGCTAGGTAAGTATGTTCGAAGTAAGCCGAGTTGTAGGCGCCCGGAGTCAGCAAAACCACGGTTGGCTCGGAGCGGCCTTCGGGGGCCAGGAACCGCAGAGTCGAGAGCAGTTCCTGGCTGTACTGCTCAATCGGCCGCACCCGGCATTTTTGAAACAGCCCGGGGAATATTTGCTTCATCACTCTGCGGCTCGTGAGCATGTAAGAAACCCCACTGGGGACGCGGAGATTGTCCTCCAAAACCACAAAGTTCCCCTCCGGGTTTCGTATCAAATCCGTACCGACCACCGTGATGTAGACGTCGCGAGGCACTTTGACGCCGCGCATTTCCCGGCGGTAATGTTTGCAGGTATAAATAATGTTCCCGGGCACGACGCCGTCTGCAATGATTTTTCCCTCATGATAGACATCTTTGAGGAAGAGATTCAGCGCCGTGATCCGCTGAGTTAGTCCGCACTCGATCCTTTCCCATTCCGTCGCTGTGATAATCCTGGGCAGCAAATCGTGAGGAAAAATCCGCTCTGTGCCCTTGTCACTTCCGTAGACGGTAAAGGTTATTCCCTGGTTGAAGAACGATTGGTCAGCCTCGTTTTTGCTGCGGCGCAGCTCGCCCGGCCCCAGGCTCAAAAGCAAGTTGTAAAGTTGACGATATTGTTTTCGCGGATGCTCCACGGCGCGGAACATCTCGTCGTAAGCGCCATTGAGTTCGTACTGGCGGAGGGTTTCTGCACCGCCGCGATCAGACGCATCCGTGTCTATAATCATGATTGCCGCGCTGGTTTCCCCCGCTAGAATAGCGCATCAGACGGCGAATTGATGATCGGGAAAAGCGATTCGCGTCATTGAAGAAACCGCGCGGAGCGCTCTAGCGAGCCCATACCCTGGATCGCGGGACTTCTCTGACGCTCTCCGCCGGTTTTTCGTTGGTTGTACGGATCTGTGCGGGGGGCGATCAGCGAAGGTCGTCCCTACCGCGACATCTCAGCTGAAATTCGGTAGCCATGTCGTCTCAGGAGTCCGTGGCTACCAGCATTTGCATTGAGCGCCGTCGGTCGCGAGGCTATCGGCGGGTATTCCAACGAGACGTGCAATGTCTGCCAATGCCTCGGATGCGGGCGGTGTCGGCCTGCGCGGATGTCGGCGGCATCAGACTCCCAGCCGAGCGTCGAAGCCCATCGTTCCTTTTTAGTCAGAGCCACAGTGCAACGGTGCGGGTGATCTTACAGGCGCAAGAAAAGTAGGGTCAAAGCGATGGGGGGTTAGGGGTCGAGGCATTCAAAAGTGCACCCCCTCTACCACACAGCTGCCGGGGGTGGGGTTGGGGATCGGGGTTGGTTCTGGCCTGGGGCCCGCCCGCGCGCAGCGCACGGGGCAGGTCAGATGCACTGCTCCCGGAGTTCGGGAGATCACCCTTTCACTGCGTCAATTATTGCCTTTATCCATCCCGGAAGCTCAAGCTTCCCCGCCTGAAGACCAGCACCTAGAAGCGCGAGACCCGCTGCAAATAGAATGCCGCGACGCCCCTTCGTGCCAATTTCTTGCATTCGGAAAAGAGAGCGAGCGAGGAGGGGCCAGATGCACCGATGTATCAATAACAACAACGCTAAAACCACGAACAGTAGTGCGAGCACAGTGTCGAATACATTTGTGATTGCAATCGCTCGAAATATTACAAGCACCTCATATTTGACTGTTTCCGTACCTATCGAAACTATTGGGACTTTAACAATCAAAGGGCTAACCAGCAGTGCAGCGACGATCAAATCCGCATCGGCCGCGGGCATCCCCCACGTCAGCACGCACAGCATGAGGCACACGTACCGCTCATGGCTAGACAGCGTGGGGACCGCCATCACCGTGCAACAGAAGCTAATGCGTCATGCGGACATCCGCACCACGATGAACACCTATGGCGAGGTGGTCACCGATGAGATGTCCCAAGCCGCCTCGAAAGTGGCGGGGTTGGCGCTTAACGGAGCGCAAGCAGAGCGCAAGTCAGTTAAGTTCTTTGTTTTGGCGGAAGCGTGTGTGAGTCGAACACACCGGCAACATCGAAGATGCCGCCCGCCGGTTTTGAAGACCGGGACGATCACCGGACCGCATGCGCTTCCGTAGTTCGTGAAGATGTTCGTTTGGAACCTAACACGAACTACTTGGGCTGCGCCACCACTCGCAGATAGGGCTTCAAAGTCTTCCATCCCGCTGGATATTTTTGCTTGGCCTGATCTTCTGAAACCGATGTGGGAATGATCACGTCCTGCCCGGGCTTCCAGTTCACCGGCGTGGCAACATTGTGTTTTGCGGAGAGTTGTATCGAATCCAACGCGCGCAGCACCTCGTCGAAATTGCGTCCGCTGCTCATGGGATAGATCAGCATCAGCTTGATCTTCTTGTCCGGACCAATCACGAACACCGTGCGCACGGTGGCATTGTCGGCCGCCGTACGGCCCTCGCTGGTGGTTCCAGACTCGGCGGGCAGCATGTCATAAAGCTTCGCCACCTTGAGTTCGGGATCGCCGATCATGGGATAGGTCACCTTGTGACCCTGCGTTTCTTCAATATCGGCGGCCCATTTGCCGTGACTCGTCACCGGATCCACGCTCAACCCGATAATTTTCGTGTTGCGCTTGGCAAACTCCGGTTCGAGACCCGCCATGTAGCCCAGTTCGGTCGTGCACACCGGAGTGAAATCCTTGGGGTGCGAAAACAGGATCGCCCAGCCATTGCCGATCCATTCGTGAAAGTTGATGGTGCCTTGCGTGGTTTCGGCGGTAAAGTTGGGAGCTTCCGAATTGATGCGTAGAGACATATTCGTTCCTCGCGTAGATTTTCGAAATTGATGGATGACCCGCGCGTTTAGACCCTGCTACATTGGAAAACAGAATATCCAGCGACCTTCAGTTCGTCAAACTGGGGGCGGTTCCGGGTGAAATCATGGTATCGCATCGGGCCGCGATTATGCCTTGGCCGGCGAAATAGGGCCCAGTAAAATCGCAGGCATGACTCCTTCGGCACGAGGTCTTTCCATGGTCCAGTTGGCAATCGTGCAGGTCGATGTGTTCACCGACCGCGCTCTCACCGGCAACTCGCTGGCGGTTTTTCTCGACGGACGCGGTCTTAGCACCGAGCAGATGCAGGCGCTCGCGCGCGAGATGAATCTTTCCGAGACTACTTTCATTCTTCCTGGGGATGCCGCCGCAGAAAAGACCCGCGGAGTCCGCGTGCGCATCTTCACCGTGCAGGAAGAACTGCCCTTCGCCGGACATCCTACGCTCGGCACGGCTTTCGTTTTGCGCGGCCAGACCGGTGCAGCAGAAATCCAGCTCGATCTGAACGTCGGCACCGTACCCGTGCGCTTCACCGAGGAACCACCGCAGCCCGTTTTCGGAGAGATGACGCAGAAAAACCCCGAGTTCGGCGCGATCCACGACGTGAACGACGTCGCGCGCGTCACGGGCCTCAACGCGGCTGACTTCGACGGCTCCGCGCCCATCCAAACCGTCTCTACCGGAGTGCCTTTCACCATCGCCGCACTGCGTTCGCTGAAGACGCTGCAGAGCCTCCGCCTCAATCTCGACCGCGCCGCCGAATATCTCGCGCGCAGCGGCGGACAATTCTTTTATTTTGTTTGTCGCGAAACCGTCGATCCCAAAGCCCGCCTCCACGCCCGCATGATTTTCTACAACGGAGAAGATCCGGCCACCGGATCTGCCGCCGGATGCTGTTCTGCCTGGATGGTCGCGCACGGTGTGGCTGCGAGCGATGAGCAGGTCCTGATCGAGCAAGGACTCGAAGTGCACCGTCCCAGCCGGATTTTTGTTCGCGCCACAAAGCAGGACGGCCAGCAGGATAACCATGTGGTCAATGTGCGTGTCGGTGGAAATTGTGTAGAGGTTCTCCGCGGTGAAGTCACGCTCGCCATCTAGCGGATCGAAACGCCGCGCCAGTCGCGGACCTTAGTTCGAGGGCACGATCTTGCCGACCACCGGGGTGCCATTGGCGAGCACGGCACTTTACCGGCGCTCCGATTCTGTTTAGCATTCATCTCGCTCACAATTCCCAAAAAAAGGAAGTTAAGAAGAAGTCAGAGGAAACTTATGACTACACTCTCCCGGTTAGGCCAATGAAACCCAAGAAAACGATTCTTTGTGTGGACGATGACGAACAGTCGCTCTCCATTCGCAAAATTATGCTGGAAACGCGGGGCTACCGCGTGCTTGCGTGCAACAGTGGCGAGATAGCCCTTGAAGCCTTCCGCCGGGGCGGCATCGATCTGGTGCTCACCGACCTGATCATGCCCGGTGTAGATGGTTCGCGGCTGATCGAAAAAATCAAAAGTCTTTCTCCGCAGACTCCGGCCGTGCTGATCTCCGGACGATCCAAAATCTACGAACGCGAAACGCTGGCCGATGTTTTTCTGTGCAAGGGAATGTACGAACCCGCGGACCTGCTGGAACGCATTCGCCTGTTGCTGGTGCGCAAGCGCGGTCCCAAGCGTCAGGTTGAACTCCGCGCCCGCGCGGGGGTGGTGGAGCACGCGACGGTGGCGTGAAGTCATTGAGGCATTGAATCATTGAGACATTGAATCATTGCCACAATGCCTCAATGGCGCTCCTTCCTGTGATATGGTTTTCACTGGATGCCGGCCTTCATCGAAGCCAGGGAACTGCGCAAAACCTATCGGATTGGCAAGATTGATGTGCCAGCCCTGCGCGGCGTTTCCTTCAGCGTGCAGAAAGGGGAGTTCGTCACGGTCGTGGGCCCTTCGGGCAGCGGCAAGTCCACGCTTTTTTATCTGCTCGGCGGACTGACCCGCGCCGACTCGGGAAGCGTCACCATCGATGGCGTGGATTTCGCGACGCTTTCCGACGGCGAGCGCACCCGGTTGCGCAAGAGCAAAATCGGATTCGTCTTCCAGAAATTCAATCTTCTGCCGACGCTGAGCGCGCGCTCGAATATCGAGATCGCCGTTGACATTGCCGGCCTGGCCGCGCCCGATCCCGCGTTCCTCAAGAAGATCACCGGGATGCTCGGCATCGCCCAACGTCTGGAGCATCGGCCGAACGAGCTTTCCGGCGGCGAACAGCAGAGAGTCGCGCTCGCCCGGGCTCTCATCAACCGCCCCGCCATCGTGCTCGCCGACGAGCCCACCGGCAACCTGGATTCGAAAAGCTCGAGCGTCGTCCTCAACATGCTGCGCCAGTCGAACAAGGATTTGGGGCAGACCGTGCTCATGATTACGCACAATCCAGAAGCCGCCGAGTATGGCGACCGCATCGTCCACATGCGCGACGGCCAGATCGTAACTCCGGATGAAGATCCGCAGTGGTCGCCGCATCCTCCGGCCGAACACTTGCGGTCCGATAGCAGATAGGTTTGCATGGTGGTTCCACATGGCACATCGCGACGAACTCACAAAACCGATTCTTCCTGGCAGGGGAGCGACCGACTACGAACGCTATTTGCGAACCGACGAACTCCTCGCCCTGCAGAAGCCGCCCGAAGAACTGCTGCATAAAGACGAAATGACCTTCCTGGTCGTGCATCAGAGTTCGGAGTTGCTGCTGAAGGGAGCGGCTTTCGAACTGGGCCGCGCCGTCGAAGCGATTGAACATGCCGATTACGGCAACGCCACGCGCCTGATCCGGCGCGCCATGCAACTGCTCGATCCTCCCATCGGCCTGCTGCACATCCTGGAGACCATAACTCCCTGCGACTACCACGTCATTCGTGCCGGCCTCGGACACGGCAGCGGCCTCGATTCTCCGGGATTCCTTTCGCTGCTCCACATCGGTCCGCGCCTCGGCCACGTTTTTCACGAACAACTCGGCCGCGCCGGCCTCACCGTCGGCGACCTCTACCGCCGTCACCAAGAATTTTTTGGCCTGCACGATGTTGCCGAGTGCCTGCTCGACTTCGACGAACGCATGCAGCTGTTCCGTTTCCACCATCTCAAGCTCGCCGAACGAATCATCGGAGGCCGGGTCGTGGGCACCATGGGAACGCCCGTGGAAGTCCTGCAACAGCGAATGGAAAGCTGGCTCTACAAAGATCTTTGGGACGTCCGCAACCAGATCACCTCCGCCGCCAACCAGACGCAGGCGGGAAGACAATAGGAGCTATGCGAAGCTTGACTAACCTGCCTGAAATGCAAGTTTGACGGTTCGAGAGATCGTTCGAGGGATGGAAGACTGACCGTCGAAGACTGGCCGTCGAAGACTGACCGTCTATTTTTTCCCCGCCTGTGGTGCCGCCAGATCCTGCGGGAAGCTGTTCAGTACAACCTCGTACGAGCGGGAAGAAGTTTTCTTCGCTTCATCGGTTGTGTTCTCGACCAGAGTTCCCTTGAGCGCGTAATATGCTTCCTCGCCCCGACTCTTGCCTTCGCCGCGCTCGACCGTCCCGCGAAATTCGAACCATACGCCATGCACGGTCTCAGTGGTAAATGCGAGTTGATTGCCATCGAGCTTACCCGACTTAAAAAAGTGATCGAGAAACCCGCTATCGCTTTCCTGATCGGCGTAGCGCGAAACAAAGCCGATGACGTTTCCGTGATCTTCGACGGTGACCTGCACAAACTCGCCATCGCGCAAAAAACTGTACATGCCGGAGCAGTCTGCGCCAGAAGCGGCTGCACTCTGCTGATCTTTATTCTGTCGATCCGGATTCTGTCGATCCGGTTTCGCCTGCGCGCCGGCCAGCATCAAAGCAATAAGAACGAAAGACGCAAGTTGCGGCGCGTAGAAGCGGGTGGTGTGGATCGGCATGCTTACCCCGGAACATTAGAGTATAGCGGCCATGATCGTAATGCGGGCAAAACGGGATGCCGGCATGCCGTTCGTCGCGGTCGGTTATAATCGGTCTACAGATCAGCCGTTCGTGGCGAGCCAGCGCTGGCGCCTCGGATCCCGCCTTCCGGGGGCAACCGTCGTGGGAGTTGGCTAGGGCGCAACTTGGAGCCAGAGATGGAATCCCCGGAGAAAAGACTGCTGAGACTTCTGGTCGAACGCGACCCTGCGAGGCCGGAATTCGTTAGCGAATTTCGCGAAGCGCTTCGCCCGGTACTTCGCCGGGCGGAGTCCCCTGGCGACCGCGAATTCGACTTGTGGCAGGATGTGTTCGTCCAGCAGAAGCTACCGTGGGGACGATTCCTGCAATCCGCGCTGTTGCACGCGGCGGCAGTTGCTCTGATATGGACGCTTTCGCTCTCCTGGATTCGACAGCAAAGAATTCTGGTGCACGCCGCGTTTGACCCGTCGTCGCTGGTAACTTATACGCCGGAAGAATACTTGCCACCGCTCGACACGGGCGCATCGGAAGCGCCGGAGGAGCAAAAGGGAGACCCCGCCTACGCGAAGCAACCGATCCTTTCGGTTCCGCGGGAAGCGGACAATCGGTCCCAAACCATCGTCGTCCCGCCCGATGTCAAGCTCGACCGCGATGTCGCCTTGCCCAACATCGTTGCGATGGGAGCCATCGTTCCGGCGGTTCCGTTGGATGCGACGCGAGCCCCGTTGCGCCCCATCGTTGCGCCGGAGATGCAGGTCGTGGCGCCCACGCCGGACGTGGAGTTTGCGCCGGACCGTGTGGTTCAAGCGGCAATGAAGTCGGATGTGATTCCGCCGCCTCCGGAAGTGACGGCTCATCAAACGCGCGGCCTGGCCGGGCCCGAGACGGCGGTTGTGGAACCGCCTCCGGAGATGACGCAATCGACGAAGGGGCACGTTGGGCTCGTGAACATTGGCCCGAGTGAAGTTGTGTCGCCCGCTCCGCAACTCACGCTGGCGGAACAACATTCTCTGGTGGCGCGCGGCAGCGGACGCCTGGGGGGCGGCAGCGTGCAGCCAGTGGGTCCTCCGCCGAGCGTGGCTGCGACGAGCGGGGCCAGCGCGGGCGGACGGCTGATCGCGTTGGGAATTCATCCCGTCGCGCCCACGGGACCCGTGGCTGTTCCCGCAGGCAATCGCCGGGGAACATTTGCCGCAACTCCGCAGGGAAAGCTGGGCGCCTCGGGAACACCAGATTCAACGGGATCGAAATCGGAAGCGAAGAGCGCCGGCGCTCGAGGAGACGGCAGCGGCGGCTTCAACGCGCGCAACAACAACTCTCTGCCGGCTGGCCTGCATGTGGGTGCGGCGGACGCCGGCGCGGACGGCGCGCGCGAGATGGCTAGCCTTTCGTCATCATCGGCAGCGGCGCCGGGCGCGCGGCCGGGTGCGCGCGCTGCCTCTCCGGTTTCCGACGATAAAATCACCGACGTGGACCGCAAGGTTTTTGGCGGCAAGCGCGTCTATGGGAGGACGCTGAACATGCCGAATCTGAATTCCTCGACGGGCAGTTGGGTGATCAAGTTTGCGGAACTCGACGGGAGGCGGAAAGACGGGGAGCTGCTGGAGCCGGTTGCCACGGAAAAATCGGATCCCGGCTATCCGCTGGAATTGATTCGCGCCAACGTACACGGCATGGTCACGCTCTATGCGGTCATTCGCGCCGATGGGAAGGTGGACAACATTCGCGTCCTCAACAGCCCGGACGAACGTCTGGATTCCTACGCGGCGAAAGCCCTGGCCAGTTGGAAATTCCTGCCGGCGGAAAGAGCGGGGAAAGCAGTGGCGCTGGAAGCCGTGGTGGAGATTCCGTTTCGGGTTCGGCGGAATTTCTGAGCGGCTGAGGCGGGACTAGAGCGCAGAAATTCTAACGTGAAGCAGACGCGGATTTCTCTCCGGGCAGGGCGGCGTATACGGCGGGGTTGGCGCAGACTTCGTAGTAGCAGCGGTCGGTCCAGTGCAAAATGGATAGATCGCGGATGTCGACTTGGGCAATACGGTTCTTGCGGATGGCAATCTTGCGGAATACCCCATTGGCGACGGGAACGGTGCCGACGAAGAACTCGCGCTGCTCGTCGATCCATGGTCCGGTAAAGCCGGGCCCGGTAAAGCCGGGCCCGGTAAATCCAGACTCACTCGCGTCAGGCGTCCAGGCCGCCAGCGAGATTTCCTGCTGCAGCTTGCGGAAGGCCTCTTCACTCAGACAGATTCCACCTATATTGTAGTTAAGGCGCATTTCTTCCGCTTCGGTTGCGGCGCTCGCGCCGTCGTTTCTATTGCCTCCGTCCCCGATCTGGACCGAGTACACCTGGAAGACTCCGGCATCGGGCGCGAGTTTCTTGCGCACGCGCTTGCTGCAGGAGGAGAGACGGTCGCTCTCATTGATGGCGTCGGAAATCATGATGCGGCGCTCGCCATCCATGAGATAGAGCGGAGGCGAATCCTGGTAGGCGATACCCAGGCCGACTTCCATCTGGGGCAAGCCGGAGCGTTCCAAAAGTTCGTTGTACTCCCGCAGCAGGCTCACAATCTCGCACGCCAGCACGCAGGCGCGGCCGACGCTGAGCAGGGCCTCGCCTTCGCGTTCGAGCAGCGCCACGATGATGGCATCGCCTTCGAGGAAGACTTTGGTAGCGCCGTATTTCGCCAGCAACTTGTTTACCGGATCGTAGAAATTAAGGCTGAAATAGGAAGCGGCGTTCATGCCTTTTTCCATCAGCGAGCGGGTGAGGCGCGAAGAGTCGCGCACGTCGGCTTTCAGGATCGCGTGGTGCACGACTCGATCCCCAGCGGGCCTCTGGTCTTCGGGCGGCAGGAACTCGTAGAGCATGCCGTTGAGGGTCGAGAGTTCGCGGACCTTCTCGTCGCTGACCAGGTTGACGCTGTCAAATCCGGCGCTGAGGGCTTCCAGGCCGCGCAGGTCGCGGTGATAGCAAAACAGGTCGTGCAGAAGACGCGCGGCAAAGCGACTGCGCTCCGAACCGCGGCAGGAGGCTACGCGTCCGACGGCGGCAAAAAGACGGTCGGAATGGAGACGGCTTTCGGCAATTATTTTTTCCACCCGCTCCGCTTCTTCGCGGAAGATCAGCGCGTTCTTGATCTGCTGCGGATTTACCCGCGGCGCATACTCGGCGAGCAGAGGAACGGCTTCATAGGAAGCAACGACGTGAGACAGAACGCCTTCGCGCTGCAGCATACGGGTCCAGATGTCGAGGCGGTCTTTTCGATTGCGATCTTCGGGCGTCAAGTCTTCGCCGTTGCCGGCACCCACGAGCGTAGTCGCGTTTTCGGGAACATTGAGCGCCTGCTCCAGATGCTCATCGTCGATGCCCTCGCCGTATCCGAGTTCGCGCAGAAAATTGAGCGCGAACTGGCGGAGACTGGGGAAACGGTCGGGATCTCTGGCGAAGTTGCCGAACATATAATAGTGCTCGGCGCAGAGATAGTCGTCGCGGCCATCTTCGGTAAGAATCAGCGGATTGAGGAACAGACGATACCAGTCTGCGGGCAATTCGCCGAGTAGCGATTCGCCGAGTAACGACCGCCGAGTCCGCGCCAGCGTTTCTTTTTCGATTTCGCGGAGCAGACGAAACAACTCCTGCCCGGCGCGGCGCAGGATAATCTTCTTGCGCACCTGGAAAGAGGAGACGAGTTCCTGGGTCTGCATCATTTTCGCTTGCCGCACGCCCTCCAGCGATTTTGATTTCATGCGGCACTGTTCGAGAATCCTGGCAAACTGCGTTTGCAGTTCGGTGCGTATGAACTTGAGCACGGCCAGGCGGCCGAGTACGTCGACCGATGGATTGCCTTCTGCCTTGGCGCGATTCAGGATCGCGAGATGAATCGAGACCAGCAGTGTTTTCAGGTCCGCCGGGCCGGGCTTGCACAGTTTGGTGGTGCCCTCGGGAGCGCGTATGAATTTGGTTTGGCCCGCGGAGGGAATATCCATTTCGAAGAGCGACTCCACCTCGCCGAAGCGGCAGATGTACCGCGCGAGATGAAAACTTAAATCCGCGGCGATGCGCCGGCTGAAAAAAACATCGTAGCGGAGATTGTCGACGCCCAGTTGCAAATCGCTGAACGCGAGTGTGAGCCCGTAATATTGAAGATCGGGCCGGCTGGGCGGTTCAGAATTGCGCAACCGGAAAACCGGGAGCTTGGGCATCGGGACTCGTCTCTTGCGCTGTTTGCAAATTGCTGAAACTACAAATACTAAGCAGCAGGCTAGCACGTCGTCGGGAGGGGTCCAAAGTTACGCTGGTACCAGCGCGGAACGAACGCGGTAACGGCTCTTGGCTGGCGCGGAGCGCTCTTTCGAATTCGTCGCCTCGTAGGCCGCCGTTCATCTCCCACCCTGGCTCTTCTCCCGCGACCGCGGGATCAGTTTTTGGAGCCTCAACCAGGGCGGTGGTCGCGGACGTCGTCTCCGGGACGAAACAGCCGCCGCAGCGCAGTGTGGTTGGCGTCGGCCAGGCGGCGGTTCAGATCTTCCACGTCCGCTCTTACCCAGCCTACGCTGGAGATCTTGATCTCGGAGTCCTGCGCGATGAGGAACCACGTCGGCACGTTGGTGAGGCCGTATGCGTTTGAAACCACATAGCCGGCGGGATCGTCGAGGAGCGCGGGGAAGGTGACGCCATACTCCTTCAAAAAGGCGGCGGTGCTGGGCTTGTCGTCCTGAGAAATTCCTACTATGGCGACTTTTTCGCCACCGTACGCTTTGCGCAAGCGCTCGAAAAATGGAAACGCATATTGGCAGATTGGGCAGGAAACCTTGAAGAACACGGCCGCCACGGGTCCGCTCTGGAGCGCGTCTCGTAAAAAGAACGTGCCGCCCTCTTTGCCGCTAAAGGGGGCGGGCAAAGAAAAGTCAGGCGCTTTGCTTCCTTCCCGCAATGCAGTCATATCTTTCCGGCCTCCGAACAGGCGATCAAGCCACTTCATAAAAGAAATGAATCACAACATTAGATGATACCGCTGGCCTTCAGGATTTTCCGCGTCAACCCGGTAATTGGGATCCGAGGGATACGATCAATTGCGATCCATGTGCCTTTCGCGGCGGCTGGACTATCTGGCAACGGCGTATTCCGCAAAACATGAACAGTGTAGTCGGTGATGGTAATGGAATGGCGAAACGTGCGCCAGCGCGCTGAAGCCGGCAATGGACGCGGAGGCTCGGATGATTGGGGCAGTTCCCACATGCCGGGCATGAGCGAGGCTTGGCGTGGGCGTTGCACCAGCCGGACTTTCCCATTACCACTGCCGTTGCCGTCGCGCGACTCAAGAACGCACCAGATTTGTTTCTTTTTCTGGCGGGAAGGCGGCTCGGTGCGTGGAACTTCTCCCCGCGTGACACACCATTTCCGCACAGGGCACATCGGGCAATGAGGCGCGCGCGGCACGCACACGGTGGCGCCGAGTTCCATCATGCCCTGGTTGAAATCCCCAGGCCGGGAGTTCGAGAGAAAGGTTTGCGCGTGTTGCCAGGTTTGGGCCGTGGTGAGATTGATGCCGATTGATTTATTGCCGATCAGTCTTTGCAACACACGCTCGACATTCCCATCGACAACGGCTACGGACTCGGCAAACGCGATGCTGGCGATAGCAGCTGCGGTATAGCGTCCGATGCCGGGCAGGGCGAGCAAGGCTTCGGAATTCTGGGGGAAGCAGCCGCCGTGTTGTCTAGCGACCTGCCGTGCGCACCGATGCAACATGCGCGCTCGTCGATAGTAGCCCAGACCGCTCCAGGCGGCGAGGACCGCGTCTTCAGAGGCTGCGGCTAGCACTTCGACGTTGGGGAAGCGTTCGAGAAAAACGCGGTAGTGTTCCAGCACGGCGGCCACGCGCGTCTGCTGCAGCATGATTTCGCTGAGCCAGATGCGGTAGGGATCGCGAGTCTGGCGCCAGGGAAGGTCGCGGCGATGGTGGTCGTACCAACTGAGGACGGCCCGGCGAAAGGCGGCCACGTTCTTGCCGATTGCGAGAGAAGCGGCGCACCGCGTCTCTACGGGGATGGAGTCTAGCACGCGCATCATCATCATCATTGTTGGCTGACGCTGTGGGCGATGGCGACCCATCCGGCTTTTTGCTGCTGCCACACGGTCATCATGTGCTGCGGCACCGAGGGGAGCGGTTGCGAGCCGGCGGCTCCATTGGAGGTGACACCATTCAGGGTGATGGTGTAGGTCACTACGATGGTGGTTCCGTTCAGCTCGGTTTTCAAATCGCCGAGCGCGAAGTCTTTCAACTGCCAACCGTGATACTGCTCCAGCGCGGCGGAGCGATCAAGCGTTCCGCTGGGGGTTACGCCCGTGTAATTCGAAGCGAGAGAGCGCTCCACCTCGACCCAGTTCGCCGCTTGCACATCTTTCCAGAAGACGCGCTCCAGGCCCTCGCCTCCGGTTGCTTCGGCCAAGGCGCGCGCCGGACGATCGCCATAAAAAGTACAGGCCGGCGCAAGCATCAGCGCGAACATCAGCGCGAAAGTCAGCATCACAATCAGAGAAACCGGCGGAGATTCGACAGTTGTCCTCGGACGCATGGCGTGATTGTATCGTGACCCGGCTTGTGTGGGGACGGGGCGGAGCCTGCCCTGAGCGGAGCCGAAGGGCCCTGTCCAAGCGGGGCAAAGCCCCGCTTCCACACAAAGCCAATTGACCGCCAGCAGGGAGCCCACGATAATAATGAAGCCTGGTAACCGCGACACACGCGTGGACATTAATCCAAGCCGGCAGGGTGTGTATGACAGAATTCGACCGCAAGGTGGAAGAGGCTTCCGCGCGCTTCAACCGCTCGGTAGCGAATATCTCCGAGACTCTGGAAAAAGAGACGAAGGAACTGGTGACGTACCTGAACGACGAGGTTGTACCAGCGGTGCGAACGCATTCCTCGAAGGCGCTGCGAACGGCGGCGGGAAAGCTCTCCGAGTTCGCGGACTTTCTGGAAGCACAGCGCAAGGGTTCTTGAACTGCCTCCCTTCCAGTTGCCCGTCCAAGAACACGCGGCGGCCGTCGCGATGGCCGGCGACCTGCCCGCAGCCATGTCTTCTGCTATTCCTTCTATTGCTGGGCAGCGCGCTTCTGAGCGGCTGTGGCCATAAAAGGACGCCGGCGCCGGTTCCAACACCACCCTCGCTTCCGCAACAAAAAGAGAAACCAGCCGCAACTCCGCCCGCTGAAACGACGGGCGAAAACGAGAAGATCGAGGTTCCCGCCGGCGCCAAACCGATCTTCGAACAGACCGGGATGGCGAGCTGGTACGGCGCTCCCTATCACAACCGGCGCGGATCGAACGGCGAGGTTTACAACATGCACGCGATGACGGCGGCACACCTTACTTTGCCGCTGGGCTCGATCGTGCGCGTCACGAATTTGAAAAGCGGACATTCGGCGCTGGTGCGGATCACTGATCGCGGACCGTTCGTGGTGGGACGCATCGTCGATCTTTCCCTGGCCGCCGCCAAGGCGCTGGATGTGTACTTGCCAGGCACTGCGAAAGTTCGGCTGGAGGTATTGCAGGCGCCTGCGTCGCTCGAAACGGGGGGACGCTGGGCGGTTCAGATCGGCTCCTTCAATGGGCAGAAAGCCGCCGCCGAATTAGCGGAACACCTGCAGAAGCGTTACCAGACGGCCAAAGTCGTCAAGTTTGTGAGTCCCGTGGGAGACTGGTGGGTGCGGGTGCGGGTGCTGGACGACGACCGCCAGCGCGCGACAACTCTGGCCCACGAGACCGAGACGGCGGAGGGCTCGGTGTTTCTGGTGCGTCTCGACTGAAAATTTCTTGCCAGATGCCGTTAGCTGGAGTGGTATTGTTTCTTCCAGAGATATCGAGAACTTATCTCCGTGTTGACTTGCCGGATGATCGTAATCCCAGGCAAGGGGAGACTTACTTATGGCGGGTTGTCTATTCTGCCGAATCATTAGCGGCGAAGTGCCATCCAAGAAAGTTTATGAAGACGAGCACACATTTGCCTTTGAAGATCTGAACCCACAAGGCCCGACCCACGTGCTGGTCATCCCGAAGAAACATATTTCCGGTTTGAAGGAAGCGACGGCAGAGGACGCGGAGCTGGTAGGTCGCTGTCACCTGGCGGCCGCGCACATTGCGCGCGAGCGATCGATTGAAGATGGCTACCGCACCGTGCTGAATGTGGGCCCGCGCGCGGGTCAATCGGTTTTTCATCTGCATGTGCACCTCATCGGCGGGCGCTCGCTGCACTGGCCGCCGGGCTAGGGTCAGGTGTCAGGTGTCAGGAAAAACCAACACGAAGACCGCGGCTGATTTTCCTGACACCTGACACCTGCGACCTGACACCTTCCCAGTCTGAAGTTTCCCAGCTTACTTTCTCTGGCCTACAATCGTGGGATGGCAAACCTGATATTGGTGTACGGTCTGCGTCTGTTGCCTTCCGACGAGGTCGCGGAGGTTGGCTCGGCCACCATCAAACTGAAGAATGGGCGGGATGCGCACGTCGCCATGCACATTCTCGAGGGCGGCAAAGACGAGATCGAGAAGCAGCTCAAGGCGAGTCTCGCGGCCTTTTTCGACATCTATCCCGAGATATGACGCCTGAGATATGAGGGCAGGCGCGACGTCCTATAATCAGGCGGCGAATCAGGCGAGCGGATGAGACTGATTTCTCTGGAACTCGAAAGCAAGCTGCGCGACAAAGGGCTCTGGCCGCAGAACTGGATCGCGTGGGCGGCGCTCTACGTGCTGGCGCTCGACCTTCTTCTGTTCGCGGTGCAGTGGCTGACGCGGCGTGCCAGCCCGGCAACCTCGGCGAGCCTGGAGGGCTGGGTAACTTTTCTCAGCGCGCTGGCAATTGTGTTGTTCGCTGTTGCCGGGTTCCGCTGGCTGCGCTCGCAACTGTTGTGGCGGCTGCGCAACCGGCTGATCGTTACCTATGTTTTTACTGGCGTGATCCCGGTTTTTCTGCTGGTGATGATTTCGCTGATCACGCTCTATCTTCTTGCCTGGCAGTTCGCCGGCTTTGTCGTAACTTCCGACATTACAACTCACCTGCGCAGCATGGAGGCAGCCAACCGCGCCATTGCCAATCACCTGGCGTCGCAAATCTCGGGCCGTGGAACCCTCGATGTGGCAATGCTCGGCCGGACCAGGCCGCGTCGTCCGGAGTCGGCGCGACGGCAGGTGTGCGCTTGGTACCGCAACCAGCCGCAGCCTTACTGTTCGGGTCCGGAGGGCGCAGTTGCCTTTGACTCTCCGTCGTTTATCACCGGAGATTTCGGCGACATCGTGCGCGATCACGGCACACTCTATCTGCGCACGGCGACCGTGCTCGCGGCTGAAGCGGGACCTTTGCGCGTGATTCTCAGTGACCCGCTCGACAAGGAGTTCGTCGATAAAATCGCGGGAGACCTGGGTCGGATTATGGTCTATGGAAACGAGAGTGCGACTGCGAACTCGGCCGCTCCGGCGCCGCAGAACTCCTCGGAGCCCTTCCTTGCATTCGATGACGGAAAACAACGGCAGCAGGTGTTTTCCGCGGGGACGATTCCTCCGGCAAGCGGCCCGCTCGATAGACAAATCGGCTTTCCCATCCCGCTTCAGGTGGTGGATTGGGCCACGGGAGCACGACAGCGCGATGGAGCGCTCGCGGAGGTCGAGACGCGCTCCTCGGTGCTCTATGCGAGACTTTTTGCGGCGCTGGGAGATTACGCCAAGGGCCTGGAATACATTTTGCTTTCGATCATGTTTGTGTTCGCGATCATCTGGCTGCTGGCGCTGCTGGTGGGAACCAAACTGGCGCGCACCATCACCTCGGCGGTGGATCAACTTTACGAAGGCACCAAGCACGTCAATCGTGCCGACTTCAGCCACCGGATCGAGGTGCAGTCGAGCGACCAACTGGCGACGCTGGCCAACTCCTTCAACTCGATGACCACATCGATCGAGAAACTGGTACAGGAGCAGAAGGAAAAGCAGCGCCTGGAAGGCGAATTGGCGATTGCGCAGGAAGTGCAGGCGCAGCTCTATCCCAAGTTGATTACGCAACTGGAGACGCTGGAAGTGCATGGGTTCTGCCGTCCGGCGCGGACGGTGAGCGGGGACTACTACGATTTTCTCGCGCTGAATTCCGACCGGCTGATGCTGGCGGTGGGCGACATCAGCGGCAAAGGAATTTCGGCGGCGCTGCTGATGGCGACGATCTACTCGGCGGTGCGGGCCTACAGCATCGAAGACAGATCCCTGCTTAGCGAACTAACGCTGCGTGAACCGGCTGCGGTCGGTGCCGCCGGAGGCTCGGGGTTAATGCTGGCTTCGGAGTCGAGGGAGACGGAAGCGTCTCCGGCGACGCTGCTGACGCTGCTGAACCATCAGCTTTACGAAAGCACTCCGGAGGCAAAGTACGCGACTTTGTTTTTGGGAATCTATGACGGAGCGACGCGCCGCTTCACGTACACGAACGGCGGTCACCTGCCGCCGATCGTGATTTCTGAAGATGGGTCGTCTCGGCTACTGAGCTGCGGCGGAACCGTGGTCGGCCTATTCGACAATGTGAGTTTTCCGGAAGCGACGGTACAACTCCGCCCCGGCGACTTGCTGGTCGCTTATACCGATGGCGTGACCGAACCGGAAAACGATTACGGCGAGTTCGGCGAGGAGCGGCTGATCGAACTGGTGCGCGAGAATCGCCATTTGCCGCTGGAGCGCATCACCGAAATTGTCACCACCGCCGTAGCCGACTGGATAGGCGACAACGAGCAACCCGACGATGTGACGCTGGTCCTAGCGCGGGCGCGGTAGGGGAGCGCCGGGCGTCCCCGCCCGGCTGGACGGGCGACACGCCCGTCCCGAGTAGCGCCGGCATCTTGCCGGCTGTCCCGAGGGCGTCTCGCCCTCGGCGCGGCGGGCGAAGACGCCCGCCGGACAGCCGCCCGGACGGCGGCGCTACTCTCAGCGGTGAAACGGTACAAATCATGCGGTCACGGTACTAGATGGATTCAATTGTCAGAGTTGGGAATGCAGTTCGGTACAGGCGCTCATCCAGGGTCAGGAGCCGATGGCCGTTCGCCGCGGCGTGAGCTCCAATCAGGAAGTCCGCGAGAATGCGTCGCGTGCCCGAATCGCGATGCTTTCGGCGCCGTTCCGCGTAGCCCCGGAATGCTCTGCCGGCCGATCGCCACATCGCTTCACTCAGATGCCAATCGATCGCAATTCCCGTGTCTTCAAAGAACCCATTCACGAAATTTTCAGTGCGACCGGGACCAGCGACCAGTTCGGCAAAGACCGGGGCGGCCACAGTTACATTTCCCTGTCCAAGGGCCGATTCCAGTGCAGCCTGCACAGCCAAGTTTAGCGATGGGTCGGGGCCCCAGTACGCGACGACCACATTGGTGTCGAGGGCGGTCGTCACTATTCCCCGCGCATTTCCCGCAGCCAGCGGTTGATGGCCTTTCTGCCCGATCCAACTCCGGGAGTGCCGATGCCGCGATACTTTTCGAATGCGCTTTGGCTGCGAACCGGCCGGATGTGCACCCCGTCACTGTCGCTCTCGAAAAGCAACCGGTCCCCCGCCCGGACGCCTAGAATTCGCCGGACTTCGATGGGTATGGTGATCTGGCCTTTGCTCGTGATTTTGGACTGTTTCTGCATGTTGACTTCCGATTCCTTACTTTAGCATAACTTCCTTACTTTTGATACGGTTGTGTTTCAGGAAGGTTGGCGGACCCACTCATTCGAATTGGAAGGCTAAACGCGGCTGAAAGGATGTCTATCAGTCACGTACACGCCCGGGCGAGCCCCAGCATCTTCGCTTTTTGTGCGCCGAAGCTTTGCCCCGCCGCCCCCTTGATGTACGTACATATTTGTCATGTTCCACGTGGAACGTTGTACGTACAACGATTGCACCCCACACGAAAAAGCGGAAGGGGATTGCTCCCTCCCGCCTTTGCCGCTCTGCTTACCGGCGCGCTGCCTCGATCTCATCGACAATATGATTCAGGTGGTACACCTTCTCCAGCCCTTCGAGGAGGGCGCGACTATCCACCGCCACCGATCGGTTCTTCGCCGCATCATAGCCGTAATCGCCGCCCAGAGAGAAAATATTCCCGTCAAAGATGAGGCCGACAACGTTCGCGTCCCGGTCGATGAGCGGGCTGCCTGAGTTGCCACCGATAATGTCGTTCGTGGTCGAGAGATTCATCGGCAGCGACAGATTCAGCGAGGCTTTGGCCTTGAGCCAGCTTTCGGGCAACGCGTACGGAGGCGCGCCTGTGGCCCGATGGAACAGGCCTTCGATCTTCGTGTATGGCTCTACGAACTTGGCCTCCGCGTCTTCGAAGCCTTTTACGCTTCCATAGCTCAGCCGGGCGGTAAACGTGGCATCGGGGTCGACGGTCGTGCCGTAAACCGCAAAGCGCGCCTTCGCGATCCTCTCCGCAGCTGCCCGCGTCGGTGCGTCCACTCGGGCCTCGTAATCTTTGCGCAGAGCGCGGCGATCGTCGTCGAGCGAAGCGGCGAAGCGGATCATGGGATCGGTCGACTCGCCCACGGCAGTCCCGCCACGGTTGTACAAATCCTCCCGTACCTTTGGATCTTCCAGATGTGTGCCAGTCACCAGCCGGTGCGCCAACTGCACGGGGGATTCATTGCCCAGCATCTTGCGCACGAACGGATCGTCGGCCCCCAGGTTCCGTCGTATGACGGTGAACATGAAGGTCAGGTTGAGTTCTTCAAGATCCTTGTAAATGGGGACGGCCGCCGACAGCCCCTGTTGCACGTTGACCAGGGATTGGTCCGTGTATTCCGGCAGACGTTCTGAATTGGGCTTGGCGCGCTCGGCCGAAGCACGCACCAGGGTTACCGCGTAACCTAGCAGTCCCTCCCCGAAAAAATGGTTGCCAAGGCTTTGCCTCCGAGTAAACAGCTGTGCGCGCAAGCGCTGAATTTGCGCGATGTCGTCCCAAGCCGAGAGGTCCGCGGCCAGCTTTGGATCGGCCGCTGCCGCAGTGCGCAGGCGTTGTTCCTCCTGCTGCTTGCCCGCGAAAAACTTCGGATCCAGCAACGCCTCCTGCCTCCCCAAATAGACCTTGAAATCGTTTTCGATAAAGAACAGTTGGTCATTCGCCTCGCGCGCCTGTTCTGGTCCACGGGTTAAGAACTGTTCCAGTTGACCGCGATACTCCGCGAGTTCCGGGATTACGTACGGAAACAATGTGTCGCGCTCAAAGGCGAGTTGCGCCATCGTCAATTGGCGGCTTGTCCCGCCCGGGTTTCCGGAGACGAACACCAGCTCCCCGTCTTTCGAACCGTTCGCGCTCCAGCGCAAGTAGTCGGGACTGCCGGCCGGTTTGCCGCCTTCATATGCCCGCAGGAGGCCGATGTCGAAGTCGAAGCGCGGGAAGTTGAAATTATCCGGATCGCCGCCGAATTGCGCGACCGCAAACTCCGGCGCGAACACCAGGCGCACGTCGGTGTAACGCTTGTAGCGGTACAAATCGTAGACCCCACCGTGGTAGAGCGATACCAGGTCGCAGCGCACACTGGGATCGGAGCCGCAGCTCTGTTGCAACTCCGCTTGCTTGGCATGAAGGGCTTTGTTCGCGTCGTCGCCTGTCTTGCCGGCCATCGCACCTTGGACCTCTCCGGTTACATCGCGAATCTGCAAGAGTTGATCGAGTTCGAAATCAGGACACTTCCGCTCCTCGGCCGCCGTTTTCGCGGCGAAACCGTTTTCGACAAGGTTTTGTTGCGGGGTTGACAGCTGTTCAACGCAATCGACCACGCAGTGATGATTCGTCATGACCAGTCCCTGCGGAGAGATGAAGGATGCGGAGCAGCCACCGGCGATCCGTAACGACGCCAGGCGCACGTGGTCAAGCCATGATTGCGAGGGCGTGAAACCGTATTTCGCCGCCACCGCTTTCGACGGGAAATTGTCGAATGTCCACATGCCTTCTTCGGCTTGCATCGCCTGCGTCAGGACAAGACATGCCGCCAGCAATCCCGCCACTAAACCCGCACATTTCGATAGCTTCTTCGTTTCTATTCTCATCCCTATATTGTCTCCATATGGAGTTGCAAAATTTCGACCGCTCGTCGCAGACCCCGCGTGCTTCTACTATGATGCAGCCCGCGGCGTGCGCCAGACATCGTATCACCTAGCTTGATCGAGCTTCTGAATTCGCCGCGAGTAATCCGCCTGGGAAAAATTCGGCCGTAAATCTTGTCAAGCCCCCATTTTGACGATTTCCCCTGTAAGTCGATGAAGAAGCTAGGAAAATAAAGTCGCCAAACTTGGCGGGGCAGTAGTTTGGAATTGATATAATAGAAATATAGAGACGAAATCCAGATGAAAAGGGTAGCGGGATCAAACTCCCCACCCTTTTTTATTTTTCATTTGGACAAATAAATCACTCCGCTGGAGGGCTAAGCCCTTATTCCACAATATTTTACGAATAAATCCTTTGAATTCAAAGATTTGGAGGGATTTTCCTCCTAAAGCTATGATTCCATTAGGTCCGGAGTAAATTTTTTTTTCGTTATAGTTTGCCGTTAACGTGGCCCATCCGCCTGGCGAAGGGATCACCGAAACCGCGTTACCAGTTCGCTGAAAGGCTCAGATCCGACGTTCCATGTTCCCTCGAAGGGGTTGTCTAAGTCGGTAAGTGAGCTCGAAGGCTAGGTCGGTAAGGAGTTAACATCGCCTCCGCGCGCCACCGAGCTCCTCTTGTATGCACAAAAAAGCGGGAGGGATCGCTCCCTCCCGCGTCGTAATCTGCGAAATGCAGTTCGAAGCTACACCAGCCCTTGGTCCAGCATCGAGTTCGCGACCTTCAGGAAGCCCGCGATGTTGGCGCCGTTCACCAGGTTGCCGGGCGTGCCGTACTTCTCGGCCGTTTCGTAGCAGTTCTGGTGGATGGCGATCATGATCTTGTGCAAACGATCGTCGACTTCTTCGCGGGTCCAGGAGATGCGCATACTGTTCTGCGCCATTTCCAGTCCGGAGGTGGCAACACCGCCGGCATTGGCGGCCTTGGCCGGTCCGTAGAGGACTTTGGCGTCGAGGAACGCCTTGGTGGCTTCGAGGGTGCTTGGCATGTTCGCTCCCTCGCTCACGACCTTCACGCCGTTCTTGATGAGGT
>Ga0224558_1001645_pt1 | contig 22686 bp, 19 predicted proteins | sample 714S32024metaG_FD_180682 | JGI IMG/M metagenome (GOLD analysis project Ga0224558, IMG submission 180682) | Peat soil microbial communities from Stordalen Mire, Sweden - 717 S3 20-24 | ecosystem: Environmental > Terrestrial > Soil > Wetlands > Peat | place: Sweden: Norrbotten County, Stordalen...
ATAACCGTCCTCCTTCTTCGTCGAACTCCGTCCCGGACCTGTACTGGCCGGGGCCACACGTCCCAGCGTGACCCCGGCGGCTAAGGCCAGTTAGAGGCAAAGGTCCTCACTCACAGGAGTCCTGCGCCTGAACAAACCCGAGAGGAGAGTGCATCTGCCCGAAACAGCGCCGGGTGGCGGCCACAAAGTGCGGTCAGGCCCAGTCGAAAACCTCCGCTGATCCGGCATGTGACAGGGCCTACGAGCCGAAGACCGCCCGACCTACGCGCCCATTTTCGATCTCCAGGTTCCGGCGGTTGGGGCGAAGAGACATGCCCATTGCCCCGATCAGTTCATCATCCACGAACTCCAACACCCGAACATCTTGAAACCCGACATCCGTAGCGACGGCAACAGCATCATCAGGTGACAGCCCGATCAGCGTTGAGAGGTCGAGCAAGGGACGATCGACTGGCCCGTCGTGCGAATCCACAGTGAGAGTCTTCCATCGCGATCGGCAGACCCCGAGTCAGGCGTTCAGGAGCATCTTGCCCCGCCTACCCATGAGATGCACATACCTCGGGAAGCGGAGTCCCAGCGAGCGTCTCGTGCACGCGTCGCTCCCACACTGAGGCGTGGGCCATCCTCCACCGCCATCCTCTCGGTCCGGAGGTTCCTCAGCGTTCAGTCAGACCATGTCTCGCGCGGGGTGTCTCATGCTGGTTTGAGAACCGTGAACTCCCAGTTCAGACCGCCAATAGCCGGGCTCTGCTCCGGTTCACTGAAACAGACACCAACAGTTACGCCGGGAACGACAGGGGTGCTCGCGAACCACCCTGGTCCTGATCTGGGCCCGAGATATTGCGACGCGTAATCGGCATCGTTCGGGGTCACTACGTCGGCGGCTCAAGTGCTGCTGCCCGCCTGCGTCGAAGGTCGCGGAAGTCGAGCGCACTGGTGACGATGATGCCGACGATGAGCAGCGTTTGCAGGAGGATCACCGGCCAGCTCCGCTGACCGGAAAGCCCGAAAGCCAGAAGAGCCAGCACCCCAAGCGCAAGGGCCACGCGCAGTCGGAACCACCTTGTCGCAGAGGCTCTTCCCATCCTCGGTCCCGGCCTCCCGTGAGCTCAACGTCCTGGCTTGCATCCTTGTCTCGCGACCGCACTCGGGTCGTGGCTCACCGCAACGCGGTGCGAGTCTGAATCGGTAAGAGCGAGGTGCCACACTGCCACCCGTAGCGGCTCGTTCACCGAGTCATTCGGTGTTCGGGTACGAGCTGACACAGTACGAGGATCTGTTCGAGGAGAAGGTCGACCTGTTCGTGCGGCTCCTGTGCGAGCAGCCAGTCACCTGGTCGGGCCGTACCCGGGCCGGACTGCGGGACCACCAGGTCCACCTGCACACGGCCTCGGGTTCGCTCACCTCCTGGATCAGGGTGGGCAACAGCCCCGAGTCGGTCGTCCGGGCCGCCCGCTATGGCCTGCCGCTCATGATCACGATTATCGGCGGGGAGAGCGCCCTCTTCGCTCCGCTGGTCTAACCGGTACCACCGTGCGCTCGACCAGTTCGAGCTGCCCCGGCTGCCGATCGGGGTGCACTCCCCCGGCCACGTCGCCGAGACCGACGAGTGCGCCCGCGAGCAGCTGTGGCTCCACATGAAGCGGATGCGGGACCGGGTCGGCGCCGAGCGGGGCTGGGGCCCGATGAGCCGGGCCGAGTTCGACCAGCAGGCCGGGCCGGACAGCTCGCTCAACGTCGGCTCGCCCGAGACGGTGGCGGCCAAGATCGCAGCCACGGCACGCTCCCTGCATCTGTCGCGCGTCGACATGAAGTGCAGCGCCGGCCAGCTCCCCCACGACCTGCTGATGACCAGCATGGAGCTCTACGGGACCCGGGTGGTCCCCCGGGTGCGGGAGCTGCTGGCCGACGCCGAGGACCCGGCGCTGGCCCGGCTGTCCGCAGGCTCCTGACCGCCGGCGTCTGGGGCCGGCGGACTCAGCCGTAGAGATCGAGCCTGCGGTCGTCCGCCAGGTGGTTCCGGGACCCGAGGCGCTTGTCCCGGGCGGCAGCCACGTCAAGGTCGGCCCGCGGACCAGCCCGGGCCCGTCCTCGAGGGACGGGCCAGCCAGCAGGTAGCCCGTGCGGTCGACGATGCAGGTGCCCCCGACCCACTCGGTCCCCCGATCGGCCCCGCACCGGTCGGCCACCGCGACGTGGACGCCGTAGTAGGCGGCGACCGCCTGGGCCTTGACTACCTCGATCGGGCGCTCCCCGTCCGGCCGGTCGGTCCGGGGCCAGTTCACCGGTGCGGCCACCAGGTCGGCGCCGGTGTCGGCGGCCCGCCGGACCCATTCGGGAAACTCGAGGTCGTAACAGACCATGACCCCGATGCGCCCCACGGCGGTGTCGACCATGAGCGGCGGCTGCGGGCCAGCGGACCGGTGGCGTCGACCACCACCGCGCTGTTGGTGAGGATGTCCCGCTCCCGGTCGCAGAACCCGCCCACCACCACGACCCCGTGCCGGCGGGCGGCGGCGACCCAGCCCTCGACGGTCGGTCCCGGGTCGGCCAGGGCCGACGCCTCGTCACGGTCGGCGGAGACGTAGCCGGTGTCGCTCAACTCGGGCAGGACAACCACCTCGGCGTCGGCGGCGGCCGCGGCGGCAATCGCCTCGAGGCCGGCCCGGCGGTTGCCGTCCACGTCGCCCACGGCGAGGGACAGCTGGGCGGCGCAGACCCGGGTCACCCCTCGGTCGCCGGCACCGAAACGGGGACCTGCAGCCGACCACCCGCCTGCGTCATCGTGGACACCGTCACCTGGTCGGCCTCGAGGTCGTGCTCGACGAACCACATGGCCCGGCCGCGGGCCCGCTCGAGGCGGGCCGGGGTCACCCCGAGCATCCGCAGTGCGGAGTCGGCCACCTGGGCCGGGGTGGCCGGGTCGGCCCGCACGACCGGCTTGGCGGTGATCACGCTCTCCACCAGGCCGAACACCAGGTCCGGCGCGGTCGCCCGCGTGGCCGCCGGGAACAGGCCGATCTCGGCCCCGGCCCGGATGGCCCGTCGGTAGAAGGAGGACAGGCGCTGGCGGCGGCGCCAGAACCAGGCGAACTGGTCACCCCGGGCCTCGGGCAGGAGCTGCAGCGCCCCCAGGTTGTGGGGACCGGCGCACAGATTGCCCACGTCGCGCTCGGCCAGCACCCACAGGGTGGCCTCCGGACCGAGCGCGGCCCGCTCGAGGCGGCGGCTCATCTCGAGTGTCGGGCGCAAGGTCCGGTCCAGCAGCTCGGCGAGGATCGCCTCCTTGCGCGGGTAGTAGTGGAACAACGAGGCCTGGCGCAGCCCGACGGCCTGGGCGATGGCCCGGGTGGAGGTCGCCGTGTACCCCTCGGAGGCGAACAGCTCGGCTGCGGCCTGGAGGATCTCCTCCTGCGGATCGGCAGTGGAGGTGCGGGGATCGGCGCGGGGGCGCCCGACGGGACTCATGTGAAAACCACGTTAACCCGGCCGCTCCGGACTGTCTTTCTATCAAATGATAGATAATGATCAGGATCATGAACGAGTCGATCACCGCGGCGCCGGCCGCCGGCACGGCCACCACCGACGGTGCCCGGGCCCACGCACGCGCCCAGGCCGGCGCGGTGGTGGAGCACATGCCCACCCTCCCGGCCAGTGTGTACTCCGACGCGCCGTCCGGGGTCGACCCGTCCGCGCTGGTGTGGGCCGAACGGGTGGCCGGCGGCGGCTACACCCACCGGGTGGTGCGCCGGGGGACCACCGTCCGGCTCACCGACGTGGACGGCGATGCCTGCGCCCACCTCCTGGTGTACCGGGCCGGAGAACCGTGGGAGCGGCTGAACGTGGCCGACACCGTCAAGGTCCAGTGGAACGCCTACCTCGGCGTCGGCCAGCTGCTCTTGTCCGACCAGGGCCGGGTGCTGGCCAGCATCCTGACCGACACCGGGGGCCACCACGACACCCTGTGCGGCACGTCCAGCCGGATGCGCAATGAGCACCGCTACGGCTCGGGGCAGGCCCAGGGACCGAGCCCGGCGGGCCGGGAGCTGTTCGTGCTGGCCGCGGCCAAGCACGGACTGGGCCCGGCCGACATCCAGCCCGGCATCTCGTTCTTCAAGGGCGTCCGGGTCGAGCCCGACACCGGGGACCTCACCTGGGTCGGGGCCGCGCCCACTCCGTCGCACATCGAGCTGCGGGCCGAGCTCGACCTCCTGGTCCTGATCGCCAACACGGCCCACCCGGTCGACCCCCGTCCCGAGTGGTCGTGCTCCACGCTCGAAATCCTGGCCTGGCCCGGGAACCCGACCCCACCGGACCGGTGGCCGGCCACCGCCTCGCCCGAGGCCGCTCGGGCCTTCGCCAACAACGCCGAGGACCTCGCCGCGCGGGGACCGGGAGCACGAGAGGCGTCGTGACCGTCCTCACCGACGTGGTCGTCGAGGCCCGGGCACCGTGGTCCGGCATCGTGCCGGCCGGAGGGACGCTGCAGATCGTCGACCTCGGTGGCAATCAGGCCGTCGACTGCCTCTTCTATCTGGCTTCGGACACCGCCGAGCGGTACAGCGCCCCCGAGACCCTGGTGTGGCAGGGCTCGGTCTACCTCACCACCGGCACCGTTCTGCGCTCCGACACCGGCCGGCCCCTGCTCACCGTGGTCGAGGACCAGGTCGGCCGCCACGACACCCTGGGCGGGGCATGCTCCAAGGAGTCGAACACGCTGCGCTACGGCCACCACACCCGCCACCAGCACGCCTGCGTGGAGAACTTCCTGGCCGAGGGGGCCCGCTGGGGCCTCGGCAAGCGGGACCTGGTCTCCAACATCAACTGGTACATGAACGTGCCCGTCGAGGCTTCGGGGGCACTCGGGATCGTGGACGGGATCTCTGCGCCGGGCCTCTCCTTGACCCTACGGGCCCACGAGGACGTCCTCACCCTGATCTCCAACTGCCCCCAGGTGAACAACCCGTGCAACGGGTTCGACCCCACCCCGGTGCGCCTCGTGGTCGGCGCCCCATGATCCATCGGGCCCACTTCGACTCGGTCCTGGTCGCCAACCGGGGGGAGATCGCCTGCCGCATCCTGCGCTCGGCCACCGAGCTCGGCCTCGCCACCGTCGCCGTGTTCAGCGACGTCGACCGGGGGGCACCCCACGTGGCCATGGCCGACACCGCCGTGCGCCTCGGGCCGGCCCCGGCCAGGGAGAGCTACCTGCGGGCCGACGCCGTCATCGAGGCGGCGCTGGCCACCGGGGCCGGGGCCATCCACCCCGGCTACGGGTTCCTCTCCGAGGACGCCGAGTTCGCGGCGGCGGTCGAGGCGGCCGGGCTGGTCTTCGTCGGCCCGACGCCCGAACAGATGGCCCTGTTCGGTGTCAAGCACCGGGCCCGTGAGGCGGCGGCCACGGCCGGCGTGCCGCTCCTGGCCGGCACCGGCCTGCTGGCCGACGCCGCCGAGGCGGTCGAGGCAGCTGACGCCCTGGGCTACCCGGTCATGGTCAAGGCCACCGGGGGCGGGGGAGGCATCGGGATCCAGCCCTGCACCGGGCCCGACGAGGTTGTCCGGGCCTACGAGTCCGTGGCCCGGGTGGCCGGGGCCGGATTCCGCACCGGGGGGGTCTTCATCGAGCGCCTGGTCGAGCGGGCCCGCCACATCGAGGTCCAGGTGGTGGGCGACGGCGGGGGATCGGTGGTAGTCCTCGGCGATCGTGACTGCTCGCTGCAGCGCCGGAACCAGAAAGTGGTCGAGGAGGCGCCGGCCCCGGGGCTGCCCGACCACGTCCGGCGCACTCTGGCCGAGTCGTCGACCCGGCTGGCCCACTCGGTTTCCTACCGCTCGGTGGGAACGGTCGAGTACGTCTACGACACCGACCGCCAGGAGGCGTCGTTCCTGGAGGTCAACACTCGGCTGCAGGTCGAGCACCCGGTGACCGAGGAGATCTACCTGATCGACCTGGTGGCGGCCATGCTCCGCCTAGCCAACGGCGACACCGAGGTGCTGGGCGAGCTGGCCGCGGCCGAGCCGCGCGGACATGCCGTCGAGGCCCGCGTCTACGCCGAGGACCCCGCCCGGGACTACCGCCCGAGCCCGGGTCGGATCACCGAGGTGTCGATCCCCACCGGGGTGCGTGTCGACGGGTGGGTCGAGGCCGGGACCGAGGTCACCGCCGCCTACGACCCGCTGCTGGCCAAGGTGGTTGCCTGGGCACCGCGACGCGAGGCGGCGCTCGACATCCTGGGCGGCGTCCTGGCCGACACCAGGATCGCCGGCGTCGAGACGAACCTCGGCCTCCTCGGTGCCGCCCTGGCCGACCCGGTCGTCCGGGCCGGCTCCCACACCACGGCCACGCTGGCCGCGGTGGCCGACCCCTCCCCCCGGATCGAGGTGCTGCGGGGCGGGACCCAGACCACCGTCCAGTCCTGGCCGGGGCGCCTCGGCTATTGGCACGTCGGCGTGCCCCCGTCGGGCCCGATGGACGACCGGTCGTTCCGCACGGGAAACCGGGCACTCGGCAACCCCGAGGGCGCCGCCGGCCTGGAGATCACCCTGGCCGGGCCGGCCCTGCTGTGCACGGCCGACACGGAACTCTGCCTGGCCGGCGCCTCGTGCGAGGCCACCGTCGACGGCCGGCCGGTGCTCCACGGCCTACCCTTCGTGGTGCCGGCCGGGGCCACCCTCGACATCGGGGCCGTCGGCCCTCCCGGCATCCGCACCTACCTGCTGGTCGAAGGTGGCCTGTCGGTGCCCGACTACCTGGGCAGCGGAGCCACGTTCATCCTCGGCCTGTTCGGCGGCCACGGCGGCCTGCCCCTGCGTCCCGGCGACGTCCTGCGTCCGGGCACCGGCGGCAGTGTGCCGAGGTCCCGCCCGGCGGTCCCGGACGGGGCGTTCGACGGGTGGGGTACCGAATGGGAGCTCGGGGTGCTGCCGGGGCCCCACGCGGACGAGGAGTTCTTCACGACATCCGACCTCGACACCCTCTACGACGTGGCCTACGAGGTCCACTTCAACTCGGCCCGCACCGGCCTGCGCCTGGTCGGCCCCCGCCCGAGCTGGGCCCGCACCGACGGTGGCGAGGCCGGTCTGCACCCCTCAAACATCCACGACACCCCGTACTCGGTAGGGGCGGTCAACTTCACCGGCGACCTCCCCATCCTCCTGGGCCCGGACGGTCCCAGCCTGGGCGGGTTCGTGTGCCCGGCCACCGTGGTGACCGCCGAGCGCTGGAAGCTGGGCCAGCTACGCCCCGGCGACACCGTTCGTTTCGTCCCGGTGCCCGATCCCCACCGCCGCCGCACCGGGGGCGGCGACCGGCGCTCCGGCGTCTTGGCCCGCACCCCGGCCGGCAACGGCCCGGCCGTCACCTACCGGGCCAACGGTGACGACAACTTGCTCGTGGAGTACGGCGACATGGTGCTGGACCTGGCCCTACGGGCCCGGGTCCAGGGCCTCGCCGACCGGGTGGCGGCCACCGGCATGGACGGCGTGCTCGAACTGACCCCGGGGGTCCGGGGACTGCAGGTCCACTTCGACCCGGCCGTCACCGACCTCGACCGGGTCCTCGACGTGGTGGGCGACCTGGAAGAGCACCTGCCGCCAACTGCCGAGCTCGAGGTGCCGAGCCGTGAGGTCCACCTGCCGTTGTCCTGGGACGACCCCGCCATCCGCGACACGATCGACCGCTACATGGCCGGGGTGCGCGACGACGCCCCCTGGTGCCCGTCCAACATCGAGTTCATCCGTCGCATCAACGGCATGGCCGACGTGGGTGAGGTGGAGCGGACGGTGTTCGACGCCACCTACGTGGTCCTCGGCCTGGGCGACGTCTACCTGGGCGCACCGCTGGCCACCCCGGTCGACCCCCGCCACCGGCTGGTCACCACCAAGTACAACCCGGCCCGGACCACCACCGCCCAGAACGCTGTCGGCATCGGCGGCTCCTATCTGTGCATCTACGGCCTCGAGGGGCCCGGCGGCTACCAGCTGGTCGGGCGCACCGTGCAGATCTGGAGCCACTACTCGCAGAAGCCGCCGTTCGAGCCCGGGGTCCCGTGGCTGCTGCGGTTCTTCGACCGGATCCGTTGGTACCCGGTGAGCGCCGATGACCTGCTCGACGCCCGGGCTGACATGGCCGCCGGCCGGCTCGACGTGCGCATCGAGCCGGGGGCGTTCCGCCTGGCCGACTATGAGCGGCTGCTGACCGACAACGCCGGGTCGATCGCCGAGTTCCGGGAGCGCCAGGCCGCGGCCTTCGCTGCCGAACGCGACGTCTGGGAGCGTGCCGGCGAGTTCGAGCCCCGCGAGGACGCCGCCGCGGTCGACGCCGCCGCGGTGACCGCCCCCGACGGTGGGTCGGTGGTGGGCGCCCCGATGACGGCCAGCGTGTGGAAGGTCTCGGCCCGGCCCGGCGACGTGGTCGAGCGCGGTCAGGACCTGGTGGTGCTCGAGGCCATGAAGACCGAGATGCACGTCACCGCGACGGTGGCCGGCGTGGTGGTCGACGTGCTGGTCACCCCCGGCGACCAGGTGGACTCCGGTCGACCGCTGGTCGTGCTCGGGCCGCCGGCGTGACCCCGGGAGACCGGGCCAACGCACTGGTCGCCCGCATCGACGCCGCCGGCCGGGACGACGTGTGGATCGACCGGGCGGGGGCGGCCGATCTCGCCACAGCCTTCGCTGCGGCGGAGGCCCGCCTGGCCGCCGGCGAGGACCTGCCGCTGGCCGGCAGGACGTTCGCCGTCAAGGACAACATCGACGTCGCCGGCGTGCCCACCACGGCTGGCTGCCCGGCGTTCTCCACCGTGGCCACCTCCACCGCACCGGCGGTCGGGGCCCTGGTGGACGCCGGCGCGATCTACGTGGGAAAGACCAATCTCGACCAGTTCGCCACCGGCCTGGTCGGCACCCGCAGCCCCTACGGGGCGGTACGCAACGCCGTCGACCCCGCGCGGATCTCGGGCGGGTCGTCGAGCGGGTCGGCCGTGGCCGTGGCCCTCGGCCTGGTCGACTTCTCGCTGGGCACCGACACCGCCGGCTCGGGCCGGGTCCCGGCCGCCCTCAACGGGATCGTCGGGGTCAAACCGACCCGAGGCCTGGTTCCGACCACCGGGGTGGTGCCGGCCTGCCGCTCCTTCGACTGCGTGTCGGTGTTCGCCCGGTCGGTGGCGCTGGCCGAGCGGGTGCTGGCCGCCCTGGCCGCCACCGGACCACCCCTGCAGGCGTCGGACGGGGCCGACCGCCGGGCTGTGCCCCTCACCGCGCCGCTCGGGCCCCCGGCGGCGCCGGTCGTGGGCAGAGCGGCGCCCGTAGCCCTGGTCGACCTCGACCCCGGGCGGCGCCGGAGCTACGAGGCCGCCGTCGACCGCCTGGAGCGGCGCGGGTGCACCACCGTGGTGGTCGACCTCGACCCGTTCCTGGAGGCCGGGCGCCTTCTCTACCAGGGCGCCTTCTTGGCCGAGCGCTACGACGCGGTGGGGGCGTGGGTCGACGCCCACCCCGACGACGTCGACCCGGTGGTCGGGCCGATCATCTCGTCGGGTGCGGGCCTCCCCGCCGCACGCCTGGCCCGGGACACCGACACGCTCGCGCGCCTTGCCGCCACCGCCGCCGAACTGCTGGCGTCCGCCGGGGCCTGCTCACTGGTCCTTCCCACCGTCACCCACCATCCGACGCTGGCCGAGGTGGCCGCCGACCCGGTGGGAGTCAACGCCCGGCTGGGCGTGTTCACCCACTTCGTCAACCTTCTCGACCTGTGCGCGGTGGCCGTGCCGTCCGAGCCGGTCGACGGGCTGCCCTTCGGGGTCAGCCTCATCGGCCCGGCGTGGAGCGACCGCGTCCAGGCCGACCTGGCCCGCCGGATGGAGCACGCCGACGATGCCGAGGCCCCCGCGTCGGACGACACCTGGGCCCGTCCGGCGTTCCCCTCGGTGCGCCTGGCGGTGGCCGGCGCCCACCTGTCGGGCCAGCCCCTCAACCGCCAGCTGACCGACCGGGGCGCCCGGCTGGTCACCACGACCACGACCGCACCCGCCTACCGCCTCTACGCCCTGGCCACCGAGCCTCCCAAGCCCGGCCTGGTCCGGGTGGGGGACGGCGCCTCGGGTGCGGCCATCGAGGTCGAGGTGTGGGAGCTCCCCCCCGCCGGCTTCGCCACCTTCGTGGCCGCACTCCCCCACCCCATGTCCATCGGACCGGTCACCCTGGCCGACGGATCCGAGGTGCCCGGGTTCGGGTGCGAACCGGCCGCCCTCGACGGTGCGCACGACATCACCGGGTCGGGAGGATGGCGTGCCCATCTCTCCGGTCGCTGAGCACGGGTCCGGGCGCCGTACCCGGCCGGGCCGCGGTCCAGCTCAGCCGGTGGTGGCGAACCGCTCGGCCAGTCGCCTGGTGAGGGCCGGCCACACCACCGGGTCGTGTCCGGGAACCAGCTCGTAGCCCTGTTGGGCGGCCAGGCGCTTGAGCCGGCGGATCGGCTCGACGGTCTCCTCGGCGGTCACCCCGATGAACCCGCCAACCGGCAGCTCGCCCTCGATGTTCTCGGTCAGGTCGGCCGCGTCAAAGGCGAAGACCAGGCCGCCCCCGCCCACCGAGTCCTCGAGGTCGACCACGAAGCTCTGATGGCCGGGGGTGTGGCCCGCGGTCAGCACCGCGGTGACGCCTGGGGCGATCTCGGCATCCCCGTCGGCCAGGTGCCAGTCGATCGTCGGGTCGTCGAAGTCCACCCGGAAGATGGCGTGGTGTTCGGGGGTGGGGTGGTCGGCCAGCCCGAACTCGAGCTCGGTCCGCTGGGCGTGCACCGGCACCCGCCCGGCGAAGTGCCGCAGGCCGCCGGCGTGGTCGTTGTGGAGATGGCTGACGGCCACGGTGACGATCTCGTCCATGGCGATGCCCGCACCGGCCAACGCCTCCTCGAGCGGCTCGCCCGGACCGGGGAGGACCGGGCGGAAGGCCGGGTCGCCGTGGAAGCGCCGCCGCAGTGCCGGGTCGCGGATGAGGGCCGGGTTGAATCCGGTGTCGAGCAGCAGCCAGCCGCCGTCACACTGCAGCAGCACCCCGGGCACCGGCTCGCGCAGGCGGTCGGAGGGCGGTGCACCGTGGATCGACACCGACTTCGGCAGGTCCTCCCACCCGAGGGTGAGCAGGACCACGCGGCGCACCCCGTGGGCCTTCCTCGGTCCGATGGTCATGGCGCCTCCTGTTGGTGCCAGCCGGCCGGCAGCTGGACGTCGGTGAGCCCGGCGCTGAGCGCGCCGGCGATGTCGAGGCCGGGCGGGAGCACGCCCACCACCCGGGCCGGCTCCCAATCGGTGGCGGCACCGCACCACGCCCCGCCGGCTGTCGGCCACGACCATACGGCCACCGCCATGCCGGCGGTGCAGACCACCCGGGCCCCCACCGGGCCGCCGTCGACGTTGGGGACCGGTCGCCAGGCCAGCACCAGTGGCGAGTGGTCGACGGTCACGTCGGGGCGGGCCCACCACTCGACGTACCCCTGACCCGACTCGACCAGCATCCCTTCCCGGACCGCCACCACGGCCGTGTCCGGGTCGCCGGAGTGTTCGACCGAGTCGAGCTCGTGGTGCCAGGCCACCCGGGCCCCGTCGTCTCCCGGTGTCAGGACCTCGAGCAGCCCACTGAAGGCGTGAGCCTCGTCGAAGGCGTGCCCCGCCGCCCGGCCCGGGCGCGGGAGGCGCACGTCGGCGAACCACGGCCCGACCTGCAACCAGACCACGTCGCTGCACTCGCTGGGTGGCCCGTTCGCGATCGACCGGCCGTTGCGGACCCACGCACCGCACAGCCAGTCCGGGGTGGGGGTCGTCTCCGGCTCGTCGTCCACGCTCAGCCCACGGGCCCGTCGGGCAGCGGCGGGGGACCGCCGGCCGCCCGGGGGTCGAGGTAGTCGGGCTCGGTCATGCCCAGGCGTCGCATGGCCGTGCCGGTCAGTCCCTCCAGGACGCAGCGGTGGGCGAACAGCGCGGTGATGTTGTTCCCCGAGTCGTAGGGCGGGCTGACCTCCACGATGTCCATGGCCACCATGCCGACCTCGGCGGCCATCCGGCGCACCGCCCGCAGGACGTCGATGCTGGTCAGGCCGCCTGGCTCCGGCGACCCGGTGCCCGGGGCGTGGGCCGGGTCCACGGCGTCGACATCCACCGACACGTAGAGGAGGTCGGCCGACCCGGACAGCGCCTCGTTCAGCGCCCGTTCGAGCACGGCGTCGAAGCCGTGGCGCTGCACCTCGGCCATGAAATGGGACCGCATCCCCTGGTCCTCCATCCACTCCACCACGTCGGGCCCGGGCCAGTAGCCCCGCAGGCCGACCTGGACGAAATTGCGCCCGAGGACGGCTCCGGAGTCGATCAGTCGGCGCATCGGCGTCCCGTGGCCGGCCAGTTCGCCCTGCATGTCGGGGGCGGTGTCGGCATGGGCGTCGAAGTGGACGACACCGATCTTGCCGTAGCCGTAGTAGTCGGCCACGGCCGTCGCCACCGGCCAGGTGATCCCGTGGTCGCCCCCCAGGATGATCGGCAGCGCCCCGGCCTCCAGGATCTCGCCGACGAAGGCACGGACGTTGGCGAAGGTGCGCTCGGTGTTGCCGATGATCACCTCGGCGTCGCTGTAGTCGCAGACGTTGAGGTGCTCGAACGGGTCGACCCGCACGTGCAGGTGAGGCCGGCTCCACGGCGGGCTGGGCAGATGGTCACAGCCCCGGATGGCCTTCGGCCCGAGGTGGGTGCCCGACCGAGTCATCGCCGTCTGGTCCCACGGCACTCCGGCGACGGCCACGTCGATGGCCCCGGCCCGCAGGTCCTCGGGGGTGAGGCAGAGCGGCAGCTTCATGAAGGTCTGGATGCCCTGCCATGCCATCTCCATCTCGTACCGGTTGAGGTTCATCGGCCCGGGCGTCCGGGTGGACGGCGGCGCCGGCAGCGGGTCAGCCGCCGCACCAACGGGGTCGGCGGGGTGCGGCTCGATGTGGTCGTGGGACATGGTGCCTCTTGGTGGTGGGCGGAGATTGGCGCTACGGACCGTCACTCGAGGGTGACACGGGGGTCGACGACGGCCTGGAGGATGTCGACGACGGCGTTGATGACCACATAGCCGACGCCCAGCACCAGCGTCACCCCGGCGATGGCCGGGAAGTCGCCCTGGGGGATGCTCTGGTCGACGTAAAGCCCGATGCCGGGCCAGGCGAAGATGGTCTCAACCACCACCACCCCCGCGAACATCAAGCCGACCTGGAGACCGGTCATCGACAGGGCGGCGCTGGTCGAGTTGCGCAGCGCATGCCGGACCACCACCGTCCGTTCCTTCAGCCCCTTGGCCCGGGCGGTGCGGGCGAAGTCGGAGGCCATGGCCGACTCGAGGGAGCCCCGCAGGACCCGGCCGATGGACACGGCCGGGCCGAGCGCCACCACAATGGCCGGCAGGATCAGGTGGCGGACCCCGTCCCAGGCCACGGCCGGCTGGCCGTGCAGGATCCCGTCGATCACCACCAGCCCGGTCGGCCCGGTGGGCGCGTTGGTGTAGCCAGTGTCACCGGTCCCCGGCAGCCAGTGGAGGTCACCACTGATCACCAGGATGAGGAGCAGGGCGAGCAGGAAGACGGGGGCCGAGGCGAGGGCCATCAGCAGGATCCGGAAGGCGCCCGCGCCCCGGAACCGGGCAGCCGACACCAGGCCGAAGAAGGTACCGAGCAGCACGGCCAGGACCAGTGCAGTGAGCGCGAGCTCGAGGGTGGCCGGCAGGAACGTTGCGATGTCGGTCGACACGGGGTGCCGGGTCCGCAGCGACACCCCGAAATTGCCATGCACCACACCGCTCACGTAGTGGATGTACTGGTCGATCAGCGGGCGGTCATAGCCGAGGATCCGGGACTCGTGATTGATGGCCGCCTGGGAGGCGTTCGCCCCCAGGTAGGCGTGGGCCGGGTTGACGTTGCTGAGCTTTTGGAGCAGGAAGACGATGGCGGTAAGCGCCAGCAGGATCAGCACCATCGACACCAGCCGCTTGGCGGCGAATTTGATCACGACCGGCCTTCCCCGGCCCTCACCGGTCGCTCGTGGCGTTGTTGAGCCCGTCCCCGGACAGGTTGGACGCCATGGTCAGAAGGAACACAGCCATGGCCGGCATCACCGGCACCCACCACTCCTGGAGCAGGAACTGCAGGCCTCGGGCGGCCATGGCGCCGAGCTCGGGGGCGGGGGCGGGGGCGCCCAGGCCGAGGAAGGACAGGCCGGCCAGAGTGAGCACCAGGTTGCCCACGTCGAGGCTGGCCGTCACCACGATGGCCGGCACCGCCCCGGGCAGCAGGTGGCGGAAGGCCCGTCGGAACGGACCGGCCCCGGCGAGGGCGGCGGCCTCCAGGTGGGGCCGTGCGGCCAGAGAGCGGATCTCGCCCCGCATGATCCGGGCGTAGAAGGGCCACCAGACGATGGCCACGGCCAGCAGGGTGTGGAACTCGCTCGGGCCGAGTGCGGCCACGAAGGCGATGGCCAGTACCGGGCCGGGAAGGGCAAGGAAGAGGTCCGTGAGCCGCATGAGCACGGTGTCCACCCACCCGCCGACGACGCCGGCGACCAGGCCGATGCTCCCGCCGATGACCACTCCGGACGTCACCACCAAGACCACACCGACCAGACTGCTGCGCAGCCCGAAGAGGACCCGGCTGAAGATGTCGAAGCCGACCTCGTCGGTGCCCATCAGGTGGCCGCCGGTCAGGGGTGGGGTGAAGGGGATGCCCGAGGGGACGATGGGGCTGTAGGGCGCGATCAGCGGTGCGAACACCGCGGCCACCACCAGCACCGCCAACAGGACCAGGCCCACCTTGTCAGCCACCGTGGTGCGACGCAGCGCCTTGGGCAGGCCGCTCCACCGGGCGGTGCCCCGACGGGGCGTCGTGGGGATGAAGGCCTCAGCGACCGCCATCGCCGCTCCCTCCTGAGTCGGCGGCCGTGCTCCCGGCGGCGGTCAACCGGGCCGACAGCGACACCGGGCAGGCCACCATCCTGCCAGAGGACCCGTCGACAGGCCCCAGGGCCACCGCCGCCGAGGCGCACGAGTCCTCAGCCGTGGTGCAGCGGGGGTGGAAGGCGCAGCCGGTCGGCGGCTCGAGCGGGTTGGCGGGCTCGCCCTTGAGCCGGACGTGGACCCGGCCCACTTCGGGCACCGTGTCGAGCAGTGCCCGGGTGTAGGGGTGGACCGGGGCGGCGCACAGCTCGTTGGCGGCGCCGATCTCCACGATTCGCCCGAGGTACATGACAGCGATCCGGTCGCCGACTATGCGGGCGGCGGCCAGATCGTGGGTGACGAAGAGGATGGCGACACCGAGCTCGCGCCGCAGGCGGCCGATCAGGTTCAGCACGGTCGCCGCCAGCGACACGTCGAGGGCGCTGGTCGGCTCGTCGCACAGCAGCACCTCGGGAGGGACGACGGTCGCCCGGGCCAGGCCGACCCGCTGGCGCTGGCCACCCGAGAGCTGGGCCGGCTTGGCCCTGGCCACCTCGTGGGGCAGTCCCACCAGGGTCAGGCTCTCGAGCATGCGGGTCCGGCGGTCCTTGCGCCCGAGGCCCTCGGAGCGGAGCCGCTCCTCGATCTGCTCGCCAACGGTGAGCCACGGGGTGAGCGAGGCCCCGGCGTCCTGGAAGACCATCTGGGGACGGCCGCCCTTGCCGAACTCGATGGAGCCCTCGTCGACCGGCTGCAGACCGGCGATGGACCGGAGCAGGGTGGACTTGCCGCACCCGCTCTCCCCCACCAGGGCGACGGCCTCCCCCTCGTCGAGGGCGAGGTCCACGCCCCGTAGGGCCTGGAGCTGGCGCTTCTTGAACCCCGAGCCGACGGGGAACCGCTTGTGGACCCCGTGGACCAAGACCGCCGGCCGGTTGCCGCGCCCGATCCCCGCCACCGGCGGCCACGGGACCACCCCGTCGTCGGCACGGGGCCCGGGACCTGCGACGATCTCGTCCAGACGCAGGCACGCCACCTGGTGACCGGCGTCGCCCGCCGCCCCGTCCGCCTCGACAGTGACGTCCTCCAGCGGGGGGAGCACGCCGTCGCACTCGGCGGCGTAGTGGTCGCAGCGGGGAGCGAACGGGCAGCCCGGCGGGTGGTTGCGCGGATCGGGTGGCTCGCCGGGCAGGGTGCGGATGGGTCGGGCCCGGTCGGACTGGAGGACCAGGCGGGACCGCAGGAGCCCTCGCGCGTACGGGTGGAGCGGGGCGCCGAACAGGTCGGCCGACGGCCCGACCTCGGCCAGCCGGCCGCCGTAGAGGACGGCGATCCGGTCGGCCACCTGGGCGGCCACCCCCAGGTCGTGGGTGACGAGGATGAAGCTGGATCCCAGCTCGTCGCGCAAGGTGGCCAGCAGCTCGAGGATCTGGGCCTGCACGGTGACGTCGAGGGCGGTGGTCGGCTCGTCGGCGATGACCAGTGCCGGGTTGCCGGCCACGGCCATGGCGATCATCACCCGCTGGCGCAGGCCGCCCGAGAGCTCGTGCGGGTAGGCCTTGAGCCGGCGGGCCGGGTCCGGCACCCCGACGCCGTCGAGCAACCGGATGGCCTCGGTCGTGGACCCGGCCGCCTCGACCACCTGTGCCCCGATCCGCATGGTCGGGTTCAACGAGGTCATGGGGTCCTGGAACACCGCACCCAGGTGCGACTTGCGGACCAGTCGGGTCTCCTCCGCCGTGGCCGCGACCATGTCGGTCCCGCACACCACGGCCCGCCCGGTGACGGTCGGTGCCGGCCGCCGCGGCAGCAGGCCGAGGAGGGTGAGGCCGAGCACGCTCTTGCCCGACCCGGACTCGCCGACCAGGCCGAGGATCTCACCGGGCCGGAGCTCGAAGCTCACGCCCCGCAGGGCGCGGACGTCCTGGCCGCCCCGCGTGAAGGAGACGTGTAGGTCCTCGACGGTGACGAGCGCGGGCTCCCGGGACGGGGACCCGTCCGCCGGCGCCGGGCGCCCCCGGACAGCGGCCTCGGCCGTCCGGAGGGTGGCGGTGGTCCGGGTCACCTGGGACTCACGCTCGGCATGGTGGTCGTCATGGGATCGGGATCAGCCCGGGTGGAGCTGGTTCAGCAGGAGCGCCCACGGCATGGCCACCACGTGTGCCTGGACGACACCCCGCATCCACGGCTGGAACACCATGGCATCGTTGCGGTTGGCCACGTTCAGCCAGCATCCCTCCTTTACCGCCATCTGGATCGCCGTGTTGTAGGTGGCATCCGAGCCGGTGGTGACCGCCTGGGTGTCGGTGGCGTCGATGCCGGGCACGTTGCAGGTCAGGTACTGGAGACCACCGGTCGAGTCGTACGTGATGTGGTTCCAGGTGTAGGCGTTGTAGGCGTCCGGCCACACGTAGTACACGAGGAGGTTGGGGGCCTGGGTGGCGGCGTCCTGGGCGTTGCCGACCCAGCCGTAGATCTCCGACGTCTGATAGGCCACGACCTTCGTCGTCAGGCCGAGGGCCTGCAGCTCGGCCGCGATCTGCTCGGCCACCAGCTCGTCGTCGGGGGCTCCGGAGTCGTAGCCGACGGTCAGGGTCTTCTCACCGGACGGCAGCCCCTTCACCACCGAGGCCAGGGACGACGGGTCGTAGTTGATGCCCTGGTTGCCGTAGCCCGATGGCAACAGGCCCGAGGGTGTGGCCTGGGTCGGCACCGTGGCTCTGCCCGGGAAGACCCCGGCCACGAGGGCCTTGGCGTTGATGGCCTTGAGCAGGGCCTGGCGGTCGCTCTGCGAGGTGAGGAAGCCGGTGTTCTCGTTGACGTAGACACTCTCCTCTTCGATGACCGGCAGCGAGTAGAATTTGACATTGGGATCCGACCGGTACTGGGCTACCGCCGGAGTCGTCAGGTCGTGAAGGATGCCGGCAAGCTGACCGCTGTTGAACTGGATCTCCTGGGTCGACAGGTTGTCGATGACCGGCAAGTTCACCGTCGTGTAGTAGGGCTTCTTGCCCCAGTACTTCGGGAAGGCCTTCATCTGGTAGGACACTCCGACCTTCGCCTGGGTGAGCGTGTACGGACCGGTCCCGATGTCGTGCGTCTGGAGGTAGGTCTGGTCGTTGTCGGTCCCGGCGTGGGCTGCGAGGGCCGTGGGACTCTCCATCACCGGTCCGTACGACGAGGCCAGGTAGTCGAGGAATGCGGTGTTCGGGGCGTTCAGGTTGATCACGACCGTGTAAGGCGACGGGGTCTGGACCGAGGTCACACCGGCGACCATGTAGGCAGGACCGCCGTTGACAGCAGTGCGCCGGGCGAAGGACGGCTCGACGGCGGCGGAGGTGAACGGGGTGCCGTCGTGGAAGAGCACTCCCTGGCGGAGCTGGAAGGTGTAAGTCGCCCCACCGTTCGAGATGGTCCAGCTGGTGGCGAGCGACGGCACGGTGACGCGGCTGGCAGTGCCCGACTGGTACTTGACTAGGCCCTCGTAGAGGTTGCGGGTCAGGAGGAGCCCCTCGCCGGCGTAATAGACGTCCGGGTCAGGTGGCTGGCCCGGGTCCTGCAGGAAGCTGAGCTGGAGAGTGTGGCTCGCCGGGTAGGAGGTCGACGTCGACGACGATCCGCTGGAGCCACATGCGGCCAGCACGGTGGCCAGCAGGGTGACCAGCGCGACCGGGAGCCAGAAGCGTCGAAACAGCGAGCCGTCACCGCCCGATCGCATCGGGACGAGCTGACTCGGCATGGTTCCGGGCATGTGCATCAAACGACCTCCACCAGTTCATCGGACGGGACTGCAGGATCGGACCCCAGAGCGGCGAAGCCCGACGTGATCTCCTCGGAAGAGCGCCGGGCGCCGGACTGCAGGTACTCCATGGCGTCGAGCGCCGCCTCGTGCCGCTCCTCGGACGAGCCGAGCACGGCGTCCTCGACCACCCGGGTCCAAAAGTCGTGCTGGTGGGCGTCGGCGAACGTGTAGTGCACACACACGTCGGTGAGCCCACCCGTGAGGATCAGCGTGGTCACGCCGAGCCCGCTCAGCAAGATGGACAGCTCGGTGCCGAAGAAACAGGAGTACCGGCGCTTGGGGATGAAGTAGTCGTCGGGACCGGGCAGGAGCGTCGGCCACAGTGCCGTGCCCTCGTCACCCTCGACGCAATGACGACCCTCGACGCCATCCAGCTCACGTCCGAAGTCGACGCCGCTGCGCCGGTGGGCCTCCTGAACGAAGATCACCGGGGCGCCGGCGACATGCGCTGCCGCCACAAGGCGCTCGGTGGTGGCGACCACCCGGTCGAAGCCGGGCATGCGGGGGATGCCGCCGACCTCGACGGGCAGCCCACCGTCCTTCTGGATGTCGATGACGACGAGGGCGGGTCGTCCGACGATCATCGGCTGCTGCACCATGCCTTGCTCCTTCCCTGTGCGCTTTCCTTCGCGGCGACCGGTCGGCTCCCGTCCGGACGGTGCGTGCGGCTGGCACCGGGACCCGGAACGTCGGGACATTCGCTGCGCCCATTCAACTCCGCTTCTATTTCGATCGATCGAACGGAATGTTTCCGTTCGATGAACCATGCGGCCGTCTACCCGCTCCCGGAGGGCCTCGACGCGGATGGCGAGGCTACGGAGTGGCGCCGACCGTCAGTCGGCGAGCCAGGAGACTGACGAGGTCGAAGGCGACGTGGGCGGCTGCGTTGGCCGTGATCTCGGCGTGGTCGTAGGCGGGGGCCACCTCGACGACGTCGCCGCCCACGAGATCGAGCCCGTCGAGGCCACGGAGCAGGGCAAGCAGCTCCCGGCTGGTCAGACCGCCGGCCTCCGGGGTCCCGGTCCCCGGGGCGTGGGCCGGGTCGAGTACGTCGATGTCCACCGACACATAGACCGGTGCGGTGCCGATGCGGGCCCGCAGCCCTTCGACCACCGAGGCCACACCTCGGTCACCGACCTCGACGGCCGAGACGCGCCAGAACCGCATGGCGTCGTCGTCGTCCAGGTCGGCAGCGCTGTACAGGGGTCCGCGAGTGCCCACGTGGGCGGCGTGGTCGGGGAGCAGCAGGCCCTCCTCCCAGGCCCGCCGGAACGGGGTGCCGTGGGTGTAGCGGGCATCGAAGTAGGTGTCCCAGGTGTCCAGATGGGCGTCGAAGTGCACCAGTGCCACGGGACCGTGCCGACGCACGACGGATCGGAGGAGCGGAAGGGCCACGGTGTGGTCGCCGCCAACGGCCACCAGCCGGGACCCCTCAGTCAGCAGCCGGTCGGCGGCGGCCTCGATCTGGACCACCGCAGTCTCGATGTTGAAGGGCGTGCAGGCGATGTCGCCGGCGTCGACCACCTGGACGGCGGCGAACGGCGAGACCTCGAGATCCGGGTGGTAGGTGCGGAGCAACCGCGAGCCCTGCCGGACGGCGGAGGGACCGAACCGGGTGCCCGGGCGGTAGCTGGTGCCGGCGTCGAAGGGGATCCCGACCACGCCCACGTCCCAGGCCGCGACCTGCTCACGGGTGGGGAGACGGAAGAAGGTGGTGAGCCCTGCGAACCGGGGCTCCACGGTGGCATCCACCGGGCCGACGGGAGACGACACCGTGGGGCTCGAGTGTGGCGCCGCAACGTCGTCGTCAGCGTCTGCCGCACGGTGCTCGTCCAGGAGGGAAGTCTCCCGCCAACGCCCAGTTAGTGGCAAATCCGGTCGAGGGTCAACTCCGGAAGCGGGTCAAGAGACCGGCTGCCCATGGCGCACGTCCCGACCGAACGCCCTCGGCCCCACGCTGCCCTCCGGCAGCACCAGGGTGCCGTCCTCGAGCTGCCTGCGCAGGTAGAGGAAGGACCGGGCGGTCTGGGCGAACAGGTGCTCTCCAGCACAGAGTGGTTGGCGTCCGGGTTCGTCGGCCCGGCGGAACTGATCCAACGGCTCGACCACGGTGTCGTAGTCCACGTTCACGAACAGGGGGAAGGAGTAGCGCTCCTCCGCCACCTTGCGCACCCGGTGGGACGTGGCCACGAAGTGACCGTTGGTCCACGTCTCGAACATGTCGCCGATGTTCATGACCAGCGTGCCGTCGAGGGGCGGCGCGTCGACCCAGACACCGTCCGCGTTCATCACCTCCAAGCCCGGTGCAGTTGGCTTGAGGAGCGTGAAGCACTCGAAGTCGGTGTGCGCCCCGAACCCGATGGCGTCCACGGCCGACTCGTCGAATGGGTAGTGCACCAGCCGCAGCTGGCTCGGCGTGCGGGTCGTGATGGCATCGAAGAAGTCGGGCCCTTCGCCCATGGCGATGGCCAATGCCCGGAAGAGCAGTCGGCCGACGTCCATCGCCCGTGTGTAGTAGTCGGTCACGGCCTCGGCGAAGCCGTCGATGTCGGGCCACAGGTTCGGACCGAGCATGGGGTTGCCGGCGAGGTAGGCCGGGTCGTCGGCGGGCAACTCGAGAGCGGTGTCGAATGCCTCCTTCAGGTCCACCGTGCCGTCGTAGACGACCTCCTCGCCCGGGGGGACGTATCCCCGATGGCACCGGGACAGGCCGATGTACGAGCGCATCTTTGTCTCGGTGGGTTGAGCGAAGAAGGCCTCGGTGACCTCGAGCAGGCGCTCGATGGTTGACTCCGGGATGCCGGTGCCGGACAGGTAGCAAAAGCCGACATCGTGGGCGACCTCCTCCAATTCGGCACTGATACGTGCCAGATCCTCGTGGTTGCCGGACCGCAGGCCAGAGATGTCGACGACGGGCAACATATCGAAGGATGCCGCGCTCATGGATGCGCACGACCTTTGTCGGTCGACCTCTGCACGTGCCAGATAATCTTCACGAGGCCTCCATTTCGGTTAATCGAATGGTATCGATCAACAGACAGGCCTTGACTCGGATCCGAGCCAGATCGGAGTGAGTTCGCGTGATCGTAATATTGCAGGGCGAGCCAGAATCGGGGGAACATCAACTTGTCCGGATAGGCGGGTCAGGCTCCATGCCGCTCCTGGCGCAAAAACGATCGCCAGCACTACCGACCCCTCTGTGTCAACCTTCAGTAAGGCAGATCGAGTTGCTGATTCATTGAACTGAGGGCGGGGAAGAGAGCCCCGAAATGACCACGACGATCAACCACTTTGACGACACGCGCCATCATGCTGGTGGCATGAATGACACCACTGACCCGGACCCCGAGGTCCCTGAACGAGCCAGGGGGCCGCGCCGGTTCCCTGCCGCCTACAAGGCGAGGATCCTCGCTGAGTACGACACCCTGGGCAAGGCCGAGAAGGGTGCCCTGCTCCGACGGGAGAACCTCTACTCGTCGCTGCTCACCGAGTGGCGCCGTCAGCGTGATCAGGGAGCAACCGAGGCGTTGGCCCGACCGGCCGGCCGCCAGGCCGCTGACCCCCGCGACAGAGAGATCGCCCGGCTGAAGCTACGGAACGAGCGTCTCGAGTCCGACCTCGGCAAGGCCCGCACGGTCATCGAGGTCCAGGGAAAACTCTCGGCGTTGTTGGAGCAGCTCGCCACCGACAGCGTGAAGGACGAGAGAGGCGAGACCAAGTGATCGACGACGCCATCACAGAACTGACGCCGGTGGTCGGGGTGCGAGCAGCGTGTGCAGCGCTCGGTGAGAGCCGGGCCCGCCACTACCGCAGGCACCGCAAGAGCCCTGCCCCACCCCGGCCCGAGCGGGTGGCGACCCCCCCCCCCCCCCCCCCCCCCCCCCCGCCCGCGGCGGGGGGGGGGGGGGGGGCGGGGGGGGGGGGGAGGAGGCAGG
>Ga0224558_1001649_pt1 | contig 22660 bp, 18 predicted proteins | sample 714S32024metaG_FD_180682 | JGI IMG/M metagenome (GOLD analysis project Ga0224558, IMG submission 180682) | Peat soil microbial communities from Stordalen Mire, Sweden - 717 S3 20-24 | ecosystem: Environmental > Terrestrial > Soil > Wetlands > Peat | place: Sweden: Norrbotten County, Stordalen...
TTGCCTGGATGCAGAACTACCGCCGATTGGTTACACGGTGGGAATACCACATCGAGAACTTCCTCGGCTTCGTGCAACTGGCCTGCCTTTTGATGCTGCTTAAACATTTATGAGATGGCCTCTAGGCTCCCCAGTTCTTCAGTTAGGGAACCGAGCCGAAGAGGCGTAGCATTTGCGCAATTTGCTGAGAACACCTCTGCCTTCATGTCGGCGAGGACTTTCTTATACAGCCAAGATTTTCCATTTCCGCTTTCGCCGAAAACAATTGGGTGGAGCGATCCGTTTAGCGCCCGTTGAAGTTCGGTCTCAAGTGCCTGGCGATCGACATAGATTTCCCGGTTGACCTCGGTTCGTCTTGGAGTGAAGACTTGGTTGACTGTGTGGCGGCGAAACATACCTATTTGTAGCATACGAATGTGCCCCCTGATTGAACGTCGTGAGGAGGGTCTGAGAGACGGATGGTGCTTTCTCGCGTACCCTTGGCGCATGCTAGGGCTGCTTGGAGTCCTCAGGACCAGAACGAAGTTCTTCATCAGATTCTAGTCGAATTGACTTCAAGCTGGATTTTCCTCATCTTTCCGGGATTTCAACCGGCTTTCCAACGGAGCGCGGAAGCGGCCCGGCGGCTAGAATTGGAATAGCCATGACCGAATTCACGCATCTGCATCTGCATACCGAGTATTCGCTGCTGGACGGGGCTTGCGACGTTCATAAACTGGTGGACCGCGTGGCTGCCGTGGGGCAGAAGCCATTGGCGATGACCGGCCACCGGAATGAGCTTGGCAGCGGGTGGAGGCTGAGGTTCAGGCGGCGTTGAAGACGTCTATCTCGCGGTCGATGGCCTTTTTCAGCTCCAGGCGCGCCTTGGAGAGGTCGTGCATCTGCTGAAGGTTCAGCCAGAACTCGGGGCTGTTGCCGAAGAAGCGGGCCAGGCGCAGCGCGGTGTCGGGCGTGATGGCGCGTTTGCCTTTGACGATCTCGCCGATGCGCGTGGCGGGCACGCGGAGCTTGAGAGCCAGGGCGTTCTGCGAGATGCCCAGCGGGATGAGGAACTCCTCGCGCAGCATCTCGCCGGGATGCGTGGTAACCCGCTGAAGGTTCCATCCGGTGGCCGGCCTGGCGATGGTCATCTCTTCTTCTCCTTTGGGCGCGCCCCTAGTGATAGTCCGCAATCTCCACCTCGTAAGCCCCATCGGCCTTCCAGATAAAGCAGATGCGGTACTGATCGTTGATCCGGATGCTGTGCTGCCCGGCGCGATCCCCCTTTAAAGCCTCCAGCCGGTTGCCAGGCGGGAGGCGCAGATCATGCAGGGTGATGGAGGTCTCAATCTGGTCGAGCTTGCGGCGGGCAACCACGCGAATCGCCGCCCAGCGCTTGCTCTGACCGGTCTCGAAGAGCTTCCTGGTCTCATCGTCCTTGAAGCTCTGGATCATCCGCCATCAGAATATAACGGCTTGCGTTCTACGTCAAACAGCATAAGAGCGCTGGGAAACCGGCATGGGGGGCTTCATAGAGGGCCTCATAGGCGGCTTCGGCGGCGAGGAGGAGAAATGTACCGGCTTTTCCTCAAGGCGATGGGGAATCGGACAAGAATCGGCCTCAACGCGCCGCCTGCCTCGCGGCTAGAATTGGAATAGCCATGACCGAATTCACGCATCTGCATTTGCATACCGAGTACTCGCTGCTGGACGGGGCTTGCGACGTTCATAAACTCATGGACCGTGTGGCTGCCCTGGGGCAGAAGTCGGTGGCGATGACCGACCACGGGAACATCTACGGGGCGGTGCACTTTTTTGCGGCCGCCAAGGCCAAAGGGATCAAGCCGATCCTGGGCTGCGAGCTCTACATCTGCAAGCACGAGGACCATCGCGCTCCGGGCGAGGGCGACGAGAGCAACCATTTGCTCGTGCTGGCCCAGAACGAGGAGGGCTACCGGAATTTGGTGCGGATCACCTCCGAGGCTTCGCTGCACGGCTTTTATCGCAAGCCGCGCGTCAGCAAGCGTTATCTGGCCGAGCACTCTCAAGGCCTGATCGGCCTGTCGGGCTGCCTGGCCGGGGAACTGTGCGAGGAGTTGCTGGCCGGGCGCTACGAAAAGGCGCGCGGCGTGGCCGAGCAGTACCAGGACATCTTCGGCAAGGGCAACTTTTACCTGGAGATTCAGGACCAGGGCCTCCAGGAAGAAAAGAGGATTCACGAGGCGCTCTTTAAACTGGAAAAGGAACTGAATATTCCGCTGGTGGCGACCAACGACTCGCATTACCTGTGCGGCGAGGACTCGCACGCCCACGACGTGATGCTGTGCGTGCAGACGGGCGCGAAGATTCACGATAAAGAACGCTTCCGCTTCGACAGCGACCAGTTCTATGTGAAAAGCGCGGAGGAGATGGAGCGGCTCTTTCCCGATGCGCCCCAGGTGCTGGCACGGACGATGGAGATTGCCGAGCGCTGCCAGTTGCAGCTGCATCCGATCGAAAATCCCTTCCCGGAGTTTGCCGTGCCCGAGGGGCATACCATCGACAGCTACTTCGAGCAGGTCTGCCGCGAGGGCTTCAAGAAGCGGATGGAGACCGCCGTGCGGCAGTTGGAGCTGCGGGGGGCGTTGCGCTCGACGGCCGGCCAGTACGAGGCGCGGCTGGAGTACGAGATCGGCATCATCAAGCAGATGAAGTACTCGGGCTACTTCCTGATTGTGTGGGACTTCATCAAGTACGCCAAGGACCATGGGATTCCGGTGGGTCCGGGACGCGGCTCGGGAGCGGGGTCGCTGGTGGCCTATGCGATGGAGATTACCAACATCGATCCGCTGCAGAATTCGCTGCTTTTCGAGCGGTTCCTGAACCCGGAGCGGGTCTCCATGCCCGACATCGACGTTGACTTCTGCCAGAACCGGCGGGGCGAGGTGATCGAGTACGTCACGCGCAAGTACGGACGCGAGCAGGTGGCGCAGATCATCACCTTCAACACCATGGCGGCCAAGGCGGCCATCAAGGATTGCGGCCGGGCGATGGACATGCCCTATGGCGACGTGGACCGCATCGCCAAGCTGATTCCGGCGACGGTGGGAATGACCATCGATCAGGCTCTGAAAGATGTGCCGGATCTGAGCAAGGCCTATGAGGGCGACGCGCAGATTCGGGAGCTGATCGACACGGCGAAAAAGCTCGAAGGGCTGGTGCGCGGCTCGGGGGTTCATGCCTCTGCGGTGGTGATTGCGCCGCGGCCCCTGACCGAGCTGGTGCCCCTGGCCAAGACCAAGAACGACGAAATCGTGACCGCCTACGATATGAAGGCGATCGACAAGATGGGCCTGCTGAAGATGGACTTCCTGGGCCTGGCGACGCTGACGGTGATCGACGATTGCCTGAAGCTGATTGCGCAGAGCCGGGAAGGAGAGAAGGTGGACATCGAGGCGATTCCGCTGGACGATGAGCTGACCTTCAAGAAGGTCTTCCACGCGGCGCTGACCTCGGGGATCTTCCAGTTCGAGTCGAGCGGTATGCGGGACGTCCTGAGGCGCTACCGGCCGGATACGGTCGAGGATCTGACGGCCCTGAATGCGCTTTACCGGCCGGGGCCGATCCAGGGCGGAATGGTCGACGACTTCATCGAGCGCAAGCTGGGACGACGCCCGGTCGAGTATATGCTGCCCGAGCTGGAGGGGATTCTTAAAGAGACTTTGGGCGTGATCGTCTACCAGGAACAGGTGATGCAGATTTCGAACGTGCTGGCGAATTACTCGCTGGGCGAGGCCGACCTGCTGCGCCGGGCGATGGGCAAGAAGAAGCCCGAGGAGATGGCCCAGCAGCGCGAACGCTTCATGGCGGGGGCCGAGGCGGCGGGGCACAAAAAGGCCACGGCGGGCGAAATATTCGACCAGATGGAGAAGTTTGCCGGCTACGGCTTCAATAAATCGCACTCGGCGGCTTATGCCCTCTTGGCCTACCAGACGGCCTACCTGAAGACGCATTACCCGGTCGAGTTCATGGCTGCTCTGCTGACCTCGGAGACCTCGAAGCCGGAGAATGTGGTCAAGTACATCGGCGAGTGCAAGGAGATGGGCATTAGCGTGGAGCCGCCCGACGTGCAGGATTCCGGGGCGCAGTTTACGCCGCACGATTCTCCCAATGGCCAGGCGATACGCTTTGGCCTGGCGGCGGTGAAGAACGTGGGCGGCAATGCGATCGAATCGATCATGAAGGCGCGCGCCGAGGTGGGCGGGCGCTTCAAGAGCCTCTGGGAGTTCTGCGAAAAGGTCGATCTGCGGGTGATGAACAAGCGGGTGATCGAGTCGCTGATCAAGGCCGGGGCGCTGGACTCGCTGGGCCGGCGCGGACCGCTGATGGCCGCCGTGGACAAGGCGATGGAGAGGGCGCAGAAGGCCCAGAAAGACGCGGCGCAGGGGCAGGCCGGGCTCTTCGGGCTCTTCGATGAGGGGCCCAAGGCCGGACGCGAGGGCGGCGACGACCTGCCAAAGGTGCCCGATTGGGAAGAGGGCGAGCGGCTGGCCAATGAAAAAGAGGTTTTGGGCTTCTTTGTGTCGGGGCATCCGCTGGACAAGTACGCCGAAAAGCTGAGGAATCTGACCGGCGTGATCTCCGTGGCCGAGGCGCTGGAGCGCAAGCCGCCGGAGAAGCGCTGGGGCTCGCAGGCGGACCCGTCCGACGAGATTCAGGTCGCCGGGATGATCCTGGGGCTGAGGGTGCAGAAGAGCAAGCGCGATCAGAAGCTTTATGCGCAGGCGGCTCTCGAGGACGCGACGGGCAAGATCGACCTGATCTGCTTTTCGCGGGATTACGAAAAGCTTTCAGACAAGTTGAAGATGGAGGCGCCGGTGGTGGTGCGCGGCGTGCTGATGGGCGAGGAGGATGCGGCGCCGAAGATCTCCATCAGCTCGATCCAGGCTCTGGAAGAGGTGCAGGTGAAGCTGCCGTCGGGAGTGCGGATTCGCATCAACCTGGACTGCGCGACGGAAGAAACGCTGGCTGGCCTGAAGAGCGCGGCCGACGCGGCGCCGGGGCCGGGCAAGGTGATGCTGCATCTCGAGAAGAAAGACGAGTACGCGGTGATCCTGGAGCCGGAGGGGATGAGCGTGGCGGCCGACCGCGGCTGGGTCGAGCGGGTCGAGGAACTGGTGGGCAAGGGGACGGTGCAGTCGGTGGGGTAGGGACCAGGGCCTGTGCAAGCGGCTCAGGCCCGAAGCTGAGCCAGGAAGAGCATCCCCAAAACCATTTCCGGTTCAGCTTCAGGCCGGCAGAAAACCAAAAAGCGGGACAGGGCGTCCATTTCCGGCACAAATCTTTTGAGCCGGCATAAAGTTTCCGAGCCGCATAAAGTTTCCGAGGTTCCTGGTTGAGTCCGGCAGCGGCTTTGCGGCAACTCCCGCGTCGCGAAGGGCTACGCCGAGTGAAGATGCAGCAGGGCGCGGCAGCGCTCGCCAAAGGTCGGCACTTCGGGGCATTCGAAATAGACCTGGCGGTTGAGCGCCATCAGTATTTGCACGGCCTCCAACTGCTCATTCTTGGCGGAAAACTGTGCGCCCTGATGCACGAACTCATCGGTAAGGTATTCGATGGCATGGCCGAGGATCTCGAGAGCGCGTCCCGCCCGAGGGGTGATGCGGCGGCGGCGCTTGGAGCGCACACGGTCGGAGGGGCCAGCCGGCATGGAGGCCAGAATCGAGGAGCCGGTGGTCCTGGTGGCAGCCATGGTTTTATCCTCACCCTCTTCTTCGGCGCGATGGCCAGATTTTTCAGATGACGAAGGTACTGTTTCCCACGTGTAAGCAGCCGATTCTTGCGTTCCATTCCGGGAACTCAGACGGCGGCGCGCGCGGTTGCCGCTTATCACCCCGGCTCTGGAGCGGTTTCCCAGTATACTCGGATTTTCGAGAACCGTGCGTGGTGGCGGAGGTTTTCCGATTCAGCAACTGGAGAACCGCTCTATCGTTTCCGAAACGGCTCCAGCTCTGAAACGGCGCCAGCGTCTCATAGAACGGCGAAATTCTCTGCAAGAAATGACAAAATCCTCTGCAAACGGCGGTTTGCGGCGCATGGGAAAGGCCGGTTTTGTTTGAACTTCTATCCCCGAAAAATTCTCCATGCGCCGGCAACTCGCGGCAATGCCTTGACGGAACGAGGTTGAAAACCTAATCTCAATCCAGCGTCCTGTCGCGCCGAAGCGGTTGGCGGCTTCGCCGAGCTGGGTGCAGCTCTACTGGTTTTCCAGGCGAGGCGAAGATGGTTCCTTACAACTGGCAATATCTTCCTCTGCTGCTGCAAATCCTGGCCGTATTCGGGCTAGGGACGGGAATCGTGACAGCCTCGTGGTTTGTCGGGCGGCATCGCGATACGGCCACCAAGCTGGCCGCCTACGAGTGCGGCATCGTGGCCGTGGGCGATGCCCGCAAGCGCTTCAGCGTGCGCTTCTATATGGTGGCCATGCTGTTCATTTTGTTTGACGTGGAGACGGTCTTCATGATGCCATGGGCCGTGGTCTACCGCAAGCTGCCCGCACTCACCGGCTCCCGTTTCTTCGGCTTCTGGGAGATGCTGGTCTACCTGGGATTTATGGCCGTGGGGCTCTACTACATTGTGCGCAAGGGCATTCTGAACTGGAGCCAGGACAAGGCGGACCTCTAGCATGGGCGAGCCTGGGGGAAACACCGTGGGCGACGCCGGAAACGAGTCCGGGAAGAAGACCGTGAAGAAGGCACTGTTCGGCAGGGCCGCCGTGCTGGAAGAGCTCGCGGAGCATCCGGCGGTGAGGGCCCTTCTGGCCTGGAAGCCCGAAGCCCTGGCTGACGCCAAATTTGACCACGGCGAGTTGACCCTGACCATCGCGCCGGAGGAGATTCGCCCGGCGGCGGCGGCCGTGCAGGCGGCCGGCTACAACTACTTCGAGGACATGACCGCGGTCGATTGGTTCCCCGCGACGCCGCGCTTCCAGTTGAGCTACCACCTCCTTTCGCATTCTTATAAAGAGCGCATCCGGCTGCGGGTGCTGGTGGACGCCGCCGCCCCGGAGGTCGATTCGATCACACCGCTCTGGCCTTCGGCCAACTTTTACGAGCGCGAGGTCTTCGACCTGTTCGGCATTCGCTTCAGTGGCCACCCCAACCTGTGCCGCATCATGATGCCCGACGACTGGCAGGGGCACCCGTTGCGCAAGGACTATCCGGTGGAGGGCTACCGCTGATGCATTTCTCCTTCCGCACACTATCGAAACCATTGCCGCGCGTTTGCAATTTTTCAAGAAATCGCGACTCTGCGATCAGCCTGCCGGGGCTGCATCTGCCAGCGCTACATCTGCCAAGGTTCCATCTCAGGGAGAAATGCATTAGATGACCGAGACGATTGGCACGCCCATCCTCGAAGTCCCGGTGGCCGAAGGCGCTCACCATCAGCAGATGATCCTGAACATGGGGCCGCAGCACCCCTCCACGCACGGGGTTCTGCGCCTGGTGCTGGAGATCGACGGCGAGATCGTGGTCCGGCTCTACCCGGAGATTGGCTACCTGCACACCGGCATCGAGAAGACCTGCGAGGCCAAGTTCTATCAGCAGGTGGTGCCGCTCACCGACCGCATCGACTACCTCAGCCCCATGGCCAACAATTTGTGCTACTGCCTGGCCGTCGAAAAGCTGCTGGGCCTCGAGATTCCCGAAAAGGCGCAGTGGCTGCGGGTGCTCCTGTCCGAGCTGACCCGCCTGAACTCGCACCTGGTCTGGCTGGGCACCCACGCCATGGACGTAGGCGCCTTGACCGTCTTCCTTTACACCTTCCGGGAACGGGAGGAGATTCTCCGGCTTTTCGATGACCTGTCCGGACAGCGGATGATGACCAGCTACATCCGCATCGGCGGCCTGGCGATGGAGCCGCCGCTGGACTTTTTAGGCCGCGTGCAGGGATTCATCCGCACTTTTCCGGAGAAGATCGACGAATACTCGAATCTTTTGACCGGCAATCCGATCTTCCGCAACCGGCTGAAGGGGGTGGGTACGCTCTCGGCCGCCGACGCTATCGCCCTGGGCGTGACCGGTCCGCCGATGCGCGCCTCCGGCGTGGATTTCGATCTGCGGCGCGATATGCCCTACTCCGGCTACGAGAAATTTCAGTTCCAGGTGCCCGTCTCGACCGCAGGCGACTGCTGGGCGCGGTACGAGGTGCGGCTCATCGAGATGCGCGAGAGCGTGAAGATTATCCAGCAGGCGCTGGACGGCCTTCCCGAAGGCCCGATCAAGGCCGATGCGCCCAAAATCGTGCTGCCCGACCGCGAAAAGATGAAGACTCAGATGGAGGCCCTGATCCATCACTTCAAGATCGTCACCGAGGGCTTCGCGGTGCCGGCCGGCGAGGTTTATCAGGGCATTGAATCGCCGCGCGGGCAGATGGGCTACTATGTGGTCTCCGACGGCACGGCCAAGCCTTACCGCGTCCACGTGCGCGCTCCTACTTTTGCCACCTTGCAGGCGCTGGAGGCAATGTGCGCCGGAAGGATGCTGGCCGACGTGGTGGCCGTCATTGGCTCGATTGACATTGTGCTGGGGGAGATTGACAGGTAGGGAACAGGGATCAGGGGTCAGGGGTCAGAGAATAAATCGGCGGTTGGAGGGTACGGGCTTCAGCCCGTACATCAGCAACAAAACAGGATTTGGGCTTTAGCCCCTGAGGGAATGCCGGTGAAACCATTTGAATTCAGTTTGTGGTTTCCTGGAGCGAGGCTGCGGGAGTGGATGCGATGAATTCGGAAAGCTTGAGCCTGTTTTCGCCCCATCTGGCGGCGCGCTTCGATGCGCTGGCGGCCCGGTACACGGTCAAGCGCTCGGCGCTGGTGCCGATGCTGCTCTATGCGCAGGACGAGATCGGCTATATCTCCGACGCGGTTGTTGTGGAGGTGGCCCAGCGCGTCGGCGTCACGGAACTCGAGGTGCGCAACGTGGCTACCTACTACTCGATGCTGCGCTTCCGGCCGGTGGGCCGCTACCACGTGCAGGTCTGCACCAACATCAGTTGCATGCTGCGCGGGGCCAACGAAATTTACGAGCGTTTCCAGCAGGAACTGGGCGTGGCCAGCGGGGTCGTGACGGCCGACGGGCTCTTTTCGCTGGAGGAGGTCGAGTGCATCGGGGCCTGTTCGTGGGCGCCGGCCATTCAGGTCAACTACGACTTCCACGACGAGCTGACGCCATGGCTCGTTGCCGGGATTCTGGCCGGCTATCGCGAAAAGGCCTGGGCCCCCGGCGACGGGTCTTCGTCGCCGGGGTGGGAAGCCGGGGTCCCCGGCGATGGAGCTTCGTCGCCGGGGCCGCAAGCCGATGCGGAAGGAAAGGGAAGGAATGCCTAGACTGGTCTCCCATCCCGACGAGGTGAAGATCGTCACGCGGCGCTTTGGCCAGGGCGCGGCCGAGATCGACCGCTATCTTGAACTGGGCGGCTATCAGTCGGCGAAAAAGTGCCTGGAGCAGGGTGCGGAGTGGATCATCGCCGAGATGAAGGCCAGCGGCCTGCGCGGGCGCGGCGGCGCGGGCTTTCCGACCGGCATGAAGTGGTCGTTTGTGCCCAAGCAGTTGGACAAGCCCAAGTTCGTGGTGGTGAACGGCGACGAGAGCGAGCCGGGAACCTGCAAGGACCACCTGATTTTCCTGCACGATCCGCACTCGGTCATCGAGGGCGCGATCATCGCGGGCCTGGCCATCGGCGCGAAACAGGGCTTCATCTATCTGCGCGGCGAGTACCGCTATCTGCTGGAAATCATGGAGAAGGCCGTGGCCGACGCCTACGCCCGCGGATTTCTTGGCAAAAACATCTTCGGCCTCGGAGACGAATCAACGGGGACGGAGTTCCAGATCATCACGCAGACCGGCGCGGGGGCCTACGAGGTGGGCGAAGAGTCGGCGCTGATGGAGTCGGTCGAGGGCAAGCGGGGCGTGCCGAGGATCAAGCCGCCCTTCCCGGCCCTGGTCGGCCTCTACGGCGGACCGACGGTGATCAACAACGCTGAGACCATCGCCACCGTGCCCCATGTGATCGCGATGGGCGCGGCGGCCTACGCGGCGGTGGGCTCGGAGCGCAACGGCGGGACGCGCCTCTTCAGCCTGAGCGGCCACATCGAGCGGCCCGGCGTCTACGAGCTGCCCATGGGCTATAACCTCAAGAAGATGATCTACGAGGTGGGCGGCGGCGTGAAGGGCGGGCGCGGGCTGAAGGCGGTGATTCCCGGCGGCTGTTCTACTCCCGTTTTATTGCCCGAAGAGATCGACATCGGCATGGACTTCGACCAGGTGGCGAAGGCAGGTTCGATGCTCGGCTCGGCGGGCGTGGTGGTCATCGACGATCAAACCTGCATCGTCGAGTTTGCGCTCAGGACGATCAGTTTTTACCAGCACGAAAGCTGCGGCTGGTGCATTCCCTGCCGCGAGGGGACCGACTGGCTGAAAAAGTCGCTCACGCGCTTCCACGCGGGCTTCGGCGAAGCCAAGGACATCGACAACATGCAGTACATTGCCGAGAACATGATGGGCCGGACCTTCTGCCCGCTGGGCGACGCGGCGGCCGGGCCGATTCTGGGATTTGTGAAGAAGTTCCGCAAGGAGTTCGAGGAGCATTTGAACGGGAGGCCGTGCCCGTTCGCAAGGCACGGGGAGTCGGCGGTGGGGTAAGGAACGAGCGAGAGAGTGAAACCGCAAGAGCTAGTACGCATTCTCGAAGCCGATGGCTGGTCGAGTACGGGACAGACTGGAAGTCACCAGCATTTCCGTCATCCGGTCAAGCCGGGATTGCTGATTGTGCCGGTGCATGCCGGAAAGGAAATCGGGAAGGGGCTGCTGCATAGCATTCTCAAGAAAGCAGGACTCAAATGACGAGGGAATATCTGGTGGTTTACGAAAAAGGTGCGAATAACTGGAGCGCATTTTCTCCGGATGTGCCCGGATGCGGCTCGCTTGGCGACACGCTGGAAGATACACGCGCGAATATGCGCGAAGCGTTGGAAGTTTATCTGAGCGAAACTGCGAAGGCCGGAGAACCCCTTCCAGAGGCGGCGGCGACCAACGTCAATTTCAACGAGTTCGATCCTGGCCACGAGACGAAGGAGTATTTTGTGGAGTGGCTTTCAGTGCCGCTACCCCGGTCCCTTCCATTCACGGAAGAAACACAGGCCGCATAAGGAAAAATGGCAGACGTAATCTTCATTGTCGATGGAAAGAAGTTGACGGCTCCGGCGGGGACACTGCTGATTGACGCCTGCCGCCGGGCGGGCATCGAGATTCCGGCCTTCTGCTACTACCCTGGGCTCAGTTTGCAGGCGGCCTGCCGCATGTGCCTGGTGCGCCAGGAAAAAGTGCCCAAGCTGCAAACCGCCTGCACCACCACGGTCGCCGAGGGCCAGGTCTTCATCACCGATTCCGAGGAGATTACGCAGTCGCGCAAGGCGATGATCGAGCTGCTGCTGGGCAACCACCCGCTCGATTGCCCGGTCTGCGATGCCGGCGGCGAGTGCGAATTGCAGGACATGACCTACAAGTACGGCGCCGGGGAAAGCCTTTACGCCGAGGCCAAAAACCACCGCGAGGAGCAGCAGTGGTCGCCGGCCGTCTACTACGACCGCCCGCGCTGCATCCTTTGCTACCGCTGCATCCGCGTCTGCGGCGAGGGCATGGACGTGTGGGCGCTGGGAGTGCAGAATCGCGGCGTGAGCGCTACGGTCGCCCCCAACGGCGCGGGGCCTGGCGGGCAAGGCAGCCAGTTGGACTGCGAGCAGTGCGGCATGTGCATCGACATCTGCCCGGTGGGCGCGCTGACCTCGGGTTCTTATCGCTACAAGACCAGGCCCTGGGAGATGAACCACGTGGCGACCGTCTGCGCGCACTGCGCCGACGGCTGCAAGGTGACCCTGGGCGTGCGGCAGGCGAATGACGGTTGCGAGATCGTCCGCGCCGACAATCGCGACCGGAGTGGCATCAACGGCGATTTTCTCTGCGCCAAGGGGCGTTTCGGCTTCGATTTTGTGGGAAGTCAGGAGCGGCTGACCAAGCCCCTGGTGCGCAACGGCGAGGGCCGGCTGGTGGAGGCCACCTGGGAGCACGCGCTGCGGCTAGCCGCCGGCAAGCTGAAGGAGGTGCGCGACGGCCAGACTGGGAATGCGCGGGCGGGAAATGCGCGTGGCAGCGCGGCCATCGGCGTCATCGGCTCCAACCGCACCACCAACGAGGAAAACTACCTGCTGCAGAAGTTCGCGCGGACCGTTCTCGGCACCAACAATATCGACCACGAGCGCAGCACCGATTACGCCTCCTTCGCCCGCGCCCTGGCCGGGCACGAGGGCCGGGCGGCCAGTTTGCGCGAGGCGGCCACGACGCCGGCGATTCTGCTGATCGGTGGCAATCCCACCGAAGAGCATCCGTTGCTGGCCTGGAATCTGCGCACCAACGTGCGCCTGAGGCGCGCCCGGCTCTACGTGGCCAACCACCGGGCCATCAAGCTGGAGCGCCAGGCCAAGGCCACGCTGCGGCTGCCGGCCGAGGGCTATAGCAGCCTGCCGGTTTATCTGGGCAGCACCGATCCGATTGCCGCCCATCTGGCTTTTCGCAAGGCTATCCAGGCCGAGGAGTCGCTCTTGGTCATCTGCGGCCAGGAGTTCCGCGGCCAGGCCCTCAAATCGCTGGTGGCCTGGGGATTGCAGCGCGGCCCCAATTCCGGGCCCACTTCCGGGCCCAATTGCGGGTCAGTCCGCTTCGCCCTGCTCGGCGACCATGCCAATGCGCGCGGCGCGGCCGACATGGGGCTGTTGCCGGACCTGCTGCCGGGCTACGTGCCGGTGATCGATCCTGGAGCTTTTGCCGCTGAATACGATGGCCTTCCCGCCGCGCCCGGCTTGACGCAGACCGGGATTTTCGCCGCGGCGGCCGCGGGCGAGCTGGGCGCGCTGCTGGTGGTGGGCGCCGACCCGGTGAAAAATCTGGGCCTCAACGCGGAAACCTTGAAGAAAACCTTTGTGATTGCGCTGGATCTCTTCCTCACCGAGACGTCGGCTCTGGCCGATGTGGTCTTCCCGGCGGCCAGCCTTTATGAAAAGAGCGGCACGGTGACCAACACCTTCGGCGACCTGCAACTGGTAAAACAAGCGGCGGACCGGGCGGGAGTGAAGCCGGACTTCGAAATTCTGGTCCGGCTGGCCGGCGCGATGGGCGCGGATGTGAAGGGGCTGGTTCCCTTTGGCAAGGGCAGCGTTACGGCCGACCTGGGCCAGTCGCGCGGCGCGCAGGCCGGCGAGGCGGACCGCCATGCGGTGTGGCTGGCGGCCAATAATCTAGAACCGAAGCTGAGCCCCTTCGATCCGCTGGCCGTCTTGGACGAAATTGCCCGGCTGGTTCCGGGCTACGCGCAGGCGAATTCGGGGCGCGTGAATCTGCTGGCCGGCAACGACGTGCCGACCGAACCGGGCTTGGCGCCGGCGGGGCCGGTTTCGCGCGGGCAGGGGCGGATTGCGTCCGCTCACGACGGATTGTTTACCTCGGGAGGGCTGGGCGAGCATAGTCCGGCGCTCCAGGAGCTGAAAGCGCATCAGGCTAGATTTGGCGGGCGGAAGGCGTTGTGAGGTTGCGGTGCAGGGTTTCTGGCGGAGTTTGAGCAAGAGAGGCTGAAGACCAGTGACGATTTGGCAGTTTTTTTTGTGGAGTGTGCTGAAGGTGGCCGTGGTGACGGCGGTGCTGCTGATGGGCGTCGCCTACACCATACTGCTGGAGCGCAAGCTGGTGGGCCGCATCCAGAACCGCTGGGGGCCCAGCCGCGTGGGGCCCTTTGGCCTCTTGCAGCCGCTGGTGGACGGGGCGAAGTCCTTCCTCAAAGAGGACATCATCCCCACCAGCGTCTACCGGCCGCTCTACCTGATCGCTCCCATCCTCTCGCTTGGCTGCGCGCTGATTTCGATTGCTGTAGTGCCCTTTGGCGAGCCCAACGCCGGGCCCGGCGGCCTGGATCTCTTCGAGATTTCCAATGTGAATATCGGACTGCTGGTGATCCTGGGCGTCACCTCGATCGGCGTCTATGGCATTGCGCTGGCCGGCTGGTCGTCGAACAACAAGTACTCGCTGCTGGGCTCGCTGCGCTGCTCGGCGCAGTTGGTCAGCTACGAGCTGGCGCTGGGCCTCTCGCTGGTGGGGGTGGTGCTGCGCGCCGGAACCTTCAACCTGCGCGTGATCGTCGAGCAGCAGGCAACCAAGGGCGTTCTGAGCTGGAATGTCTTTGGCGGAATGCAGTTTGTGGCCTTTTTCATCTATCTGGCGGCGGCCTTTGCCGAGACCAACCGTTCTCCCTTCGACCTGCCCGAGGCGGAGAGCGAGCTGACCGGCGGCTATCACACCGAGTACAGCTCGATGAAGTTCGCCATGTTCTTCATGGCCGAGTACGCCAACATGATCACCGTGGGCTGCGTGGCCACGCTCTTGTTTCTGGGCGGCTGGACCAGCCCCTTCGGCAACCTGATTCCACCGCCGGAGAATATTCTGGTTCACGCGCTGTTTCCCATCTTCTGGTTTGCGGCCAAGGTCTTCTGCTTCCTCTTTCTATACATCTGGGTGCGGGGAACTCTGCCGCGCCTCCGCTATGACCAGTTGATGAACTTCGGCTGGCGGTACCTTACGCCGCTGGCCATTCTGAACATTGTGGCGACCAGCCTCTGGCTGGCTTTTCGCTAAACGGCACCACTGGGGAGGATTTTCTGGAGCCCGATCGACCTGCTCCATTTATCGAGCGTTCCGCTCCATTTTTTGAGCGCTCCGCTCCGCTTTTCCTTCCCCTCAACCGGCCGGTTCGGGCAGGCTTTGCCCACCTAGGACGCAATCGATGCACCTGATTCTGTTTATTGTGTTTGCCGGATTCTGCCTGGCTGGAGCGATCAACCTTCTGCTCCAGACTCATCCCATCAACAGCGCCTTGTCGCTGATTGTGGTGATGACCTCGCTGGCCGTGCTCTACCTGCTGCTGGGCGCGGAGTTCCTGGCTGCGGCGCAGGTGATCGTCTACGCCGGCGCCATCATGGTGCTGTTCACCTTCGTCGTGATGCTGCTCAACGCGGGGCGCGAGGAGCGCACACGGGGCAGCCGCGCGGCGCGGGCGGTGGGCTTTCCCGCGGTGGTCGCCATCCTGGCCGTGATGGCCACCGTGCTCTTGTGCGCGCAGGGTTTGGGCGTCTCATCGGTGCGCGACAGCATTACCCCGACGGAAGAGCTGAGCGCGGTGCTCTTCACACGGCTTCTGCTGCCCTTCGAGGTCACCTCGGTGCTGATTCTGATTGCCATTCTGGGCGCGGTTGCCCTGGCCCGCCCTGGCAGTGGAGAGCCGCAAGGCGGCGCAGGCCCTGAAAGCGGTGCGGACCCTGCAGGCAGCGCGGAAAGGACGGGCGGCAAATGAGTTCTCTCCTCTGGGAGGAAGTTCCGATTTCCTGGTTCCTGCTGTTGAGCGCGGCGCTGTTTTCACTCGGCGTGCTCGGCTTTCTCATCAAGCGGAATCTGATTACCGTCTTCATGTCCATTGAGCTGATGCTCAACGGGGTCAATCTCTCGTTTGTGACCTTCGCCCACCAGTGGCACACGGTGAAGGGGCAGATCTTCGTCTTTTTTGTGATGATGGTGGCCGCGGCTGAAGCTGCCGTGGGCCTGGCCATCATCATCGCCGTCTTCCGCGCCCGCGCAACCCTGGCCGTCGACCGCATCGACCTGATGAAACTATGAACGCACACCTTCCTCTCTGGCTGATTCCGCTCGCGCCCTTCGCCGGATTCCTCATCAACGGAATCCTCGGCCGCCGGCTGCCCAAGTGGCTCGTGACCACGGTCGCGCTGGCGGCGCCGCTGGCGGCCTTCAGCGTGGTGCTGGAGGCCGCGGCGGGCGTCTTCGGGGCTGGCCCATTACAGAAGTTGCTTCCCCAGGGTTTACTTCCCCCGGTCTCGCTACCTTTGACCGAAACCTGCCCCTTCGCCTGGATCAACGCCGGCGCACTGCACGTGGACTTCAGCTTCGTGCTCGACCAGCTTTCGCTGGTGATGCTGCTGGTGGTCACCGGCGTCGGTTTCCTGATTCACGTCTACTCGGTCGGCTACATGGGCGACGACGAGGGCTACGCGCGCTACTTTTCTTTCCTGAATCTGTTTCTGTTTTTCATGTCGGTGCTGGTGCTGGCTGCCAATGCCCTGGTGATGTTCATCGGCTGGGAGGGCGTGGGGCTGGCCTCGTACCTGCTGATTGGCTTCTATTTTCAGAAAAAATCGGCGGCCGACGCGGGGAAAAAGGCTTTTATTGTCAATCGCATCGGCGATTTCGGCTTTTTGATCGCAATGTTTCTGCTGCTGGCCAACTTCGGCACGCTCACCTTCACCGAGATCGCAACAAAACTTGGACAGGATCCAGGCTGGCAAGGGGGCGTGGTCACGGTGATCGCGCTTTGCCTGATGCTGGGCGCGGCGGGCAAAAGCGCGCAGCTTCCGCTCTACATCTGGCTGCCGGACGCGATGGAAGGCCCCACGCCGGTCTCCGCGCTGATCCACGCGGCCACCATGGTCACCGCCGGCGTTTACATGGTCGCGCGCAACCACGTGCTCTTTGGCCACGCGCCCTTTGCGCTGGGTGTGGTGGCGATTGTGGGCGCGCTGACGGCCATCTTCGCGGCGACGATCGCTCTTGTTCAAAACGACATCAAGCGGGTGCTGGCCTACTCGACCATCTCGCAGCTCGGCTATATGTTCCTGGGCTGCGGCGTGGCGGCCTACTCGGCGGCCATCTTCCACCTGGTCACGCACGCCTTCTTCAAGGCGCTGCTCTTCCTGGCGGCGGGCGCGGTGATTCATGGCCTCGGCGGCGAGCAGGATCTGCGCAAGATGGGCGGTTTGTGGAAGAAACTTCCGGTCACCTTCGCCGTCACCACGGTGGGCGTTCTGGCCATTGCGGGATTCTTTCCCTTTGCCGGGTTCTTTTCCAAGGACGCCATCCTCTACGCGGCCTTTTTGCAGGGGGCGAATGGGCGTGTGCTCTGGCTGGTGGGCGTGGTTACGGCTCTCTTGACCTCGTTCTACATGTTCCGGCTGTGGTACCTGGCCTTCCTGGGCAAGCCGCGCAGCCCGGAGGTTCATCCGCACGAAAGCCCATGGTCGATGCGCGGGCCGCTGTTGATTCTGGCCCTGCTCTCCATCTGCGGCGGCTGGATCGGCGGCACCTGGGCGGGAGTTGGGCGCTTCGGCGGCTTCCTGGCGCCATCGGTGGGCGCTGGAGCCGCCGAGACAGGCGGCAGCGCGCACCTGGAACTGGTTCTGAGCCTGGTGGCCGTCGGCGTGGCGCTGGCGGGCTGGCTGGTGGCCCACCTGCTCTACCGGGAAAAATCCACGCTCGCGGCGAGCCTGGCCACTGCTCTTCCGGGCGGTTACAGGCTGCTGGCTGACAAGTACTTTGTCGACGAGTTCTACGGCGCAACGGTGGTGAAGCCGCTGCTCGGCCTCTCGAAGTTCTTCCTGGAGTGGGTGGTGGAGATCGGCATTCTGGGGGGGGCGGCCTGGCTGCTGGGCGGCGTCGCCAAGCTGGCGGGCGCGGCTCTGCAACGCTGGCAATCGGGCAATCTGCGCTCCTACGCGGCCTGGGTGGCCGCCGGAGCAGCGCTGGTGCTGCTCTTTCTGCTGGTTCCATGGGCAACGGTGCTGGCCAGTTTAACCGCAATTCACCTGGGCGTGGCGGGGCATTGAGAGAATGACAGTGATAAACCAATTGATTCTCACGTTGATCCTGCTCCTTCCGCTGGCCGGGGCGGTGCTGGTGGCGCTCGCGCCCGACCGCGGCAAGCTGGCAAACTGGATCGCCCTGGCCACGACGCTCGTCACCTTCCTCCTGACGCTGCACCTGCCGGCGCACTTCAATCCCGCGCAGGCCGGCTTCCAATTTGAGGTCAGCCGGCAGTGGATCGAGCGGCCGGCGATCTTCTACCACCTGGGCGTGGACGGGCTCAGTCTTTGGCTGGTGGTGCTGACCGGCCTGCTTGCCCCGGTGGGCGTGGTGGCCAGTTGGAGGGCCATCCAGGAGCGGCGCAAGCTCTTCTTCGCGCTATTTCTTGTCCAGCAGACGGCCATGCTGGGCATCTTCCTCTCGCTGGATTTGATCTTGTACTACGGCTTCTGGGAGCTGTCGCTGGTGCCGATGGCCATTCTCATCGCCATGTACGGCCGCAAGAACGGGCCCAGGGCCGCGCTCAAATTCTTTCTCTTCACCTTCATTCCCTCGGCGCCCCTGCTGGTGGCGATTCTGTGGCTTTACGCGCACACCGGCAGCTTCGACTTCGCGACTCTTCAGCTCTGGATTGCCAGCGGGGCCCTGCCGGCCGGCGCTTTATGGTGGGCAGCGCTGGCGTTTCTCTTCGCTTTTGCCGTCAAGGTCCCGGTCTTCCCGCTGCACGGCTGGGTGGCGGACACCTTCAGCGAGGCTCCGGTCGCCCTGGCCATGGTGGTGGCCGGCAAACTGGGGCTTTACTCGATGCTGCGCTTCCACATCGGCCTCTTTCCCGTCGAGGCGCGGGCGGTGGCCCCGGTGCTGGTGGGCCTGGCGGTGGTGGGGATTCTCTATGGCGCCTGCCTTGCACTGGTCCAGCGCGACTTCTGGCGGCTGATGGCCTATGCGGCGCTGAGCCACCTGAGCCTCATCACGCTGGGCATCTACGGCCTGACATTGACGGGCTGGGAGGGCGCGGTTTATCAGATTCTCTCGCACGGCATGGTGGAGGGCGCGCTCTTCCTGCTGCTGGGCGTGCTTTATGACCGCTATGCGAGCAGCCAGATCAACGCCTACGGCGGACTGGCCGCGAAGCTGCCGCGCACGGCCACCTTCTTTGTGATCGGCTCCTTGGCCATGATCGGGCTGCCCATGCTGAGCAATTTTGTCGGTGAGTTTCTGATTCTATCGAGCACCTTTGCCGGCCTCAGCCGGGGCTGGGCCACCGTCGCTACGCTGGGCGTGATCCTGGGCGCGGCCTACATGCTCTGGCTGGTGCAGCGGCTCTTCTATGGCCCCCCGAGCGCGCTGGCCGCCTCGAAGCTGCCCGAAGACCTGCGCCTGGGCCAACTGGCCGTGCTATGGCCGCTGGCCGTGCTGATGCTGACGATGGGAGTGGCTCCCTCGCTCTGGCTGCAATCCATCGAAAAGGGCGTGCATCCTCCGCGATCGGGGGCGCGATTGGGGGCGCCAGCCGTTGCGCTCCCGTCCGTCACGGCTAGGCTGATTTCACCTTTGTCCGTTCGGCTTTCTTCCGCCCCGAGGCCAACCGCATTGCCGATTTCGCCCCAAATTTCGTCCCAAATTTCGTCTCCAATTTCGTCCTCAGGGGAGGGCCAGCGGTGAATCCTGTTCCCGACATCTTCCGCATCCTCCCCGAAGTCGTCCTCACCCTGACCGGCGTGGCCGTGATGCTGACCGACGCGACGCTGCCTTTTCACAGGCCGCGCCGGCCGTTGGGCTGGGTCGCGGCCTTCGGAGCCACCTTCGCCCTGTGGGCCAGCCTCTGGCAGCTTTCGCTGCCGATGGGAACCGGCTTCTCCGGCACGGTTGAGACCAGCGCCTTCACCGTCTTCTTCCACGTGCTGATCTGCGGCATCGTGCTGGCGGCTTTGCTGCTCTCGCTCGACACCCTGCCCGAAGACAGCCACCACCAGGGCGAGTTCTACGCGCTGATTGTCTTCGGCGCGGTGGGTATGTGCCTCTTGACTGGCGCGGTCGAGCTGCTGGTGGTCTTCATCGCCCTGGAAATCTCCTCGATCGCCACCTACATTCTGGCTGGCTATCGCAAAGAGACCGGACGCGGCCCCGAGGCGGCCATCAAGTACTTTCTGCTCGGCTCCTTCGCCACCGGCTTTCTGCTTTACGGCGTGGCGATGATCTTCGGCGCGACCGGCACAACGCAAATTTACGAGATTGCCCGCCTGGCGCCCGCCGCCGAGAACCATTCCTTCATCCTGGCCGGCCTGGGGCTGATGCTGGTGGGCATTCTCTTCAAGGTATCCGCCGCGCCCTTCCACGTCTGGACGCCGGACGTGTACGAGGGCGCTCTCTCGCCGGTAGTGGCGCTGTTGTCCACCGCGCCCAAGGCCGCCGCCTTCGCGCTGCTGCTGCGGGTGGTCTACGAGATGCTCCCCTCGCTGCGCTCGGTCTGGGAGCCGCTGCTGTGGGTGGTGGCCGTGCTCTCGATGACCGTCGGGAATCTGGCCGCGCTGCGCCAGCAGAACGTGAAGCGCATGCTGGCCTACTCTTCGATCGCCCACGCCGGCTACCTGCTGGCGGCCTTCGCCGGGCTGGGGTCGAGCGGCATTGCCGCCGCCAGCTTTTACATCGCCGCTTACGCGGCCATGAACGTGGGCATCTTCGCCGTCATCACGCTGGTCAGCGGGTACGACGACCAACTGCCGCTGATCGGCGATTTTCGTGGACTCATCTACCGCTCGCCTCTGCTCGGCAGTTTGCTGATCTTCTTTCTGGCCTCGCTGGTCGGCATTCCCTTTACAGGCGGATTTTTCGGCAAGTTCTATTCGTTTTCGGCTGCGGTGGGAGGCGGAGCGATTTGGCTGGCCCTCATCGGCCTGCTGAACTCCGGTCTGGCCGCCGCGTACTATCTGCGCCTGGCCCTGGTTGCGGCGCAGCGCCCGGCCGATCAGACCTTCGCTGCTCCCGCGCCTCAGGTGGGCGTTGCGGTGGGCGCGGCGCTGCTGCTGGCGGTTGCCGCTACATTGGTTCTGGGCATTGCGCCGGGCGATGCGCTGCAAGCGGCCGAGGCCGGCGCGTACTCGCTGCAATTGCCTCCCGCGCCAGCCAGCGTCCCCGTGAATGCCGCCGAGCCGCAGACGCAGCCCTGAGCGGTTTTCGTCGCCAGGGAGCTTTCGTCTCCAAAGCCAGAGGACTCTCGTCTCCAAAACAGAAGATTTCCACCGCCAGAAATTGCAGGCTGCGGAGGCTCGATTTCAAGGCGCGAAGGCTCGTTTTGCAGGTCGCGGAGGTCCGATTCCAGTAATCAGTAGGTCGGATTGAGCGCTGAATCGGCGGGAACCGGCGGATTCTTCAAATCCCTGGGCAGCTTCCGCTCAAGAAGGCTCTTGTAGTAGCAGACGGCAAGGCTCAGAACGCGGCCATTGACGTAGTGGTCAAGAACCCAGGCGCGGGCGGCCTTGCCCATGCGCCTGCGGCGCTCCGGGTTGCTGAGCAATTGCAGCACGGCCTCGCGAATGGCCTCCGGGTAGCCGGGCGGAATCAGCAGGCCGGTCACCTCCGGCACTACGGCGTCGCGGGAACCGGTGCACAGGGTGGTCACGACCGGAATCCCGCTGGAAGCGGCCTCCAGAACGACGTTCGGAAAGCCTTCCCGCCAGGTCGGCAGAACCATCACGTCCATCGCGCGGTAGTAGGGTGCCGTTTCGGCGACGAAGCCGGTCATGTGAATCCGCGGATGGTGCTCGATGCGCCAGCGCAGAAGGCTGCCGAGCGCGTCTTCGGCGGCGTCAAACCAGCCCACCAGCAGCAGGTGCGCCTCGGGCTTGGCGGCCAGGATAGCGTCGAATGCCTCGATCAACTCGGGAAGGCCCTTGTCGCGGGTCAGCCGGCCCACAAAACCCACCACGGGCGCATTCAGCGGGAGGCCGAGCCGGCTGCGCAAATTGTTTTTGCCCGGCGAGAAGCGTTCCACATCGACGCCGTTACTGCTGCCGTTGCCCAGCAGATGCAGTTTGCTTTCTGGCGCCACACCCAGGGCGAGCGCCCGGTTGCGCAGGCTGTCGCTGTTGCACAGTACAGTGTGAGAGCAGGCCGAGGCGACTTTTTCGGCGGCCAGCAGGATGCGGCGCTTAAGTCCGGCCGAGGTCTCGAGTTTGAGCCCGCGCAGGAAATAGACCCGCGCTGGCACTCCGCAGAGCATGGCGGCGATCGAGCCCAGCAGCCCGGCCTTGGGAGTGCTGAACTCGGTCATCTCCGGCTTGAGCCGGTAGAGCAACCAGCACAGTCGCACCAGCGCGACGAGATCGGCCAGCGGCGCCATCTCGCGCTGCATCGGAATGGCGATCGACTCGACCCCTTCCTGAGCGGCAGTGCGGTCGAGCAACTCGCCAGGACTGGAAAGCAGCGTTACGCGGAAGCCTGCTTCACGCAGCGCGCGCAGGCGGCCGCCGAGAACCAGGCAGGTCTGTGGGCTGGTGATGCCGACGAGGATGTGCGGGCGCGGCAACGGCTGCAGGGGCCGAGCCAGAGAAGCTGCGAAAGCTGAAAACTGGTTGCCCACACTCGATAATGTCGGCAAGAAACCAGCGTCAGCAATATCTCTGCTGCGTTTGAACACGAGCCTCTCCCAGAAAGGGATTTCGCGTTCCAATGCAGAACCTGCATCAGAGACGCATAGGGAAAAAGCTCAACGGTTTCGGAAATTTATGTTTTCCGGGCGCTCGATCGGACAATCCTCTGCCCGGAACGCCTAACTTCCGTTCTCAGTCTCAGCCGTTTCCTTCGTGACAACGCAGAAGAGGCCTAAGGAACCTCTGCACAAGTCCCGATCCTGCATTCTTTTTGGATAAAATGATAAGTAGAGGGTAAGGGCGATGCGGCAGCAAACATTGGCGTCACAGGCGAGTTTCGAGAAGTTTGGTCGTAAGGGCAAG
>Ga0224558_1001650_pt1 | contig 22641 bp, 18 predicted proteins | sample 714S32024metaG_FD_180682 | JGI IMG/M metagenome (GOLD analysis project Ga0224558, IMG submission 180682) | Peat soil microbial communities from Stordalen Mire, Sweden - 717 S3 20-24 | ecosystem: Environmental > Terrestrial > Soil > Wetlands > Peat | place: Sweden: Norrbotten County, Stordalen...
GCTGCCCAGCGCGCCCATGGGATCGCTGATCGGAACCCAATCGGCCACGGCCACGGCCCTGGCGCTCGGACTCGAATACGTCGGCAGCCCTCTATGGAAGGCCGCGGAGCGGATCGAGTACCGGTTTTCGGACGTTCAAACGAACTGGTTATCGACGTTCACGGTCACCCGCAAGCTCTCCGATGATTGGAGCCTCATTGGCCGCAACGTCTATCTGTCGGCGCGAACGCTGGATCCTGGATCGCCGACGGCTTCGCAGGATCAGGACCGGGCGCAGGTCGGCCTCGCGTATCGCGACAATTCCACCAACATTTGGAATGCGCTCGCACGCTACGAATACCGGACGGATTACAACAACGCGCCGCTGACCGGGACCGATAGTAGAACCCAGATCGCGGCGGTGCTGGCCAACTACCACCCTGTGCGTGCCTGGGAGTTCGAGGGGCAACTCGCCGCCAAGCAAGTGAACGAGATTCTGAACGCCGTGCCGTCCAACTACACGGCTGCGCTCGTGGCCGGCCGCGCGCAATGGGATTTGAACCCACGCTGGGACGTCGGCGTCTTGGCATCGACCACCAGCGGCGGCGGCAGTCGGGACCAAGGCATTGCGCTCGAGCTTGGCCGTCGTGTCTTCGACAACCTATGGGCTTCCGTGGGTGGGATCGCCGGCCGATACGCCGACACCGAACTGTTCAGCGCCAACTCGTCTTGGCGTGGAGTGTATGTGCGCCTGCGATTCAAATTCGATGAGAAATCATTCCGACTTGCAGATCCGGCGACGAATCGCGCACTTGACGCAGCGGCGTCGACGGAGCGTCTATGAACGCTCGGCGCAGCCCGGCTCAGCGGCGCACCGCCGTCGCTGCAGCGTTGCTCCTCGCCATGATCGCGACCGGCGCGGCGCGCGCCGACGAACCGAATGCTGCGTCATCTGCAGGGGGCGTCGGCCCGACTCTACCCGGACGTCCCATCCGATCTCGAGTCGATGAGCCGTCCGGCGCCACGCAGCTTCAGGGACGTCTCGACGCGCTCATCGCGGCAGGCGGTGCTGATTGCGAGGCAGCGTACCAGTCGTACAAGGCGCAAGCCTGGCTCAATGTTGCAGCATACGCCGTGCAGAACGACGCACCGTCAGCGGTGCGCGCGGCCGCTTTGCAGAATGCCGGCGACATCGTGAACGGCTTGGAGGGGCACTCGGCGGCGTCGATGCAGGCGGTCGAACTGCCGCAGTCGCGCCATGTACGCGATGATTTGTGGCGCGCCGTCAAGGCCATTAAAGGCGATGGCCGATGGTGTGCTGCGCCGAAGATGACCGCTTACTGCGAGGTGCAACTCGCCTGGGCAGGCTATGAGGCCGGCGCCGGAGGCTGGCGCCATGTCGACCCGTATGTGCGGATTGCCGAGGATTATTGCGTGAGTGCTAGCAATGCAGGACCGCTGCCGGTCGCACCGCTCGTGGGCGCCGTGACGCCGGCTGCCGCCGAGGCTGCGCCGGCCACCGCAGAGGCCGAATCGAAGTCGCTTCCCATCACGCCTGCGGAAAATGCTGCCGAACGGATCGACGTGTCGGTCTATGTGCTGTTTCCTCACGATCGCGCGCGGCGCACGGACATCCTCTCGCCCGGCCGGTCGGAACTCGCGCATCTCGCTGCGCACCTCAAGACGCTGCCTAAAGACACGCTCATCACGGTGACGGGCCACGCCGACATCACCGGGCGGGTACATTACAATGAAGTGCTGAGCGAACGTCGCGCGAGCAGTGTGGCGCTGGAGCTCAAAATGCAAGGCGTCGATCCGGCAAGGATTCGCGTCGGCGCCGTCGGCAGCGCCGAGCCGGTGGTAACCTGTCCGCGGGCCCGTTCGCGTGCCGATGAGCGGCATTACTTCAAATGCCTCGAACCGAATCGACGCGTGGTCATCCAACTCGTCGGCGAGGCGCAGTGATGCATGAGGCGCGGGCTGGCGTCGACAACACGACGCCGCAGACGAGCGCCATGAGTGAGCGCGTGAGAATATGGGTCACCTTTGCGGTTACCGAGGCCATACCACGCGCTCCGGCGCCGCGCTCGCGGGATCGTATTCCAGAATTTCGCCATTGGTGAGCGAGACGCCGGTCAGAGCCAGAATGAACGCCCAGTGGCTGACCAACAACGTGGTGCTGCTGTCGGGTCGAGCGGCCATGAGCGTGCGGAAGCTATTGGCGCGCGCAATGGTCTCGTCCGTGGTTTCGACGCCTTCGTGCCACCATTGCCGCGGTAGATGCGCGAAATCGTGGTGCGGAAATCGGGACGCCAGGAGGCCGGGCGGACTGCCGACGTCGCACATGAACGCCGCGCGTTCACGAACTTCATGCATGACGTCGACGGGCACCCTGTGAATGGCCAAGAGCGGTTCCGCGGTCTGCAATGCACGCGTGTACGGCGAGACGATGATGCGGGTCAACGCAGCGTCGGCGAGCGCCCTTGCCGCTGCCGCCGCCTGCTCGGCTCCCAGAGGCGTCAATTCCGGGTCTTCGATGCCGGGATCCACGCGCGTCGCGCTGAAATGCAGATTGAAATAGCTTTGCCCGTGGCGGAGCAAAAACATGGTGATTCCCCCGCCGTAGGCGAGCCCGCGCAACTATCGATGGCATAGGAGCAGCGAGCGGTCTTAACATGATGGTCTCGGGCGAGATCTTAGTTGATTGCCCCGGAATCGACGATACTTCGACACCGCTGGTCGGTTCAAGGACACGGTATGGCAGACCCCCCCGTCAATGTTGCGCAGGTCAGCGCTGGTGACCGGTGCGTCTCGCGGCATCGGCCGCGCAATCGCGCAGAACCTGGCCGCGCGCGGAATGGCTACGCGTTGCGCACCGCGGGGCGCAGGGCGACTCCCAGCGCGATGAGCGCCACCAGCACGGCGCTCGCGACCGCGGTCAACGGCGCCCCGATGCCGGTGATCACCACGGCGGCGGGGAAGTCTCCGAGCGGCCTCAGACCCATGATGAGCAGCGTGTTGAGGCTCATCACTCGTCCTCTCATCTGTTGAGGCACGCGCGTTTGCAGCAGCGTGATGGTGGTGGTGCTGACGCCGACCTGAAACAGGCCCACCAAGAGCAGCGTAATCACCGACCAGGGGAATGAACGGCTCATGGCAAATCCGATCAGCGCCACTGCCCAAAGGCCCGCGGCCGCGAGGATGATGCGTGCCTTGTGCGATGGATCATGCAGCGATGCGAGGCCCAGGCCGCCGATGACCGCACCCACTCCCGATGCCGAAAACAGGATGCCGATGTGTTGCGCGTCGAGATGCAGCACCTCTTTTCCCATCACGGGAATGAGCACGGTCGCCGACGGACCGAAAAATAACAGGGCGCCGAACACGCCCATGAGTGCGGGCAGGGCAACGTCGGCCCGTACCGTAGCCAGCGCTTCGCGGATGGCGCGTGGGTTTGCGGTGCGCATCGGGCCGCCGGTCGCGGGTACGCGCATGGCGATCAAGGCGGCAATGACGCCGAGATAGCTCACCGCATTGGCGAAGAAATTTCCTGCGTAGCCGATCGTGGCAAGGCCGAATCCCGCCAAGGCCGGTCCGACGGTGGACGCCCCGGTAAACACGAGCGACTGCAGCGACACGGCGTTGAACAATTCGTCTTTGGGGACCAGCTCCGGCACCAGCGCCGCGCGCGCCGGCTGGTCGAAACTGAGGGTTGCTCCCTGCAGAAACGCGAGGATCACCACCATCCATACGGCGACGACATGACGCGCGGTGAGCACTCCCAAGAGCACCGCGAATACCAGGCAGAGCGTTTGCGTGAAGAGGATGAGGCGGCGCTTGTCGACGCGATCGGCCATCGCCCCGCCGAACAGCGCAAACAGCAAAAACGCCGCTGCTTGCGCGAGCGAAACCAGCCCCAGCGCCACCGCTGATCCGTGGCTGAGGTCGAGGACCAACAGCGCTTGCGCAACGATCTGCATCCAAGTACCGACAGCGGAGACTGCGAGGCCACACCACAGCAGTCGGAAATCTCGGTGACGGAGCACGCGAAAAGTGCCCGTTCTACCTCCTTCCATTGGTTTCGAACGCCCGTAAGGTTGCGTAAACGCTTACCATAATCCAAATCCACCCCGGGGTCGCTGCGATGTGGGGCGGGTACGCTAGCCGGCTTTCGCCGTGGTAATGGAGTTGGCCTTGGCGATCAGCGCCTGCGCCATGCGGATACTCGCCATGTCGATGAGCCTGCCGTCCAAGGACACGGCGCCCCGGCCGTCCTTCGCTGCCTGCGTCATGGCTTCGAGGATGCGCCTGGCTTTCGTCACTTCGGCGTCCGATGGTGTGAAGACCTGATTTGCCAGGTCGATCTGCGACGGATGGATGGCCCACTTGCCTTCGTATCCCAATACGGCTGCGCGATTGGCCGCGGCGATGTAGCCATCGGGATCCTTGAAGTCGCCGAAAGGCCCATCGATCGGCCGCAAACCGTAGGCCCGGCAAGCCACCAGCATGCGCGTTTGCGCCGCGTGCCAGGGATCTGTCCAGAAGTACTGGCGCGTACCGTCGGCGTCCTTGTCCGTGAGTACCCCGGAGTCTTTGTTGACGCCGCCGATCACGGTGGTTCGGGCGCGGGTGGACGCGGCGTAGTCCGCCACACCGAAGCTCATGGCCTCCAGTCGACGCGATGCTTGCGCGATGGTTTCCACGTTGGCCATGCCGAGAGCGGTTTCGATCAGCACTGAGAAGCCGATGCGTTTGTCGCGCTGCTTCGCAGCCTCGATCTGGGTCACCAGCATGTCCACGGCATACACGTCCGGCGCCACGCCGACTTTGGGTATGAGTATCATGTCGAGTCGAGGGCAGGCTTCCACGATGTCGACGACGTCCCGATACATGTAGTGAGTATCGAGGCCGTTGATGCGCACCATCATCGTTTTGCTGCCCCAATCCACCTCGTTGAGGCCTGCGATGATGTTCTTGCGGGCCTTCTCCTTGTCGTCCGGAGCGACCGCATCTTCGCAATCGAGAAAAATGACGTCCGCGTTGGATTGCGCCGCCTTCTTGAACAACGCGGGATCGGTGCCCGGCACGGCGAGTTCGGAGCGGTGCAATCGGGGTTGGGCCTGTTCGATCGTGGTGAAACTCATGATGGATTCCTCGGGGGGGGCCTAAGTGGGCACAGCAATCAACCGCTCAACCGAGCGCGCGCCGTCCGGGCATGCTGCGTAATACCTCGGCAACCGTGGATCCTAGTTCGGAGGCGCTGGGCGCGACTGCCAAACCGTAGGATTTCATGATCTCGGCTTTCTCCGCGGCGCTGTCGCCGAGGACGGAGATGATTGCCCCTGCATGACCCATGCGCCGCCCCTTGGGCGCGGTGAGCCCGGCCACGTACCCTATGACGGGTTTGGTCATGTGTTGCTTTACCCACTGCGCCGCTTCCGCCTCCTGCGGCCCGCCGATCTCGCCGATCATCACGACGGCTGCGGTTTCCGGATCTTGTTCGAACAGCATCAAATGGTCCAAGAATGAACTGCCGTTGATGGGATCACCGCCGATGCCGACGCTGGTCGTCTGACCGATACCCAGCGCGTTCATCTGCGCCGCGGCTTCGTATCCCAGTGTCCCGGAGCGCGAAACGATTCCCACGTTGCCGCGCCGGTAGATGTGCCCCGGCATGATCCCCAGCATGGCCTTGCCGGCGCTGATGATGCCGGCGCAGTTCGGTCCCACCAACAGCGTGCGCCGGTCCTTGGGGTAGCGCATGAGATACCGCTTCACCCGTATCATGTCTTGGGCGGGTATTCCGTCGGTAATGGTGCACACCAATTTGAGGCCAGCATCCGCAGCCTCCATGAGGGAGTCAGCGGCGAAGGCGGGCGGCACGAACGCCAGACTGGCGGTGGCGCCGGTGGCCTTGACGGCTTCCTTGACGGTGTTGAACACCGGACGGTCGAGGTGCGTCTGCCCGCCCTTGCCGGGCGTCACGCCGCCGACGACGCGAGTTCCGTACGCGATCATCTCCTTGGCATGGAAGGTTGCCTTGTCTCCGGTGAAGCCCTGCAGGATCACCGGCGTTTTTTCGTCTATCAGAATGCTCATTCCGTAGCCCTCGATGGTCCGCTCACGTCGCGGCAACTTGTTTGCTGCCGGCGGAACGCGCGGCCGCCACGGACTTCTGCGCCGCTTCGGCGAGCGTGTCCGCACTGATGATCGGCAGTCCGCTGTCGGCGATGATCTTGCGCCCCTCGGTTTCGTTGGTTCCCGCGAGACGCACCACCAGCGGCACCTTGATGCCGATGTCGCGCACGGCTTTCACCACTCCCTCGGCCACCCAATCGCAGCGGTTGATGCCGGCAAAGATGTTGACCAGGATGACCTTGACGTTGCTGTCGGACAGCACCAGCTTGAATGCCTTGGCCACCCGCTCGGGCGAGGCGCCGCCGCCCACATCGAGGAAGTTGGCGGGCTCCCCGCCGGCGTACTTGATGGTGTCCATCGTAGCCATGGCAAGCCCGGCGCCATTGATGATGCAACCGATGTCGCCCGCCAAGCCGACATAACTCAAGTTGTCCTGGGACGCTTCCGCCTCCCGCGGGTCTTCCTGGGACAGGTCGCGCATCTCGGCGAGCCTGGCATGCCGGAACAACGCATTGTCGTCGAAAGACATCTTGGCATCGAGCGCGATCACGCGATCGTCCTTGGTCACCACCAGGGGATTGATCTCGAGCATGCTGGCGTCCAACTCGCGGAACGCCTGATAGGCGCCCAAGATGGCGGTCACGGCCCGGCTCACCTGCTTGATATTGAGTCCGAGTCCGAATGCAATTTCGCGCGCCTGGAACGGCAGCAAGCCTACCGCGGGTTCGACGATGACCTGGAGAATGGCGTCGGGCGACGTCTTGGCGATGTCCTCGATCTCCATCCCGCCTTGGGCCGACGCAATGATGCGCACTCGCTCGGCTTTGCGGTCCAGCACGATTCCGAAATACAGCTCGCGTTCGAATTTCTCGGCGACCTCTATGTAGACGCGTTGCACGATCTTGCCGGCCGGACCGGTCTGCTGGGTCACCAGCTTCCGGCCCAGCATGCCCTTCGCCGCATCGTGCACTTCGTGGTAGGTCCTGCACAGCTTGATGCCGCCCGCCTTGCCGCGGGCACCGGAATGGATCTGCGCCTTCACGGCCCAGTGCCAACCGCCCAATTCCGAGGCGACGAACGACGCCTGGTCGGCGGTATAAGCCACCGCCCCCGGCTGGATCGGTACGCCATAGCCCGCGAGCAATTCCTTCGCATGGTATTCATGTATGTCCATCTACGCTCCCCCGCATGTCCGACGGCACCTGCCTAAATTAACATGCCGGCCGCGGGCATCGTCGATGCCCAGATGACTGTTTTTTGAGTCGCTTGGCTGGGGTCTCGGGCGTGATATGGTTGTGGACATGAATTGACCGGGGCCTACGCGCATAAGGTCCGAAACCGTCACGGGATTGCCAAAGCATGCAGCGTGAGCCGATCGTCTTCGTTGGGACCAGTGATTTTTCCGGGCATTTCCGCGGCAAGAGCTTCCCGGCGGCCGATTTGCCGGCGCGCTTGGAGCGCGGCGTGGGGCTCGCCCCCACCAACATTTTCTTGTCGGCCTTCGGGCCCATCCAGATGACTCCGTTCGGGACGGTGGGCGAAGTGTTTCTGATACCGGATCCCGCCACCCGGGTATCCGTGCCATTCGACGGCAGCGCAACGGAATATTTTTTGATCGGCGACATCGTGACTCTCGAGGGCGCGCCCTGGGAGTACTGTCCACGCCATGTGCTGCGCCGAGCGCTCGACCGGCTGAAAGCCGAGACCGGCCTGAAGCTGCTGGCCGCCTTCGAGCAGGAGTTCATCTATAGCGGCGTGGCCGCGCACCCGGCGCAGCCCTACGAACTCGATGCCTATCGCCGGCAAGGATTGTTCGGCGAAACGCTGCTGGCGGCGTTGCGCCAAGCCGGCGTGGTACCGGATTCGTTCCTGTCCGAATACGGCCCGCAACAGTTCGAAGTCACCGTGGCGCCGGCCGTTGGGCTGCGGGCCGCCGATGATGCCGTGATTACCCGTGAACTCACGCAGGCGGTGGCCTTCCGGTTAGGATCTCGGGTGAGCTTTACGCCGTTGCCCGAACCGAACGCCGCCAGCAACGGCACGCATATTCATTGGAGTTTTTTGGACGAGGACGACCAGCCGGTGCTCTACGACGAGGAGCGGCCGTGGAATTTATCCGCGATCGGCAGCCAATTCATCGCCGGTGTCCTGTACCACTTGCCCGCACTGTGCGCGGTGACCGCCCCGTCGTTGCCCTCGTACTACCGCCTGCGACCCAATCGTTGGGCGCCGGTTCAGGCCGACGTCGGCGTGCTGGACCGCGGCACGGCGTTGCGGATCTGTCCGGCGGTCGGCAGCGATCCGAGCCTACGTGCCCGACAGTTCAATATCGAATTTCGCGTCGCCGATGCCACGGCCAGTCCGTATCTGGCGCTCGCCATGATGGTTCAGGCCGGGCTCGACGGCATTCGGCACCGCTGGACCATCGATTCGCAGCCGCGGCAAGCATTGCCCGACAGCTTGGAGAACGCGCTTCACCTGCTGCAATCCAGCGAATCGGCGGCGCAGTGGTTGGGCGCCGATGTGCTTGCGGCCTACGTGCGGTTCAAGCGGGCAGAGATCAAGAGCCTGGAAAATTTCGATGAAAGTGAGATTTGTCGCCGTTATGCAGAAGTCTACTGAGCATGTCGCAGCCGCCCCCGCCGGCCATCCATACAAGTTGCTCGCTGCCGACGAGCCATCACCCGTCATCGAATTCGGCAGGCAAGGAAAGTCCAATTTCGTGATCGTCGTCGATCACGCCAGCCGGCGCATCCCGCGCGCCTTGAGCGGCCTGGGCCTGCCGGCTGCCGAGCTGCAACGACATATCGCGTGGGATATCGGCGCGCTGGGCGTTGCACGGCGCATGGCTGCGGCGCTCGACGCACCGCTGGTGGCGCAGAATTATTCGCGCCTCGTGATCGACTGCAATCGCGATCCCTCAGTGGCCACATCGATTCCGACCGTGGGTGAATCGATCGAGATCCCCGGCAACAAGGGTCTGCGCGCCGACGAAGTCGCGGCGCGCCGTGCCGAGATCTTCGATCCCTATCATGCGCACGTACGCGCGCTGCTCGATGAGCGGGCGGCGGCCGGACGGCCCACGATTCTGATCGCACAGCACAGCATGACGGATATTTTCAAGGGGGTGCGGCGCGAGATGCACGCCGCGGTGCTGTACAACCGCGACCGCCGGTTCGCGGGCTTGGTGCTCGACGAGTTGCGCCGCGAGCCTGCTCTCTTGATCGGCGATAACGAACCGTATTTCGTGAGCGACGACACGGACTACACCGTCCCTCACCATGGCGAGGCGCGCGGTCTGCCGCACGTCGAGATCGAAATACGCCAGGACTTGATCACCGATGACGCAGGACAGGACGAATGGGCGCGGTGCCTCAGCCGCGTGCTGCAACAGGCCGAACGCGCATTCCTGGGAAAATCGACATGACCCGAACGTTGAGCCGCGAAGTACCCATCGAGCCCGCCCATACCGCGCTGTTGTTCGTCGATGTACAGAAATACAACTGCACGTGGGACGGCGGCGAATATACGCATCTGAGCGCGGCCGAGAAGGAACAGCGCTATGCGTATTTCTTTGGCACGTTGCACGCGAGCGCCCTGCCCAATATGGTGCTTTTGCAGCAGGCTTGCCGGCGCGGCGGCATCGAAGTGGCGTACACCATCGTCGAGAGCCTGACGGCCGATGGACGCGACCGCTCGCTGGATTACAAGATCACGGGATTCCACGTCCCGAAGGGCTCCCCGGACGCCAAGATGCTCGATGAGTTGGCCCCAATCGACGATGAAATCGTGTTTCCCAAGACGTCGTCGTCGGTATTCATCTCGACCAACATCGATTACGTATTGCGCAATCTCGGCACCAAATACTTGATCATTGCCGGATGTTTGACCGACCAATGCATCGACTCCGCGGTGCGCGACGCGTGCGATCTGGGCTATCTCGTGACGGTGCCCACCGATGCCTGCGTAACGCAATCGGCGGAGCGGCAGGAGTGGTCGCTGCGCAATAATCGCGGCTACTGCCGCCAGGTCACGACGGCAGCGCTGCTGCAGGAGATCGCCGGACTGACGCGGACGTAAGCACCAGGGCAAAGCATGGCAAATTTGGTCAAGCGCTTGAACCTGCCGGAAGCCATCGGGATGTCGGTGTCCGTCATCTGCCCCACCGTCACCGCGGCGTTCAATGTCGCGTTGGTGGTGCAGGCGGCAGGGCCCGCTGCGCCGCTGGCCTTCGCGATCGGCACCGTCGCGATGATCCTGGTCGCGCTGTCGTTCATCGCCTTCACGCACCGCGTGGCCGATGCCGGCTCGGCCTACGCGTATATCTCGCACACGTTCGGCAACCGCATGGGCTTCATTGCGGGCTGGAGCCTCTTGTTGACCTACCTTGGCTTTGCCACCGGTCAAGCCGCATTGATCGGCAGCTTTACGGCCGCCGCGCTCAAGGGTCTTTCCATCGACATCGGCGCCGCGTGGTTGGGCGTAGGCGGCGGGGCCATGCTGCTGGGGTGGTGGCTGGCGTTCCGCGACATGCGGCTGGCGGGTCGGCTGATGCTGGGTCTGGAAGCGGCGGCGATGGCCGGCATCTTGGCCTTGTGCGTCAGCATCCTGATCCAGGTCCGCCCCGGTATGCTGCAGACCGCAGCCAGCTTCCAACCGTCCGCGAGCTTCAACGGGTGGTCGGGGCTGGGCTTCGCCATGGTTTTCTGCGTCTTGTCGTTCGGCGGATTCGAGGGCGCCGCGACGTTGGGCGAGGAGACGCGCAATCCGCGGCGCAACATTCCCATCGCCTTGCTGGTCACCGTCATTGGCTCCGGATTGTTCTTTACGTTTGTCGCCTACTGCGAAGTGGTCGGGTTCGGCGCGGACGGCATCACGGCGCTGGGCAAGTCCGATGCGCCTCTCAATGATTTGGCGCTGCGCTACGCAACGCCCCGTCTGGCCATCGCGCTGGACTTGGCCGCCGCCGTCAGTTGCTTTTCCGGCATGCTCGGACCCTTGGCGGCGGCGGGACGGGTGTTGTTCGCGTTGGGTCGCGGCGGTCTCGCACCTCGCCTCGCCGGCGTGCATCCGGTGCACGGCACACCGGCACCTGCCGTTGCGCTGTCCGCGATCCTGATCATCGTGCCGTTTCTATTGTGGGCACCGTTCGTGGGCGCCGGCGGCTATTACAGCTATACGAGCACCATCGGGACACTTGCGTTGATTCTCGTGTACATCGGCGTGGGCGCCGCAGAAACGGTCGAAGCGTGGCGCGAATTCCGACCGATATGGTCGGCGACCTGCGTGCTGGGACCGGTTCTGCTGCTGTGGGTTCTGTACCGCAATATTTATCCGGTACCGGAATTCCCGAATAACCTGTGGCCGTATGTGGCCTTGGCGTGGGTGGTGGGCTCCTGGGGTCTCATGAAATTGCGCCCCGCCTTGGCCAGCGCGCCGCTGCCTGATTATTCCTAAAGTTTGGGCGTCACGATGGACAGCAAACCGATTCTCGCCCTGAATGCGTTCGACTCGAGTGCGCCGCACGACCTGGGGAGCGCGCTCGAGGCGCGCGTGCGGCGGCGAGCCAAATTGTTCGGCGCGGCGTCGGTGTTGTTTTACGACAGGCCGCTCGAAATCGTTCGCGGCGAGGGCTGCCGGCTGTACGACGCGGACGGGCTCGCTTACCTCGATGCGTACAACAATGTGCCGTCGGTGGGGCATTGTCATCCGAAGGTCGTCGAGGCGGCGGCGCGGCAGCTGGGTCAGCTCAATATCCATAATCGCTACCTGCACCCGGGCATCATGGATTACGCCGAGCGGCTGCTGGCCATCCTGCCTGCCGACCTGTCGAACATCACGTTCACCTGCACCGGTAGCGAAAGCAACGATCTTGCGCTGCGCTTGGCGGCCAACGTCACGGGTGCGCGCGGCGTCATCGTCACCGAGTCCGCCTATCACGGCAACACGGCGCTGGTGACCGAAGTCAGTCCAACGTTGTGCAAGCAGCACTCGGCAGCGGCGCACGTTCGTCTCATTCCCGCGCCCGACTCGTATCGCGTACCGCCCGACAGACTGTCCGAGGCATTTGCCGCGCACGTGGCCGCGGCGATCGCGGAATTCGAGCGTAACGGCGCCGGATTTTCCGCCTTGCTGGTGGACAGCATCTTCTCCAGCGACGGTGTGTTTGCCGATCCGCCGGGTTTCCTGCGCGCCGCGATCGATGTCGTGCACCGCGCCAAGGGATTATTCATTGCCGATGAAGTGCAGTGCGGCTTCGGCCGTACGGGCTCGTCATGGTGGGGTTTCGCACGCCATGGCGTGCGGCCGGATGTGGTCACGCTGGGGAAACCCATGGGCAACGGCTACCCCATGGGCGCCGTGGTGACGCGCCCGGACATACTCGACGCCTATTGCACGAAGTTCGGCTACTTCAACACCTTCGCGGCTTCGCCGGTGGCCGCGGCGGTGGGGCAGGCAGTGCTCGATGCGATCGAGCAAGACGGCTTGATCGACAATGCACGGCGGGTCGGCAGCCATCTGAAGCGCGGGCTTGAGGACTTGGCCGTGCGGCACGCAGCAATCGGCGACGTGCGCGGCGCCGGCCTTTACCTGGGCGTGGAATTGGTCGAGGACGGCGCAACGCCGGCGCCCGCCTTGGCCAAGACCCTCATCAACGCACTGCGCGACCGCCGTGTCTTGATCGGCGCCGCCGGAAAATTCGGCAATACCTTGAAGATTCGTCCGCCGCTATGCTTTTCCGCGGCGGATGCCGACCATCTGGTTGCTGCGCTGGATGACGCGTTGACCCAAACCAGCCGCTCCGTGTAGTGATGGCCGGCGAATATACTCCCGAGGTCCTGGCCGAGCTCAACACTCGGGTGGCGAGAGGTCTGGCTCGATGGAAGATGTCGCCCGATACCTCGATCCGTTTGTTGAATGTGTCGGAGAATGCCACCTTCGCGCTCAGCGACCCGCGCGGGCGCGAGTTGGTGCTGCGTCTGCATCGCGTCGGTTATTCATCGGCCGGGGAAATACGCTCCGAGCTCGCGTGGCTGAACGCGCTGCGCCGCGACGGTGTCATCGAAACCGCAGCGCCGGTTCCCGGTGTCGACGGCGATCTGGTGCAAATCCTCGCGCCCGTTACCGGAGGTCCGCCGCGCTTTGCAGTGGCCTTCGAGCGGTTGCCGGGCAAGGAGCCGGACTCCGGCGAGGCCGTGCGGTGGTTCGAACGGCTCGGCGAACTCACCGCCCGGATGCACAGCCATGCAAAATCGTGGGCCTTGCCGGCAGACTTTCGCCGCAAGCGCTGGGATTTGGGTGCCATGGTGGGCCCGAACGGATTTTGGGGGCCCTGGCGCGCGGCCATCGGTGTTACGCCGGCGGGAGTCGCGATTCTCGAACGAGCGCTGCAAGTCATCGGGCAGCGGCTCGAACGGTTCGGTAACGGTCCGGACGTGTTCGGCTTGGTGCATGCCGATCTGCGGCTCGCCAATTTGTTGGTGGATGGAGCGCATCTGCGCATCATCGACTTCGACGATTGCGGCTTCAGCTGGTTCGTCTACGATTTCGCCACCGCGGTCAGCTTCATCGAGCATGAACCCATCGTTCCGGATCTGTTGCGGGCGTGGTGCACGGGCTATCGCAAAGCGGCTGCCTTGAGTGCCGCAGCCGAAGCGGAAATCCCCACCTTCGTCATCTTACGGCGCATTCTGCTGACCGCGTGGCTTGCTTCTCATTCGGAAGTTCCGTTCGCTCGCGACTTCGGCGCGAGCTACACCGACGGTACCGTCGCGCTGGCGGATGCAGCGCTGCGCGGCCAGTTCTTGGATGCAAGTTTCAAGTAAGGAGTTTTGCAGCATGTTCACGTCTCTGAAAGGCCGTAGTGTCGTCGTCACGGGCGCCAGCAAGGGTATCGGGCGCGGCCTCGCACAGCGCTTCGGCCAGGTGGGTTGTCATGTGTTGGTGGTGTCGCGCAAGTCGACCGAGGCCGAGGCGGCGGCTGCCGAGATTGTCGCGGCGGGCGGCAGCGCCAAGGCCTTCGCCGCCGACGTGACGCGGCAGGCGGACATGCACGCGATGGCCTCCGCCGCCGTGGAAGCCTTCGGCACCATCGATATTCTCTGTGCCAATGCGGGCATTTTCCCCGCTGCCAAGCTTGGGCTCATGACCGAAGCCGATTTCGACTTGGTATTGGCGACCAATCTCAAAGGCACGTTTCTCGCGGTGTCGGCCTGTTTGCCCGCGATGAAGACGCATCGCGCGGGACGGATCATCTTGACGTCGTCCATCACCGGGCCGGTGACCGGCTACCCCGGCTGGTCGCACTACGGCGCCAGCAAGGCGGGGCAACTGGGTTTCATGCGAACCGCCGCCATCGAACTCGCACCGTACGGCATCACGGTCAATGCCGTTCTGCCGGGCAATATTGCCACCGAAGGACTCGCCGGCATGGGCGAGGAATACGTTCGCACCATGACGGCCTCGATTCCGATGCGGCGTTTAGGATCCGCCCTGGACATTGCGAATGCGGCGCTGTTCTTCGCCAGCGACGAGGCGGCGTATATCACCGGCCAGAGCCTGGTCATCGACGGCGGTCAAATTCTGCCGGAGTCGCTGGCGGCGCTCGCGCTCGATGAATGATGAGTGAAAACCGGCAGCTGCGGAAGTTATGTCGCCGGACCTTGCACAGGTGATGGCGATGCGAACACGATGCCTTTCGTGAGTTCCTCGCGTATCGATCAGGAGTACGACGTCATCGTGGACGGCTCCGGAGCGGCGCCGTCCACGCGCTCATGTCGTCGCCCTCGACGACCATCAGTCCTGGAAGCAGCTTGGGTGGCACGGCGGGTATGATAGCCGGTGCCCGGCCCGGTCGTCGGAAAGCCCCTCGCGCCGGTTGACGCGAGGGGGCCATATCAGAACTTATAGTTGATCTGCATACCGACGGTGCGCGGCTGGTTGGTCGAGTAGCGCACCACCTGCGGAATGTTGAACTGGAAGCTCGTGTTGTTCGCCGTCATCAACGCGACTTTGTTGGTCAGGTTGTCGACGAACAGGTTGGCCGACCAATCGCCGTGCGCAAGACTCACGCGGGCGTTGGAGAGGCTGTAGGAAGGGAGTTTGTATCCAAAGTAATAGGCCACGTCGGTCGATGAGCCCACGAACGCATCGGCAATGCGGGCCGTGAGCTGGTAGTCGCTCATGACGGTCGTGGAATAAGTCACCGCCAGGCTTGCAGTGTCCTTGACCACGTTCATGATCGGCGCGGTGCAGCCTGCGGTGGTCTGGCAGGGGTGGGTGACCCCGTCCGGCTCGGTCACCTGGGTCGTCAGATAGGTCAAGTACTCCGCGTTCGGGTGGGTGATTTTCGAGTCCGTATAGGCGGCGCTGAGCGAGGCGGTCCACTCGCTCGAGAGTTTCGCGTTGATCTCGAGCTCGGGCCCGAACGAGCGGCCGTCGCCGGCATTGTCGTAGAACTGATAGCCGCAGGTGAGCGTGTACACCTGTTGCACGCCGCTCCACTTGATGTAGTAGACGTCGCTGTTGATGGTCAGCCAGTTGTCGAAAAGCTTGGCCTTTTCGCCGATCTCGTAATTCCAGACCGAATCCGGGCCGAACGCGAGCGGGCCCGGCAGGGCGCAATGCGGCGGCTCGCTCGGCGGCGGCAGGATCTGGTTGGCGCCGCCGGGGCGGAAGCCCTTGGCGGCCGTGACATATCCCGTGAGGTCCGGGGTCGGCATGTATGAGAGGTCGATTCGCGGATTGAAGCCCTTGTCGGAGGCCTTGGTAACGGTCGCGGCCGCGGGCGGCGTCGGGCTCGGCGCGTCGTAGCCCCACGAGGATTCGTCCTGCTCGCTCTTGTACGTGTACCAGCGCACGCCGGCGGAGAGCTTCCACTGATCGGTGATCTTGTAGGAGCCGTCGGCGAACAGCGCGGTCTGTTTGACGGTGTAGGGGTTGTACGACGTGAAGAACGAGCCGTCGGGGACCGTCGGCGTCACGTTGAGCGGACTGCTGCTGAGTTCTTGCCACACCGAATGCAGGTCGCTGTAGAAAGCGCCCGCGACCCAGTGCAGGCCCCCGGCATCGTGCGACGTCAGGCGCAGTTCCTGGCTGAACTGGCGGGAGGGGTCTCTTTCCGAATAGGGAATCGGCACGAACGGCGTGCCTCCCTGATTCGTCCAATATATGGATTCCGATGAGTCCTGGGTTTGCAGTCCAAGACGATCGAAGTACGCGGTCGCGCTCGTCAGGTCCGCAAAATTCACGTTGGCGTTCATGGTCAGACCGAAGATGGAGATGTCGTCGCGGACACCCTCCCGCAATGGAAACGCCTCGTAATGCGCATCGAGTACGGGTCCTGGGGAAGCACTGGTCGGAGTGCCGTCGAGCAGATCGTAGCCGCCGAGTTCCATGGTCTGCCTGAAGGCGGTGGCGAGAATGGAGAAGTCATCGGAGGGCTTGTACAAGACGCTCAGGCGTCCGCTCGTCAGCTTTTCGTCGTTGGCCTTGCGAATGATGCTCTGTACCGGCGCGGCCTGCAGGTTGCCGTAGCTCTTGGTCGCCAGATCGAGCGGGAACGGATTCACCGTGATGTTGTCGATCCAGCCGCTGCGATACAGATCGCTTGCCACGACGCGTACTGCAATCTTGTCGCCGACCGGCAGGTTGAGCATGATGTTGCCGCCGTAATTGCCGCTGCCGCCGTCGGTATACGACCCGGTTCCCTGGACCGAGCCTTCGAAGACACCGAGCTTGGGCTGGTTGGTGATGACCTTGACGGTCCCGCCCATGGAGCCCGAGCCGTAGAGCGTGCCCTGGGGCCCGCGCAGCACCTCGACGCGCTCGACGTCATATAGATTGGGATCGATCACCACCTTGCCGGACTGCGATAAGGCCGGCGGCGATAAAGGGATCTCGTCGAGATAGAAGCCCACCGTGGGGGCCGCGCCGCCGTTGGAGGCGAGACCGCGCGCCTCGTATTCGGTCAGGCCGGGTCCCGCAGAGCGCATGGACAGGCCGGGAATTTCATGGGCGATATCCTCGATACGGGTGAGGCCCGCCGCGGCCAGTTGATCGCCGCTCAGCGCCGAGATGCTGATCGGCGTGTTCTGAATGGTCGAGGCGAACTTTTCGGCAGTGACCGTGATTTCCTCGAGACCCGTCTCTTCGGAGGTCGCGTCCGAGGCTGCGGCCCAGTCCACGCAGCACATCGAGACTGCCAGGCTCGCCAGCCAGAGCATGCTGGCCGCGCGCGGGCGCCGCGCGGAAACTGCAAACCGCTCGGAGCATCTCGTGCGTGCCGACTTGATGGATCCCATATAGCCGCATCCCCTTTGTTGTGTTGTGGATACCAAGGCTGCAAGGAGCGTACCAGATAGATCTTCGCGGGATCGCACAGAACGCGGCGCGCGTCGGCGCGCATCGTTACTGCCCGCGATCATGCGCGGTGCATGGTTCAACTTTCCTACCGCAGGCAACGCGACGATTCACCCGACATCGATGCCGCCCCGCCTTGCGCTCCAAAAGGGCGCACATGGCGCGGCGCTTTGCACCGCAATCAGGCGTGGCGAGCTGCGCGCGGTCCCGCACCCCGCGCAGCCTCGAGCGCCGTCAGGCCATCGGCGGCTGGTATAGCTTGCTCACTTGTTTCGCGATCGGTATGGCCTTGGCAATGTCATCCCACGTATACAGCGGCACGGTCTTATAGGACTCGAACGTGCCGCTGTTGATCGCCGGCATGATCGCGGCGATGTACTCGGCATGGCCCGGCGCTTCCACGATCATCACCAGACCATACTCTTGCCCGAACATCCCATAGAACCCGTGCAGTTTTCCGCCCGCGGTCTCGATGGCCGTGCGCGCCATCACTTCACGGTCGCTGCCGGTTTTTTCAATATCCTTCAACGCCGCCGCCGAATACTTCGCCATGAGCATGTACATCGCCATGATGGAGCCTCCTTAGTCGTTGTTATTGTCACCTCGGGGACAAGCTGGGGTGTCCTCGCCGGCAGGCGTCCCGCCGTCCCGCGCCTAGGCTGCGCGCCACGCCGAGCAAAAGCCACCGGGGCGCTGGTTGCGGCGCAGCATGGCGCTTCCACTGCGAACAGACTCGCCGCGCTGCGGGGGCGCAGATGCACGCGGGCGCCGTGTGTCAGCGACTTAGCGAAGCGTCGCGGTCGCGCGCTTTCCCGAGCCGAAATTGCTATCGGCCACCAGGCACAGGATCTCGAACATCAAGCTCGCACCCACCAGGGCAGTATTGCCGGTCTGGTCGTAGGGCGGCGCTACCTCGACCACATCGCCGCCGACGAGATTGAGCCCGCGCAATCCGTGGAGCAGGCGTTGCGCATCGACGGTTGAGATGCCGCCAATCTCCGGCGTTCCCGTCCCTGGGGTATAGACCGGGTCCAGGCCGTCGACATCGAATGAAATGTAGGTCGGGCCGTCTCCTACGATCCTGCGCGCCTCCTCGATGATCTGTTCCACCCCGCGCTTGGCAAACTCCTCCATGAAGACCACGCGCATCCCGCTGCTTTCGGAGAAATGAATGCCGTCCATTTGATTCTGGCCGCCGCGGATGCCGATCTGGATCGTTCGTGTTGGATCGAGCAGGCCGTCTTCGACCGCCAGGCGAAACGGCGCGGCATGCGTGAACTTCGAACCAAACACTTCGCCCCAGGTGTCGGTGTGTGCATCGATGTGAATCATTCCGACGGGCCGGTCGGCCGCGATCCCCTTGAATATGGGATAGGTGATGAAATGATCGCCGCCTGCGGTCACCGGCAGCACTCCGGCCTCATGCACCGCTCGATAGAACACGGCGATATCGTCAACCTGCGACTTCAGATCGTAGCGGCTGGCAAATCGCACGTCGCCGATATCGGCAATGCGGCATAGATCGTACGGATTCATTCGCAAGCCGAGGTTGAAGGCTCGCATCAGACTCGAGGAGTTGCGTATCTCCCGCGGGCCATGACGGGCACCGGGGCGATTCGTCACTCCGAGATCGGTCGGCACGCCGATCAGGCCGATATCGAGGTTGTCCAAATTGGCTGCCAGCGGAGCGCGCATGAACGTCGCAAGCTCCGCGTACCGCGGCTCCTTCATGGGATCGTAGTCGATGCCGTCGACGGCGCCGCGTTTTTTGTAGCTCATTGTTCCACCGATGTTGCCGGCTTTGCCGCGAGTGCCCGGTCCGGGTCGGACGGGCGCGATAACAGGCTGATGATGACGTAGATGATAAGGCTCAATCCGAGTCCGGCGTAAATCGGCGCATCGGAGTCGATCCCCTGCGTGAACAGCAGCACGACGACGGCAGTCGCACTGACAGCGATGGACGAGAGCGCGCCGGCGCCGGTGCCGCGCCGCCACAGCATCGCACCGACCACCGGTATCAGCAGCGCACCCACGAGCAGGTCGTACGCGACGGTAACCGCCGCGATGACGTCGTTGGTGCGGCATGCAACCAGGGTCATGAGCACGCCGAATACGAAGGTCACGACACGGCTCTGGGTGACCGAACCGGTGGTTCCGGAACCCTTAAGGCGCAGATAGACATCTTCGAGCAGCACGGTCGATGAGGCCAGGAGACAGGCGCTCGCGGTCGACATCATCGCGGCAAGCGATGCCGCGAGCACGAGTCCGCGCAATCCGACCGGCAAGACCGCGTTGACGATATTCGCAAAGGCCGAATCCGGGTCGGCAAGTTCCGGCAGGAATACGTGACCCGCCGTGCCGATCAACGCGCCGGCCATTGCATAGGCGAGACAGTAGATGCCGACGGCGATACCACCGGTGCGCGCGACCTTGATGCTGCGTGCCGTGAATACCCGCTGCCACACGTCCTGGCCGAGAATGATGCCGAAGAAGTACAAAAGAAAAAAGGAGAAAATCTTTGCCCCGCCGATGTGAGTCGGCGAGAAAAACCCGGCGGGCAGGCGCTGCTGCATGACTCCCAGACCGCCGGCATGAATGATCGCCGCCGGGAGAAGAATGAACAGAATGCCCACGGTCTTGATCACGAACTGCACGATATCGGTCACGGTCAATGACCACATCCCGCCGAATACCGAATAGGCGACCATGACGGCGCTGCTGATAAAGATGGCTTGCGTGCGCGGGATGCCGACGATGACCTCCATCACGGCGCCGACCGCGATCGTCGCGGTCACGGCGACCATGAAGTCATACGCCACCATGACGATGCCGCCTGCGATGCGGGCGGAGGCGCTGTAGCGACGCTCCAGGAGTTCCGGCACCGTATAGAGGTTCAGATCGAGAATGCGCGGCACCAGCACGGTACTGAGCACGAGAATGCCGAGGCCGAACATGAACACCAGCCACATGCCGGAAATGCCGTACTGGTACCCCAGCTTCACGCCGCCCACGGTCGACGCGCCGCCGAGCACGATCGCTGCCAGGGTGCCCGCGTAGAGCCACGGGCCCACGGAGCGTCCCGCAACGAGAAACTCTTCCTGACTCGTGACTTTGCGCTTCGCCCAAAAGCCGGCCCCGAGTATTCCCACCATATAAGCGATCAGAATAATGAGGTCGAGCGTAACCATCCTGAACATTCCCTCGGTCTGCATCGGTTGCGCGCTTTCATCGGTGCGCGCTTTCAATAGTAGCCCGAATGGGGGGGCGGCAACATCGGCCATGGACGGGGCGCCGATGGCGGCTGCGTGGCCATCGCGCTTTGCACCGCCTCGTCAATCATGCCGAAGCAGGGGGGTCTTAAGACGCCTCACCCTGGCATGATCGCTAGGTACTTCGGAATTTGAGGAGTGTCCGTGGACGGCGGCAAAGCATTCATCGAACTACGGGACCGGCTCCTGCGCGAGGGGGTGTCCCACGCGCAAGCGCTCCAGGCCTTTGAGTGGCCTGCAGTCGGCGAATTCAATTGGGCAACCGATTACTTCGATCGGATCGCGGCGGGTAACGACCGGCCGGCGCTGCGGGTGGTGGATGATGCGGGCCACGATCAGGTTCTCTCCTATGCCGCGATGGCGCGCCGTTCCAATCAAGTCGCCAACTTCCTCGCGGCGCAGGGGGTGGTTGCGGGTGATCGCGTCCTCATCATGCTGGGCAACGTAGTCGCATTGTGGGAGACCATGCTGGCGGCGATGAAGCTCGGGGCCGTCACCATTCCGGCAACGACGCTGCTGCAACGAGCGGAGCTCGAGGATCGTCTCGCCCGCGGCCGGGCCCGTGTCATCGTCACGGATCGAGCCCTCACGGAACACTTCGCCGGGTTGCCGGGCGCGCCGATCCGCATTGCGGTGGGTGATTCAGTGCCGGGATGGATCAACTTCGCCGACAGCGAGGCTGCGGATGCGGCCTCTGTGCGCCGTGCGCCGACGCCCGCCGATGCCTTGTTGTTGCTGTATTTCACGTCCGGCACCACGGCCAAGCCGAAGCTGGTCGCCCATTCGCATACCAGCTATCCGGTGGGACACCTGTCGACGGCCTATTGGATCGGCCTGCGGCGCGGCGACATTCACCTCAATCTGAGTTCGCCGGGCTGGGCGAAACACGCGTGGTCGTGTTTTTTCGCGCCGTGGAATGCGGAGGCCACGGTGCTGGCCTATCAGTTCGACCGCTTCAGCGCCGCTGCGCTGCTCGATCAGCTCGTGCGCTGCCGAGTGACCACGTTCTGCGCCCCGCCGACCGTGTGGCGCATGCTCATCCAGGAGGACCTGCGCCGCTGGCCGGTGGTGCTGCGCGAGGTCGTCGGCGCCGGCGAGCCGTTGAACCCTGAGGTGATCGACCAAGTGCGGGCGGCGTGGGGACTCACGGTCCGCGATGGATTCGGCCAGACCGAGACCACCGCCCAGATCGGCAATCCGCCGGGCCAGAGGCTCAAAGCCGGTTCCATGGGCCGACCGTTGCCGGGTTACACCGTTGCACTGCTTGCCGCCGACGGAACGATCGGTGACGAAGGCGAGATTTGCCTGGATCTCACGCAGCGTGCCGTGGGGCTCATGCCGGGGTATCTCGATGATCCGGCGATGACCGCCGCGGTGATGCGTGATGGCTACTACCACACGGGCGATGTCGCGAGCCGCGACGCCGACGGCTACCTGACCTACGTCGGACGCTTGGATGACGTGTTCAAGTCATCGGATTATCGCATCAGTCCCTTCGAGCTGGAGAGCGTCCTGATCGAGCACCCCGCGGTGGCGGAAGCGGCTGTCGTGCCGAGCCCTGACGCGCTGCGGCTGTCGGTGCCCAAGGCCTTTGTGGTATTGACGGCGGGTGCGGCCGCCGATGCCGTCACGGCGCGCTCGATCTTGGACTACGTCCGCGAACGCGTGTCGCCCTTCAAGCGCATCCGGCGCCTGGAGTTCGCGGCCCTGCCCAAGACCATTTCAGGCAAGATTCGCCGTGTCGAACTGCGACGGATCGAAATCGATCGAGTGCACGGCACGGCGCGGCGCGCCGGCGAGTACTGGGAAGAAGATTTTATCGAACCGCGGCGTTCGTGAGGCGAACCGGTCTTGGACACATGAGGCGGGCGACGAAAAAAATTGCTTCTTTTCA
>Ga0224558_1001654_pt1 | contig 22608 bp, 24 predicted proteins | sample 714S32024metaG_FD_180682 | JGI IMG/M metagenome (GOLD analysis project Ga0224558, IMG submission 180682) | Peat soil microbial communities from Stordalen Mire, Sweden - 717 S3 20-24 | ecosystem: Environmental > Terrestrial > Soil > Wetlands > Peat | place: Sweden: Norrbotten County, Stordalen...
GGACCGGGTCAATTCCACCCTTGATGTCGCCGAAGGGTGGACGCAGCACGTCCAGCGACTGCTCCTCGGACGACAGGCGCTGGCACGCGAATATTCGGAGAGTGACATCTCCGAGGAATTTCGCGCCAACGGCACCACAAACCCGGATACCGACGAGTACAACCACCTCGCGCAGGACCACTTCGCTAAGTGGCGGCTCACTGTCGGGGGCTTGGTGCAGCGGCCGCTCTCGCTATCGCTAGCAGACTTGCGCCGAATGCCGGCTCGAACCCAGATCACGCGGCATGACTGCGTGGAAGGGTGGAGCTGCATCGGCAAGTGGACGGGCACGCGATTGAGCGCGCTTCTGAACCTCGTGCAGGTGAAGCCAGGCGCGAAATACTTGGCGTTCTATTGCGCCGACACGCTCGAGCTGGCACTCGATGGAACGGGACAGTACTACGAGTCCATCGATCTCATTGACGCGATGCACCCGCAGACGATTCTCGCCTACGACATGAATGACAGGCCGCTGCCCGTGGCGCACGGCGCGCCGCTGCGGCTGCGGTTGGAGCGCCAGCTGGGGTATAAGATGGCGAAGTACATCATGCGTATCGATGCCATCGAGAACTTCAGCGGCCTAGGTCGGGGTAAGGGCGGATATTGGGAAGACCGCGGATACCAGTGGTACGCCGGAATCTGAGCCAACCGCGCGTTAACGCGTGACTAAAGCTTCTCACCCTTAGCCATTCGAGAAACGCTTGGTAACCGACGATTGGGATGAGCCGGGATACGCGCATGAGAGGTTTCTTTGGTGTTGACATTGCGATACTGCCCCTCAGATTTCGCGGCGGGCGACGCTCCGCGTATAGATGGTGAGGCGCTGCCCTGTCAACGCTCAACGGTGTCCGTCGAATCCCTGACCACTTCGGCTCAATCAATACCGCACCGCAGAATCGGCCGCGGCGGCCCATGGAGGCGGAAGATTGACGGCGACCGCAGGATTGCAGTCAAATCCCTTGAAGCGTCGCATTCGTTCCAAAGAACAAACAAACACGGAGGTCTCAATGAACGCTGCCGCTCCGACCGTGCGCGTGCGCGAGTCCCACTTTGGGCTGCTCATCGTGCTGGGTACGCTCGCCATCGCACTGCTGTGGTTCGTCGTTCAGAAGATTCATTACCTCACCGACTACTCGCTCGCCTCCTACACGGATTATCTCTGGCCACGCCGTGCAGGGCTCATTCCGCACCTGGTCGGAGGGGCGCTCGCGATCACGACGGGGCTCGTACAGATCTGGCTCGGACTCACGAACCGCGTGGGCACCTTGCACCACGTGCTCGGCCGCCTTTACGCGACGGGCGTGCTGATCGGTAGCATCGGTGGGTTCTATATGGCACTCACCATTCCAGGCCCCATGCCCTACGCCGCAGGGCTCTTCATGCTGTGCGTCGCGTGGATCCTCACCACCGGCATGGCGCTGTACTCCATTCGCACTCGGCGCATCGAGCAGCACCGCGAATGGATGCTTCGCAGCTACACCGTGACATTTGCGTTCGTCACCTACCGCCTGGTTTCCTACTGGCTGCGGCGGTGGCTACATGTGCCGGAAAGTGACACAGCGGACAACATCGATACGCTCCTGGCGTGGGCATCCTGGGTTGTCCCCCTGCTCATTGCAGAGCCGCTGATCCAGCTCCGATCGATGCACAGGCGCGGGCGTGTGGCTGCAGCGTAGACTCGCAGCGCCGGGAGAGCCCCAGTAATCATGAGTGAGCTCATGCGGCAGCCCTCGCCGCCCTGCCCGCAAGTTGTCGGTCGCTAACGACTGCTCAGGGTCGACTCCGGCGTTCGAGCAGTCAATGCTGGTGTGTCTAGAGTCCGCAGCGTATGCGACGCTTGATCGTGAAGTGGAGGTCTGAGCAGACTGCGCCGCTAGGGTGAATCCGCTGGCAAACGGTCTGTCATCACAGCCGGCCGGCGAAGAACCGGGACGTGCTCTTCGACGCCGAAGTCCTTTTCATCAATCAGTGCCTACTCAACGACATGGCGGGCAGCAGATAGGCTGTGATCGAACGCGCACGCTGTCCCTGATCCGCGAGTGAGCGGTTGCTTGAATTAGCGGGCGGCTTCATGCCCGGGTGTGCGCGTGTGCCGGTATAGTGCAGGGATTCCACGCCATGGCATTCCGACCGACGAAATTGTGGCAGCCATTCAAGGCCGTTGTAGGGCATGGATTGGACGACTGCTGCCCGATCACGGGGGACGGGCCTTGACCCGAAGCTGCCCGATGCAAACGGCAGCTTCGGGGTAACCCAAACGGGTTCGTTGAGCGTCCGCGCCCTAGATTGACAGGGATTTAAGAGCCTCCCAGAGTTTCCGGAGTATGCCTCGCGGGCGGTTCAGTCAGCTTTCAGTGCTTCCAGCCACGCTGAATCAATCACGAAGGAGAACCCCGGGTCGATCCTAAAATAGTCCCGCACCTCACTGGGCAATTCTGGAAACACGGCTTGCAGAGCGGCGACTCGGGCCGGCGACGTCCCAATCCTCGCAATCCAACTCTTGAACTCGATTGGGAGCTTCCAGCTGACAACCGCCGGTTCAGCGAACCCCGCGGCCCTCTGCATAACGCCCCACTCCGATATTCGGTAGTCACGGACGTGGGAAGCATCGCGCAGAAACTCAATGACTTGCAGGGACGTGTCGAGCAGCGGCGTCTCCGGAGCAATCACATCGATGACGATCAATCGCCCGCCGGGCAAGGTGACCCGAGCGCACTCTGCGAGCGCCTGCGGCACGCTGGCCCAGTGATGCGCTGAATAGCGGGTGACGACAAGATCGAAAGTGTTGCTCTCAAAGGGCAGCACTTCAGCTGCCCCGACCAGCGTCTCGATCGCGTCGTGACCTCGCTTCGCAGCTTCTTGGGCAACCACAGCCAACATGTCTGAGGATGGGTCGTACGCTGTAATTCGCCGCGCACCGCCCCGAGCGAGCGCGAAGCTCACATGACCGGCGCCGCAGCCGAGATCGAGAGCACGCGCGAATTGCTGCCGGCCCGCAACTGCACTGAGCCGCTCTAGATCAGCACCTGTCGCATGCACTGGGCTGGCCAAGTAGTAGGCGGCGCTGGTTCCAAATTGCCTCGCACTTAATTCTTGTTGGTCCACAGTAGTTTCCTCTAGAAAGCCGATTGAACTAATCCTAGAACTGCGGCAGGGCCTCTATACTGAGAATCCCTCAGCTATCGCGGATGGACGCTTAATGCCCGGACCATCTCCTGCAGCGCCTCTAAGAGCCCTTCAGGCATTCAGTGCGGTCGCCCGTGCAGGCTCTGTCGTCGGCGCCGCCGAGGAACTGGCGGTGACTCCGTCGGCGATTTCGCACCTCGTACGCCAATTGGAGCGGCGCCTCGGGGTCGTGCTGCTCACCCGAAAGGGACGGGGTCTTACCCTGACACTCGACGGCGAACGGCTTGCGGCGGCGGTTGGTCCGGCTCTCGTCACCATTGACGACGCCTTGGGTGGGCTTATGCGTCGCGGCGCCGAGCTGCGCATCAGCCTGCTCTCAAGCTTCGCTGTGCATTGGCTGATTCCCAGGCTGAGCCGGTTTCAGAGCCAACATCCGAACATTGAGCTATTGCTGTCGACCTCGACACGGATTGTCGATCTGACGGCCGAGGCATTCGACTGCGCCATCCGCCTTGGACGAGGCGGATGGCCAAACGTTATGGCCGATGAACTCTATCGTGAGGAGCTTGTTGCGGCATGCAGCCCGCACTGGCTGGCCGCGCACCGGATCCGAACGCCAAGGGACCTTGCTCGCGCGGCGCTGTTGCATGCCCGAGCACGTCGTCAAGACTGGGTTCACTGGTTCAGGGCCGCGGGTATTCCGGACTTCAAGGCCCGCGGCGGGCCCGTCTTCGAGACACGAGCGCTCGCGATCCAGGCAGCAATCGCCCAGATGGGGGTTGTGGTCGTCGATCCTCGCTTTATCGAGTCGGAGTTGGCCGCCGGCCAACTTACGATGCCTTTCCCGCTCCGAGTGCCGCTCGACAACGCTTACTGGCTCGTATGGCGTCATGGCCGCGAAACGGCACGACCGGTTGCGGCGTTCCGTCGATGGTTGGCAGCCGAGGTGGCACTCGCTCCAAGACGATCGCGCAGATAGCCAGCGAGTATCGCGGACGGCGGCTTCGGAGCAGGCATTTTGGGGTACTGATTGGCGGCAGTTGACCGGCCAGAGACCGTCGCCCGACGTCGGTTGCCATTGCGAACCTTGACCCTCTGCGGCCGGTGGCGATCGGCCGCTTCGGAGCATTCAGAATTAAGGTTTAGATATTGAGTACAGAGAAATCGTGCGTGGTTAATGAGAATCGTGGAGATACCTAGCGTCGGCAATAGCAATCCGCCCGAACCAGGGAGGTGGTCGTTCCGGTCTCGCGTCCAAAACGCCCTTCATCGCGGCTATTTATGTGAACCCTTGTCGTTGCGCTGAATTGAAATCACGTTACTGCCTCCAGGCTTGCGGGTCGCGGGAGGCGCTGCGCACTCGAGGAAATGCGGCGCCACGTTCCAGCGCTGACCATCGTCCGTGAGGATGCTCACCGTCTTTTTGTTGTAGCGCGTGATCATCCCTGTCACCGGTGGCCGTCCTTCGGGATGGAACGTGACCCGCTCGCCGATTCGGAACTCGAGCATGGTCACGTGCGCGTCAAGTTGTCGCAGGAGCCGCAGCCGCGCCACGATTCGGTGATTAAGATCGATCAGCTCGGATTCCGTCAACACGTCAATATCGATCGACATCGCGTGCTCTCCTTATTTGAGCGACTCCAGCATCTTGCGCCGCAGGATGGCGTTGATGCGGGTATCTCCGGAAAAAGCGCCGCTGTGATCTTATTGACAAGGAAACTACATGAATGTAGTTTCCTTGTCAACAAGAGGTGTGGTTATGCGGTCGAAGCCGTCCGTTCCGTCCCTCAGTGCCCATTTGGGATACTGGCTGCGCTTCGTGTCTAACCACGTCTCCTACGCGTTCGCCCGCAAGCTAGCGCACAAGGACGTGACGGTTGCCGAGTGGGTGGTCCTGCACGAACTCTACGGCGAGGAGTCCGTTGGCCCCAGCCGCCTGGCCGAGCGTCTCGGCCTGACGCGCGGGGCGATTAGCAAACTGGCAGACCGCCTGATCCAGAAAAAGCTGATCGTACGCGAGGACAGTGCGGAGGATCTCCGCGCGCACACTCTGAAGATTACACGTGCAGGCGCGGCGCTGGTCCCGATCCTTGCCGAGCTCGCCGACGAGAATGATGCCGAGTTCTTTGGCGGTATGACCCTCAAAGAACGCGCCGCGCTTGAACGCGTGCTCAAGGGTCTCGTCGCGCGACACGGTTTGAAGTCGATCCCCATTACCTGACATTACCCTCAACTCGAAAGGAGCCGATCCTTGGATACAAGACAGCAGGCGATTGCCCGGCAATGCCTCGAAGGCGCCGAGAGCGGCACGATGACCTTCCCGCAGGTCGTCGGAGCATTGATGGCAGCAGACTTCGACGGTTATTTCGTCGACCTGCGGCTCGGCCAGGCGACCTACTATCTGCCGAACGGCGAAGGGCTAGAGCTGCCGACGCACCGGAGCGCCGTCGCAGTCGCGGCCGAGTTCGATACAGGCGTGGTGAAGGCCGCGATCCGCGAGGCGCAGGCGCTCGTACCCGGCTACACCTACAAGGGCTTCTGCGACAAGGTGAAGCGCGCCGGGTGTGCGGGCTACCTGGTCTCCTTCTTGGGGCGCCGCGTGCTTTACTTCGGGCGTACGGCGGAGACACACGTCGAACACTTCCCGCAATAGTATGGCAATGGCGACGCTTGGCGCGCTTCTGCGTGCGTGACTGGCGGCGAACACGAACGCCCAACCAAGAGTGCTCACGAGCAGGCCGAGATAGCTCGGGTGACGGATCACGCCGTAAACGCTGGGCGGAACCCCGTCGCAGTTGATGGCGCTCGGCCGCTTTACGGCGTGCAGCGGAGCGTTTGAGCCATAAGCGTCAGGCCTATCACCGATTCTGGATATGGGTCCAATGTTCCAGATGGTTAGGCGAAGTCCGCATGTCTCCGGGCTAGCGCTACAGATCCCATACTCGATGTCGATACATTCGGAGACTCACCCTTGCCCCTCACGCATTTAACAATGTCGATAGAGATCCCATGGATTCCCTAAGTCACCTCATTTACGCAAGCTCCGTCGAATCGCAAATGGGCGTGCCAGAACTCCGCGCCGTTCTCGATCGTGCGCGAATCGTGAATTCTCAGCTCGATGTAACCGGGGTATTGCTCCATTCGGAAGGAAACTTCTTCCAGGTGCTGGAAGGCGACGCTGAAGTAATCGAGTCACTGTACGCAAAGATCGGGCGCGACAAACGACACAAAAATGTCGTGTTGATCATCCGGGAGCCGATCGTTAGTCGATCGTTTGCTGACTGGTCCATGGGTTTCGCGTCGGTGACGTCTAAGGACGTGGCGGGAATCATCGGCATCAACGACTTCTTTCAGAAAAGGTCTTGTTTTCATCAGCTCAATCCAGGTCGCGCGAAAAAACTCTTGGCAGCATTCGCGGACGGCCGCTGGCGGACGTCGCCTGCCGCGTAGGAGCCGGGGAAAATTATTGGGCGAGAACGATTTCTTTAATGAGGCTACGTGCATTACGCGCTTGGATTCAGGACGTGCAAAGACGCTCCTTACCGCGCTTGGCAAGCGCCGGTGGCAACTTGAACGCAGTGGGATGTATCGAGCGCTTGGTCGTACTACATGATGGGGCGAGGGTGGGCCGGATGCGCCGAGCGGCGGCTTAGCGGGAACGACTTGAGCGCGCTTGCTGCCAGGTTATGGCCGAAAGCGCCAATTAGCAGGGCGGCGCTTGGCGACGGCGAGCCCTTTTGGCCGGCTGCTGCCCGATGCACTCTCTGCTGATGGCGCGCATCAATGGTAGTCCTCTTCGCGTTGATGCCGAATCGCTGTCACCGTCACAGTGCGTTCGTCTTCAATTTCAAAAAGCGCGACGTATCCCGAGTGTCCGAAGGGGATCAATAGTTCTCGCCAGCGGGGGCTCTTCTGCAATAGCGCTTTTCTGCACGAAAACGGTGAGAAAGCGAGAAGGTTCAACGCTCGTTCGATGGCTACGAGGGCACGCTCAGCCGCACCCAAGTCACGTTTGAGCAAGAAATCGTACAGGCGGTCGAGGTCCTTGAGGGCGTCCCCTGTGAGGCGGACCTTATAGGTCACTTGCGAACGCGCTGCGCATTCGCAAGCCGTTTGCGTAGCCCAGCAATCACCTTATCGGCCGGCACGTAGTCGCCCTCTGCCCGCGCACGTTCGGCACTGGCGATGCCCCGGGCGAGAAAGTCCAACTGGGCTTTACGAAAATCAATGGTTCGAGAAACCGCATCCATTACGAACGCGGATAGGGTTTCCCCTGGGGCGAGCACGCTCTCAGCGTCAGCGCGCAGCTCCTCTGAAACTCGCAGCGGAGGAATGGTTCGCGATTTGGCACTCGACATGAACATCTCCTGTGCATCGCAATTGCAATACACAATACCGGACAGCGGACTTGCGCGCAAGTTTCGCGAATGCGGGTTCGCGGCGCCGATTTCGGCGTCCCGAATGGTGCCATCCGGCAGCCGGGCACCCCCGGCAAGAGCATGCGCCGCGCAACCGACCTAACGTATCCCTATGTAGCCCCACGTACCGCGAAAATTCACACGCCAATCACACTTGAGTATCGGCGCAACGGGAAACACCGTGTTTTCCCGCTGCATTAGCGACGCCCGTGTGGGTTCGATTCCCATCGCCCGCTCCATCCTCAGGATAGGTCAGGGCTCGTAGGGATACGAGACTCGGGTCAACACGTTGAACCTGTGGGAGAGTCTTGGGAATCGACGTTGATTGGGCGGCGGTCTCATAGCCTCACGTATCCCCTCATTGCCCCGACATTCACGCGTGCGGTCACACGCAGCAGTTCCCAAAAAAAATCTGTGTGATTGCCACACTCGCCTTGCCTCGCCGCGGCATTGGAGATCGCATGTGGCTGGACTCGACCCTGAACTGCCTGTGACGACTGTCAGCTATGCGGTAGTCAAAAACATTCCGAACTTGCGCTTTTACGAGCGTTGACGCCCGATGATTTCTTCTAGTGGACCTCGTTCAGTTGATGATTGACAAGAACGGCGTTGATCAATGTCCCTAATTGTAGACCTGCTTTCGTCATGCCTGCGTGTAGCTGATGCTGTGCGGCCGGTCCCGACATCGTCGCCTGAAACTTTCTAAACGAAGGGTCACTTAGCACTTGACTCAGCGCGTTCAGCTCTTTGTCGGAAAACGATTCTAACGAGTCTCGGCGCAAGCGTTCGCAAGGAAGTACGTAAAACTACGAATACCAGGATAAGGTCTCGGTCTTGTAAAAAGCTTCATGGTCATGCATTCAAAGCCTGTCCTAGTTCGCGCCAACAGCGATGGTATGCGTAGACTTGCGCCCGGCGCCGTCGTGCTTCTCTTGATAGTGCTCGCTGCCTGCTCGGGCTCGAACGGCTCACCCGGCCTCGATACGGGCTCGATCGCCGGCACGGTCGTGGATGCGAGCGGAGCCCCGATCGCGGGCGCCTCGGTCAGCACCGACCCGACGAGCGCCACCACGCAGAGCGGCACTACCGGGACGTTCACACTCAGTTCGATTCCCATCGGCGCTTACACCGTGTCGGCTTCGAAGACCGGCTTTCAGAGCGCACAACTGACGGCGGTCGGAGTCGCGGCAGGCGCGACTAATCAGGTGACGATTACACTCGCGCCATCGCCTAATGCACCCGGCGCGATCGCCGGCACCGTGCTCGGCCGCGTGGGAACCGCCCAGCCCTCCAGCCCTGTCGCGGGCGCCATGGTCTGCCCCGAATCATCAACCGCTGTGCTTCCTTGCACGACGTCGCAGAGCGACGGCACTTTCGTATTGGCGGGGGTCGCCCCGGGGCCGGTATACCTCACCGCCACCGCGGCGGGCTTTCTAACCGGCGAGACCACGACCGCGGTGATCGTCGCACCCGACGGCTCGGCCACAGGCGTTTCGATTACGCTCTCCGGTTCACCGAGCGCAACCGCCACCTACGTCGGCGCCGCCCGCTGCATCACCTGTCACACACTGTTCTATACCGCGCTCACGGCCGCCTGGCAGCATTCGGCACATGCGAACACGGTCGATCACACACTGAATCAGCTTGACCTCAATGGTTGGCCGGCCGCGCCCGCCACGTGTGCCGCGGCGAACATCGTCAACTCGCAGGTGCAGGCCACCGAACCCGTGAGCGGCCAGCAGGAGAACGTGCTCCTGGTTCGCTGGGCGGCCAACTGCCCGGGCGAGCCCCAGTTCTCGATGGCCTTTGATGCCAATGGAAACGGCCAAGTTGACCCCGGCGAAACCGTGATTCCGGTGCAAGGAACTCAAGGCGGCATCGCGACGGACGGCGGCCAGTGCGGTCAGGGCGGCCTGCTGCCGCTCACCGCCTACAATCAGAATGCTATACCCGCGCTCGTGCCCATACCCTGCAGCGCAAACTTTTTGGGCACCGGCGCGACCCCCGCCCAGGGCTACTGGCAGCAGGAATACCTCGTCAACATCGGCCCCGGTGCGGCCAAACCCGCCTGGGTCACCTGGGACACGACGGGCACGCCGCAGGACATGCTGGCGCTGCCGCTCGCCTGGAATCAGCGCGCCCAGTACTGGGCCAATGCACCGGACTACAACCCGACGCAAGGCGGCACCTTCGCCAAGGTGTGCGCCGGCTGCCATGAAACCGGACCGAGTCTTGCCGTCGATGCCAATGCCAATGTGACGACCTATGTCGCGGGCTCGCAGAACATCGCCTGCGAGCGCTGCCATGGGCCGGGCTCCGATCACGTGGCGAACCTCAATGCCAAGTCGATCATCAATCCCGCGTATATCACCGCGCAGGCACAGAACGAGATGTGCGGCCAGTGCCACTCGAACGCGATCGCCTCCACGCAGCCGGCCGGCGCCTTCGACTTCCCCTGGAACAACCAGGTCAGCACGGGCGGCGGCAACTTCATCCCAGGCGTGGACCAACTTGCCAATTTCGCTCTGCTGCCGCTCTACGGGGATCCGACGAACTACTGGCCCGGCGGCGTGTTCCCGAACCTCGACCACATGACATTCATCGATGTGACCGCGAGCATCCACAACACGAATCCGTACCAAAAAGTAACCTGCAGCAACTGCCACGATCCGCATGGCGTGCAGGGTGGTCCGTTCCAATTTGCACGCAGTAATACGCAGACCGGCGATCAGTACGTGTTCCAGACAAACGCGGCCGTGCTGCGTAATGATGTGATGTGCCTCGCCTGTCACGCGACGCAGGGCGATTTCGCCGCCGTGGCCCTTGTAGATGTGGCGAACTATCACCTGTCGCAGGGCGGCACCGCACAGAAGAACGGTGCTACGTATACCCCGTCCTCCACCGATCAGTCGGCGTCGGACACCGTGGTGGCCAACGCTGTCAACGCCCACATGCAGTCGCAAGCGGGAATGCCCGCCTACTTCGATCCCACGGGCAGCATCAACGGCCAGCCGGTCGGGCGCTGCTCCTCCTGTCACATGATGAAGACCGCCTGGACCTCGAACTTCCTCTTCTCCGGGCCCGACGCGAATGGCAAGACGGCGGATGTGAGCGGCGATGTGAGCTCGCACAGCTTCCAAGTTGCCACCGTTCAAGCGGCTGCGTTGGGCGTGCCGGGCGCGACGACGTGGCAGGAGATCATGCCGAACGCCTGCGGCTCCTGCCACGTGCAGTATCGGTTTGGGCTGTAACCGATCCCGTCGCCGGGGAGTGTGATCGGGTAGAGGGTGAGCGAGTACCGCCTACCGGCCCGCGCGTCGCGCGGCGGCAGCTCCTGAGCCGTTAAGTTGAGCCTCGTCCGCAGCGGGCTCCGTGAGGCGCCGAAGGCCATCGTGTCCGGCTAATGGCCGCTCGCCCGAAGCCAAGGCATCGGAGCAGTTCATGAGCGACCACAAGGCATCTCGCGCAGTATTTCGACGTGGCTTCTTGCTGCTGTTGCTGGTACTGATTGCCATCACCCGGGCACACAGCGGATCTCTTTCGGGGAGGGACTAAAAACCACCGTACCGCGCCTACTTGGAGGCAACGTACTCGACCACCGCAGCGATCTCATCGTCGGTAAGGTTTTTGGCGATGGGCTGCATGATTTCGCTCTCACGCATCTGACTGCGGAACTGCTGCAGTTGTATCGCCAGATAGTCTCGATGCTGGCCGGCCAGACGCGGAAATGCGGCGATTCCCTCGGCATTGGGACCGTGGCAGATCGTGCAACCGGGAATCTCACGCGCGGGCACTCCGTTTTCGAAGATCGACTTGCCCTTCTCCGCTAAGGCGGGGTTGCTCGACACGGCGCCTGTGGCCGGAGGCTGGCTCGAAAAGTACTGTGCGACCCCGTCGATTTGATCATCGCTAAGACCGCGGGCAATCCCCCACATAAAGGCGCGCGCACGAGGGTCGCTGCGCCCGCGTTCACGGAAAAGCTTTAATTCGGTCTGGATGTAGGCGACTTGCTGAGCAGCCAGAATCGGGAAAAGCGGCGAGGCGCTGATTCCGGTCGGCCCATGGCACTTAGAGCACGCGTTGCTGACCAGCATCGTCGCGTCCAAAGCCGACGGATCATGCGGCACAACGAGGTCTGCTGCCGGTGAATCACGAACGATTGTGGCGGCGAGCGCGATCGCCGCGACCATGAGCGAGTGGACTGCCAGCTTTCTCATTAGAAGTCCATCCATAATCCCACCACCCAGGTGTTGTTGTCCGATGCCTTAGGATTGGTCGATCCAGCGAGAAAGAACGGGTTTTGGTTGTTGTTGACGACGTTGTAGACGTCATACTGCAGCAGCAACTTGGTGTTGAACCAGGGCAAATAGTCGAGCTCAAACACCTCGAATTGGTTGGCTGGTGAACCGTTGCCCCCATTGAATGGGACATCGGTTGTGCCGGTCGCGCGCCTAAAGCTGACCAGTCCGCCGTAGCGGTGATCGTAGTAATACTCTCCGGTCACCTGCAGCTGATTGAGGTGGTCTGTTGAGTTGTTGAAGTAGGTTGGAACCAGGCCCGGATCGTTCTCTTGATTTTCGTGGGTGTAGTGGCCAAGGAAGGTGAAGATATTGTGCTGACCATTGTATTGGTACTGCCAATCGACACTGAGATCGAGGTAGCGGTTGACGTTGCCAGGCGACAGAGTTTGGCCGGCGAATACGCTCGGCACGAACTTCACGTACATGCCGGAGGTTCCAATCATAGCCGAGTTATAGCCCCAGTCGCGCTCGTAAGCCGCGCGCCAATAAGGGGCAAAGTTGTCGATGGTGCCGCCTCCGACATTGAGGTTGCTGCTATCTTCATTGGCGATCGCGCTGCCGGATTTGGCCGAGTGATACTCCGATAGCTCGAGGTAAATGGAATCCTTGTACCAAACGTAGGCACCGAGCCCTGCCGCTAACCCCGGAAACTGCGTAAATATCGGCGCACGCATGCCGGTGTTGCCTAGAGGTTGCGTCGCGCTGTAGAGGCTCTGCACCGGGAAGTAGGGGATGCCATACGCTTCACCCGTGTTCCAGACATCCTGGAAGCTGGGATTGTTGTTGAGCGTCACGCCCCAGACCCAATCATTGTTGGCAGTATGGTCAGAATATCTGACGTCGTTATTGTCGATGCCGAGCGAACCCGTGTTCTGCAGATAGGTCATCTGCAACCAGGCGCCGAAATGGTCAGAAATAGCCCCCGCGTACATGATGCTCATTTGCTGCGGGAACTGAAAGTCATCGCTCTGCGACTTGGCGCCGGGTACCAGGCTATCCGGTAGCGGCCGGTTCCAATGGTCGTAGGTGGCCTGCAGTAAAATCGACATCCCCGGGAGGTCGGTGAGCCACACGGTGTTCCGCTTGTGGTCGTCGATGTCCGAGACCAGCGGCGGTCTCGTGGTCAGGGTATAGGCGTTGAGCCTGAAGCGCCGACCGAAGGGCGTGAGCTCGGGGGGTATCGTATGGCAGGCCTCGCAGGCCAACCCGGTCTGTCTCGCGAAGCTCGGCACGGCGCGCGCGGGTGTTGAAACCAGCGCCAACGCTGCCCCCGCGAAGACGATGGCGGCCAGCGTGCCGAGGCGCAATAATCTCGCACCAGCCAACCATGATAGGAACTCGAGATGATCGCGGGTCATTCAGCCTCTCCCCGATGACTGCCCAATCCCTCAGCGCGTGGCTATTTTGCCACATCGAATTATGATGTACGATATCGATTTACGATACGGTATACAAGATCTTCACATTTCTTTTGATTTCGCCCACGCAACGACACCGATGTGCACCTTAGATTGTCGCCGTGAGCCAATCCCGAGCCATTGTGCTAGGGAGGCCCGCGAATGACGGACCGGGATCTCTACGGTGGGCTGATTCGCCTGCACCTCCTGCATCACGCTGCCGAAAGTCCGCTCTATGGGTTCTCGATGATCGAAGAACTCGGCCGACACGGATATCGACTGAGCCCTGGCACGCTATACCCCATCCTGCACGGGCTGGAGAAGAAGGGATATCTTCGCTCGACCGAGCAACGACTCGGGCGCACGGCTCGACGGATGTACCGGATTACGCCGAGTGGCCGACGCGCACTCGAGGATGCAAAGCGCAAGGTGTTCGAGCTCTTCGGTGAAATGTTCTTCGACGGCAGCGGCGGATCATGAACAGCCCCATTCTGTTGGGCCATGACGTCTGGATCTTTCACGTGTCTAAACTGCCGCGCTACGGCTTCTGGAGCGCTGCTCACGAAGCCCGCGCAGACTTCTGCATGCTGCTCGGGACTCTCTATCTGCTGATCGAAGGCGCCGGCGCGTGGTCGATGGATGCTCGACTCACTCGCAAATCTATCTCCCCAAATCTTCCGAAGGACTAATGCGGTGACCATCGGCCGCCGCTCGCTGCTCAAGTACGCCGCGCTGGCGCCGTTCGCTAGCGCCCTGCCGTCCGTAGCTCAGATCTCTGAAGAGGTCCCCCATAAACAGGCCGACTACACGCTGCGCATCGGGGCGGGGCTCCTCGAGCTGGCCCGGGACCATATTGTCTCGACGACGCTCTATAACGGCGTGTTTCCGGGGACGCTCCTGCGCTTCAAAGAGGGACAGCGCGTGGTAGTGGATCTGTACAACGATACCGATACTCCGGAGCTCGTGCATTGGCACGGCCAGATGATCCCAAGCGACGTCGATGGCGCATCGGAAGAAGGCACACCGTTCGTGCCGGCCCACGGCATGCGCCGGGTATCTTTCGTGCCAAAGCCTTCGGGCTTTCGGTTCTACCACACGCATCTGGTGGTCGGTGGCGATTTGAATCGTGGAACCTATACGGGCCAGGCAGGGCCCGTCTACATCGAGCCAAAAAACAATCCTGGCGCCTATGATCGCGAGGTCTTTCTGGTGATGAAGGAGTTTGAGCCGTCCTTCAGCCGCGGCGGGGACATGGCGATGGCCGTTTTGGTCGGCGATCCGCTCGAAGAATTGCAGCAGATGGGGAGGCGCGCCGACGAAGAAGCTAAAGAAAAAGCTAAAGGGTTTGAAGTCGGTTACGAACGCTTCGCCATCAACGGCAAGATGCTCGGCTTTGGCGATCCGGTGCGCGTCAAACAAGGCGAGCGCGTTTTGTTCCATGTGTTGAATGCTAGTGCGGGCGAGATTCGAAGCCTGGCGCTGCCCGGTCACGTCTTTCGAGTCGTGGCGCTCGACGGCAATCCGGTTCCGACGCCCACCGACGTTCCGGTGCTGTGGCTGGGAACCGCCGAGCGTATTTCTGCGATCGTGCACATGAATCACCCCGGCGTATGGCTGATGGGCGACCTTGACAACCACGACCGCCGGCACGGCATGGGCGTTGTCGTCGAATACGCGGGACAAAAAAAAGGCAAAGCCCAGTGGGTAAAGCCGAAGCCGTTCCGGTGGGATTACACGGTGTTCGGTAAGACCGATGCTCCTTCACCCCCACCCGACGCAACCATCGAAATGACCATCGTCAAGAACAACGCCGCGCTTGATGGGTTCAATCAATGGACGTTGAACGGCGAAGCCATTTCGATGCAGACCATGAAGCCGATGTACACCCTGCACCAGGGTCGCCGCTACCGGTTGAAACTCCGCAACGCGAGCGACGATATACATCCGCTGCACCTGCACCGTCACAACTTCGAGCTCACGCAGATCAGCGGGAAGGCAATCGCGGGCGTGATCAAAGACGTCGTGATGCTGGCCGGCTTCCAGGAATTGACCTTCGACTTTGTTGCCGACAATCCGGGGCTCACCCTGTTTCATTGCCATCAGCAATTGCACATGGATTTCGGGTTCATGGCGTTGTTCAATTATGCGTGAGCGATCCGCTCACGAGGTTCTACGCACCTTTCTCAAATTGGGCGTGACATCCTTCGGCGGCCCCATCGCTCACATCGGCTATTTCCGCGAGGAAATTGTCGTGCGGCGCCGCTGGATTTGTGACGCCGAGTACACGGATCTCGTGGCGCTCTGTCAGTTCCTCCCCGGGCCCGCCAGCAGTCAGGTGGGGTTTTCCTTGGGGCTGATTCGCGCCGGCTACTGGGGCGGCCTCGCAGCGTGGACCGGCTTTACCCTTCCATCGGCCGTCCTGATGGTGGCCTTTGCTTATGGTGCAGGAGCAATCAGCGGTCCGCTCGGCACCGGTCTCTTGCACGGATTGAAGCTCGTCGCGGTCGCGATCGTCGCGCAGGCCGTCTGGGGGATGGCCCGCACGCTGTGTCCTGATCGACAGCGCGCATCCATTGCTGCCCTCGCGGCGCTGATGATGCTTTTCAGCACTTCATCGGTTAGTCAAATCGGCACCATTCTGTTGGGCGGCGTCGCGGGTCTATGGCTATGCCGCGGATCAGCGGCGGCCGCGGCAGGGACATTGCGCGTACCCGTCTCGCGTCGCGTCGGCGTCATGGCGCTCAGCACATTTTTTGTCCTGCTCGTCGCACTTCCCGGACTACGCGGTCTGTCACAGGGCATCGAACTCTTCGATGCGTTCTTCCGCTCCGGCGCGCTTGTGTTTGGCGGGGGTCACGTCGTCCTGCCGTTGTTGAGCAGTGCATTTGTGACCTCCGGCTGGGTGAGCCAAGAAACCTTCCTCGCGGGCTATGGCGCCGCCCAAGCTGTTCCTGGCCCGCTCTTCACGTTCGCGGCCTACCTCGGCGCCATGGTCGGCCTTTCGCCGCACGGCATTGCGGGTGCAGTACTGGGCGTTGCCGGTATCTTCCTCCCTGGTATCTTGATTCTCCTGGGTACGTTGCCGTTTTGGGACGTGTTTCGGCGGCGCTTCGGAGCCCAAGCGATCATGCGGGGGATCAACGCAGCAGTCGTCGGACTGCTCGGCGCGGCGCTCTACAATCCCCTGTGGACCAGTTCCGTAAAATCATCCGGCGATTTTGCTGTCGCACTCGTCGGTTTTGTCTTATTGACCATGTGGCGTGCGCCGCCGCTGTTGGTAGTGGTGATCGGTGCTCTGAGCGGTATCGCCTTGGTGCAGGCCACGTCATGACCGGGTAACTTTTGGAACGGCATTTTGCCTGGATTCCCGCTTCGCTAACGACCCCCTTCTTTATAGTTTGCACTGATCGAGGTTACCCTTCGATTAACACCGTCCATCGGCGACCGTCGTGCTGATATTAGGGGTAGCGTAATACTCAAAGTGGCGATTTGGACATTCCCTACCTATTCTCAGTCTGCGCCGTATTCCACGGTCTTATGGGGAATACTAGTGCTTGCGCTTCTTGCCGTCTTCTTGTGTTTAGCTGTTGGGCGTATCGTGTGGCGGGGAAAAAAGCATTTCTACGACTAGGTGCAAGGTATCCAGGAGCAGGACTATGATTAAAAAAGCCATTCTTGCGCTTTTCCTGTCTGTTATCTCTGGAACGATTTGTGCGCAACAAGCAGACCCGTGTGGTGGACTGGTGGGTGTGGCCTTAGGTCAGTGCCGAGGTAATCAGCAGAAGCTTCAACAGCAGGAGCTAGAGCAGTTGCAACAACAAATTCAACAACAACAGGAGCGACAGAAACAGCTAGACGAGCAACAACGTCAAATTCAACAGCAATTAGAAAACATGCGACTTCAAAATGAGACTCTTCGTAAGCAATTGGGGCAGGAGAAGTCAGCGAATCAACCTGCACAGCCAACGGCGACGGATCATTCGAAGACTCCAGAACTTAAGAGTTGGAAATCGGACAATCCGTGGTTCGGCTCAGACTATGCTAAAACAGACTTCGCGATGCGCTATGCCAAGCAACTTCAACAAGAGCGACCGGACCTCGTTGGTCGTCCATTTTTGGATGCCCTTTCAGCGAAGGTGAATGAGACTTTCGGTGCGAAGAAGTAGCCGCTAATTTTGAATTGCCGAAACCGGGAAACGGTACAGATCAGGAGTACATCACGCCGTAGGCTTGCGCGCAACGGCTGCCGCTAACGATTACGCCGTCGGAACCAATTTGCCTTCAATTGCACTAACCATAGTGGACGCGGCGGCCGCCACTCTTGAGGCACAGCATCGCCAGGATGCTGATGCCAGCTCGCAATAGCATAGGGCTATGCAAGCAGTGTGATGCAGCCGTCGCCGGCGTCCGTCGGGCGCCACTGGGGCGGGTCACTCGCTCGGCACGAAAAGCCACAGTAATATATACAACAGCAGGCCCGCCCCCGCGCAGATAAATAGCGCTGCAAAGATTAGCCGCCATACCCAGGCATCCATGCCGGTCGATCGCGCGATGCCGCCGCACACCCCGCCGAACCATCGGTCGTTGCGGCTGCGTCTGAAGGAGTTGACGGCAGACACGACCGGGTCACTAGAGCGCGCTTGATCCGACTGCAACAGGCGCTCCTTGGCCCGCCGGAACTCCTCTTCCGTCAGGCTACCGGACGAGCGCAGTTCCGCGAGCTTACTCAGCTCGTCACCCAGTGCTGTGCCTCAAGAGTGGCGGCCGCATCGAGCTGCTCCTTGACGCGAGCCTCAGTTTTCAATGATGTGTCAGACGCGAGCCCGACTCCCTTCACGGCCTCTGACCGTTGCGCCCGCCAGCGGCTCTTCCCGGCCCAAACCAGTCGATCCGTCGCCCCAAATGGTCGCCCGGAAGCCGACGTTCACTTTCTGATATAAGGTGGGGCCTTCGATGGCTGCCAATCTCTTATCGTGGGTATCTTGTATAGCAGTGCTGATACTGGTCGGCCTGGTCGGATGTTCGCGTTCGCAAGACGATTCTTCGGCCCACGCACCTGATTCTGCGGTGACGCCCGCTATCAACCACGTTGATTTGTTTCGGCAGTATGACCCCGCCTCGCTTGTTGAGGTGACGAAGTTTTCTGGTCTTCCAGAAGGGCTAAGAACCTTGATACGAGTTGGCAACGTAACGGAAGACCATGTGCTTTCCGACGATGATCCTGGGGGGGGCAGCATATTTGTAGCGGGAGGCGCGAGCACGACGAGCGCTCTTGTTGGCTATCAAGTAGGCGATTATCTGCCGGTAATTCGAGCGACCGCGTATGTATATTCAGGAGGCGAATGGAAGGTGGCAAAGGTATGGCAAAAAGACGTTGGATACCCGCGGACGTTTGGCGACCTTCTATTCATCACGAAATATCTGTCGAAACATTCATCGGATGATCGGAATGACGGCACGCCATAACTATTGACCGTAAGCAACGGTGATGATTTTCCTGCTCCTCGCTGAGATTGCGTCGCCCGATAGGCGCCGTTCATTTTTGTGGGGCGCGTGTCACACCTTCACCTGATGCCTAGGTAAGATTGAATGCCGGCCACCTCGAGAGGTAAGGCGCAGCGACCGTTCGGCACGGCCCGGAATCCCCAGATGCACCAGAATCGTACTTTCGCTGCGAATTTGATCCGCATACGATTACACGCTTGTTGAGGCAATGCAACTGCAAAGCCAAGCGCCTATCGACCATATTTGTACCTTGCTAGTACCGTGGTCTATTCTGGCGATTCGCTTCGGGAGTAGTCTTCAGTTCTAGCCGTCAAGGGGGTCGCACCATGTTCCCTCACGTCCGCACTTGGGGTATCTGGCTTTCCAGCACTTTGTTTTTCGCTGCCGCCGCCTGCGCGGCGCCTAGCATGTCCACTGAAAACATCACGGCGCTGTTGCAGAAGGCGGTCAACGGCGACTGGCGCTCAGCAGAGCACAGGGAGCGCGACCGCTACCGTCACCCGGTCGGTACGCTACAGTTCTTTGGGATCCAGCAGGACATGACGGTGATCGAGCTGGAGCCCGGCGGCGGCTGGTATACCGAAATCCTGGCTCCATTCCTGTACGAAAACGGTCACCTGATCGAGGCCGGGCCGCCGAAGTTCGAGCAGAAGATCAAGGCCAATCCGGCAGTCTTCGGGCACATCGTCAAGGTCATCCCTTTTGCGCCACCGCTCGATGGGGCGCTGGGCGCGCCGAATTCCGCCGACATGGTGCTCACGTTCCGCAGTGCCCATGATTGGCTCAACCACAGCCCGGCGACGCTGGACGCCGTGTTTAAAGCGGTGTTCGACGTGCTCAAACCCGGCGGCACATTCGGCGTCGTTGAACATCGAGCCAAGCCGTTCGCCGATGCCGTACAGAGTTCGAAACAACTGCACCGCATTCCCGAGGATTACCTGATCGCGTTGGGTCTGCAGACCGGCTTCCGGCTGCAGGGGGTGTCGGAAATAAACGCGAATCCGCAGGACTCAGAAAGCGTTAACGTACACCGCCTGCCACCGGATTTGGTCGGGCCAAAGAGCGAGCGCGCCAGGATGAAGGCGATCGGCGAGTCCGATCGGATGACGCTGCGGTTTGAGAAGCCTTGAGAGGCCTATTCTTGTTGATCCGCTGCTCAATCCTCCGCCAGAATCATCGACAATGGTCCTGACACATTCTCAAGCACAGGCATTTTACGACCGCTTCGGGGAGCGACAGGATTCGCAGGCGTTTTACGAAGATGCGGCCTTAGATGAACTGATTTCCCATGGCGCGTTCGAGCGTGCCGAGAGCGTTTTCGAGCTCGGCTGCGGTGCGGGCCGCTTCGCGGCTCGTCTGTTGACAAAGCATCTGTCGCCGAACGCATCCTACCTCGGCATCGACCTAAGCCGCACGATGATTGATATCGCGGAACGACGAATAGCACCGAATGCACAGCGCGAGAGTCATTCAATCGGACGGGTCCTTGCGTTTTCCAATCCCCGACCAGTCCGTTGATCGGGTCGCCGCGAGGCCCAAGGAAAATAGCCACGCGGGAAGTACTTTCACGGCGACCTAACTATTAGTTAGGCGCTGGCATGAACATGGGAAGCGCAAACCATAGGTTGGTGACTCTACGAGTCCTCCTGCTTGCGACGGTGGCATTCAATAACTCTGTCGCGCCGGCATCGCCGACCCAAGTGGCCAAGGCAGCAAGCAATACATCTCCAGAGGTGTGGGCTGTGCAAGCGAGCGGCGGCCTTGAACCGCCTGTCATCGATGCTCTTCAGCGAATATTGAGTGCTGACCGCCGACTACTCGCCCTGAGTGCCTACCTTCGCGCCGGAGGTACGTTGGCCGAGCGATGGAGCTGGTCGCAGGAACAGCTATCCAGCTATCCCGCGACTCCCGAAGGCAAAGCCGCTACGGCTGACATCGATGCAGTAGTCGCGGCATTTGCGGCCGCCAATCCCGGCTTCACGTTACAGGTTAATCGGAAACTACGAAGCCTGGAGGTACAGATTGCGCACTGGAACGTGGACGAGTCAGTCGGAACGGCCGCAGCCGCGCTCGTCGCCGCGCTCGAGCAACGCTTTATTGGTGAGGCTTCAAAGCCCAACACGAATCAACTGCGAAGCGCACTCATAGAATGGAAGCCTAACGTCGCCATCGCGTTGGCCGCGCCCGGACTCTCCCCGCACGGCCAGGGGCGAGCATTTGATTTTCAAGTCGAACGTGGTGGGCAAGTCATCGCGGGCGTTGACGTGACCTTAGCGAGCCAGCAGTGGGATGCAGCGGGCTGGACACAGAAGCTGCGCGCTGCCGTGAGCGTAGCTGGCGACCACTTCTCGGGGCCGCTCGAATCACCGTATGAGCCGTGGCATTATGCCTACGCGCCCAGGGCTGATACGTCGGATAGATCTCGCTGACACCTCGAAAGGACTCAGCGGTTCTAGCTTGGACACCCGCCTTTACGGACCCTCGCCCGCTGAAGGCACAATGGCGGCGCCTGCCCCCCTCAGCCTCCTCCTCTCGCTCCCTTCAATGCCTGCCGTACTGATCGAGTATCTTCACCAGCACGATGTCGAACGGCCAGTATCGAGAGGCGAATCAGTCGCCTGCCGGCCATCAACTGCCATTCGACCCATCATATTGCTCGCCGCTAAGCAGTCATTCGCGTTGCAGATTGCATCAGCGCGTCCTCATTTGCGCGCCGTCTGTCTCAACGATGCCGCTCCCCAACAGCTGTTCCTGACGCGCTTTTTCCTGTAGGGCCGAATCTTTTCTGGAGCAATCAAGATGAACCGCGCCGCGGGTGAACTCCCACAGTCCGAAGGCGCGCCGGTTTTATCGGTCAGCCCAAGGGGCTTTTCTTCCTGGCCTTCACCGAAGCGTGGGAACGGTTCTCCTTCTATGGAATGACCGCGCCCCTCGTCCTCTACATGGCGAACCAACTTTAAAATCTTAACTGCATGTGAAGTGATATCCACCTGTAGCCTTGCGCCCTGGGGATTAGCGTCTCCACGATGCCGCTCAGTTCGCTGGGGTTACGCGCTATGCTTGCCACATCATAAGAATTAGGCGAACAGAATGAAAGATGAACCGGGGACATCGATTTCGCGTCGCCGCTTGCTCTCCATGATTGGCATAACCGCCGGCAGTACGGCCATGTACCAGGCGATGCACAGTCTCGGCTTCGCTGCCGAATCCACCTTCCGCGGTCCAGCGCCGTTGAGCGCCGCTCCGAAAGGCGCCTCAGTGCTGGTGCTGGGTGCGGGTATGGCCGGCCTCGTGGCCGCATACGAATTGCGCAATGCCGGCTACCGCGTCCAGGTACTGGAGTACAACCCTCGGGCCGGCGGCCGCAACTGGTCCCTGCGCGGCGGCGATCGCTATACGGAGTTGGGCGGAGAGACTCAGGAGTGCCATTTTGATCCGGGTCTGTACATCAATCCCGGTCCGTGGCGGCTGCCATACCACCATCGTGGGATGCTGAGCTACTGCAAACGGCTCGGCGTCGCGCTCGAGCCCTTCGTGCAAATCAACCACAACGCCTATTTGCACAGCCACAAGGCGTTCGGCGGCAAGCCGCAGCGGTTGCGCACGGTCAAGGCCGATTACCAAGGTCATGTGGCCGAGCTACTGTCGAAGGCGACGCGCAGCCAGGCGCTCGAAACCGAGGTGACGGCGGAAGACCGGGAGATCCTGCTCGACTCGCTGCGCATGTGGGGCGCGCTCGACGAGAACTACCGATTCGTCAAGGGCTCGGACAGCAGCGAGCGGCGCGGTTACGATCGCGATCCCGGCGGCGGCTTGAGCGCC
>Ga0224558_1001657_pt1 | contig 22575 bp, 25 predicted proteins | sample 714S32024metaG_FD_180682 | JGI IMG/M metagenome (GOLD analysis project Ga0224558, IMG submission 180682) | Peat soil microbial communities from Stordalen Mire, Sweden - 717 S3 20-24 | ecosystem: Environmental > Terrestrial > Soil > Wetlands > Peat | place: Sweden: Norrbotten County, Stordalen...
TTGATGCACGCGCCATGCTCTTTTCATTTCGGTCGCTGTAGTTGAAATGACCCCCAAGTTGTAATAGGAGTGTCCGCAATTCTCGCCGGAGCGATCCAGTTTCTGACGGGATTCGGCTGTGGGGACACCCAGCTTCCGGGCGTGGCGGAACCATCGTCGCAGCCGGCTACGCCGAATTTGTACGGGTCCGGCTCCTCCGGGCATGGCCGGCCGGCGGCCCGGGCTGGCTATTTCTTACCGGATTGCTCGCTCGAAGCGCTCAGTTCTTCCCAATAATCGTCCGAGTGAGCCGTCCACTCCGGGTTGGCAAGGCCGGAGATCTGCAGCTCTTCTTCCTTCAGCGTGCCGTGCCCGTAAGTGCAGATGTATTCGATCCGCGGCCGCCCGAGTTGCAGCATGAATCCCCAAGAGCCGGTCGCGACTGGCATGCGCAGGCGGCGCAGGCAGGTGCGACAGCGGTGGCGTTGATCCCAGACAATCAGGTAAATCGTTCCCGCGGCCAGCAAGAACCAGCCCATCATAGCCGCGATGGTCGGCAACGTTGGCGCGAATGCGATCCGATGCGGAGCGGCCGGGGAGCCCTTGGAGAGCCACACCGGCAGCCCATAGAGCACCGCAGACGCAACGACCACTTTCGCGCACAGATAGCCCCAATACCGCATATATGGTTAGACACCGCTCCCGCGCATTCGGATTCACGCTGCCAGCGCTCGAGTAAGCAAGCTCACGCGTTGAACTTGACACCCCTCATGCTTCCTCCTTACGCTGAAGGCACCTTCCATGCACTCGAACCGTCTGGCCCTGGAAAAAAGTCCCTACTTGTTGCAGCACGCGCACAACCCGGTGGATTGGTACGCCTGGGGAGGGGAAGCGTTCGCCAAGGCGCGCGCCGAAGACAAGCCCATCTTTCTTTCGATCGGCTATTCCACCTGCCACTGGTGCCACGTGATGGAGCGGGAATCGTTCGAAAACGCGGTCGTCGCCGCCCAGCTCAATCGCGATTTCGTGCCGATAAAAGTGGATCGCGAGGAGCGCCCGGATGTCGACCGCATCTACATGTCCTTCGTTCAGGCTGCCACCGGCGGCGGGGGCTGGCCGATGTCGGTTTGGCTGACCCCCGAGTTGGAGCCCTTCTTCGGCGGCACCTACTTTCCGCCGGAAGACCGTTGGGGCCACGCCGGCTTCTCGAGTGTCCTCACGCAGATCGCGCAGGCCTGGCGCAGCGATCGCGACCGCATCGGCGAATCGGCGCGCCAGGCGCTGGCGCAACTCGAAAAGCAGTCCGCTTTCGACGGCGTGCCCGCCGGCAGCCACGCACCCATCGATTACGCCGTGATCGAGAGCGGATTCTCCATCTTCCGACGCACTTACGATTCCGAAATGGGCGGATTCGGCCCGGCGCCCAAGTTTCCGCGGCCCGCCGTCTTCGAGTTTCTGCTGCGCTACCACGCCCGCACCGGCAACCGGGAAGCGCTCGAGATGACCCTCCACACCCTGCGCAAGATGGCCGAAGGCGGCATGAACGATCAGCTCGGCGGCGGGTTCCATCGCTATTCGGTGGACGAGCGCTGGTTCGTGCCGCATTTCGAAAAGATGCTCTACGACCAGGCGCAACTCGCCACTTCCTATCTCGAAGCCTTTCAAATCACCGGTGAAAAGTCCTTCGCCGAAACCGCGCGCCGCATTTTCGATTACCTGCTGCGCGACATGACCGCGCCCGAGGGCGGATGCTACTCGGCCGAAGATGCCGACAGCGTCATCCGTCCCGAAGAGCCCTCAGTCAAAGGAGAAGGCGCATTCTACATCTGGTCCGCCGATGAGATCCGCCTGACCGTCCCCGCGCCGGCTGCCGAATGGTTTGCTTACCGCTACGGCGTGGCGGAGGGCGGCAACGTGGTGAACGACCCGCATTCCGAATTCTCGGGTCGCAACATTCTCTACCAGGCTGCCAGCGTGGAAGAAACCGCCGAGCAGTTTGGCCGTCCGGTGGAGGAGGTCCGCGCCGGGCTGGAGACGGCCGAAGCCGCGCTGCTCAAGGCCCGCGCCTCGCGTGTGCGCCCTCACCTGGACGATAAGATTCTCACCGCCTGGAATGGGTTGATGATTTCCGCGCTCGCTCTGGGCGGCGCCGTGCTCGAAGAACCGCGTTACGCGAAGGCCGCGCGCCGCGCTGCGGATTTCGCGCTCAGCCATCTCTTCGAGCCGGAGACCGGCCAGTTGCTGCGCCGTTATCGCGATGGCGAAGCCGCCATTCCAGGCTTTCTCGAAGACTACGCCATGTTCACGCAGGCGCTGCTCGATCTGTACGAGGCCCAGTTCGACCGGCGCGACATGGAATGGGCGGTGCGCCTGGCCGAAAAACAGAGCGCGCTGTTTGAAGACCCGGCCGGCGGCGGATTCTTCCATTCCCCCGCGGATGCTGGAGACCTCGTCTTGCGCCTCAAGGAAGATTACGATGGCGCCGAACCCAGCGGCAATTCGATCGCGATTCTCAACCTGCTGCGCCTCGCCCAAATCACCGGGCGCCTGGAGTTTCGCGCCTCCGCCGAGCGCGCCTTGGCCGCCTTCGCCCCCCGCCTGGCCCGCGTCCCGGTGGCTCTGCCGGCCATGCTCACAGCCTGCGAATTCTACCTGGCCGAGCCGCGCCAGATCGTCGTCGTAGGTCCGCGCGACTCGGTCGGCACACGCGCGCTGCTGCGCGCCTTCCACTCCCGCTTTGTGGCCAACCGCATCGTGCTACTGGTGGACACCGAGGAAACCCGCCACGCCTTGGCTGCGGGCATCCCCGCCATCGAAGCCATGCAACTCGCCGGCGGTCTCCCAAGCGCTTATGTCTGCCGCAATTACGCCTGCCAATTGCCCGTCACCGAGGCTGCCCAATTGGCCGAATTGCTACAATAGAAACTCAATCGCTAAAGTCTACTGGAGGAACTATGGAAAGACCGGGAGCTACCACCATGCGAGGCAACCCGATGACTCTGGTTGGGCCGGAGCTTAAACCCGGCGATGCCGCGCCGGATTTCAGCGTGGTCGATAGCAGCCTGAAGCCGGTGACGCTGGCAGATACCGCCGGCCACGTCCGAATCGTCAGCGTGGTGCCATCGCTCGATACGCCGGTTTGCGATGCGCAAACCAAGCGGTTCAATGAAGCGGCGGCCTCCCTGCCGGGCATCGATATTCTGACTGTCAGCATGGACCTGCCTTTCGCGCAGAAGCGCTGGTGCGGCGCCTTCGCCGTGGATAAGGTGAAGATGCTCTCCGATCACAAGGACGCCTCCTTCGGCTCCAACTACGGCACGCTGATTAAGGACCTGCGTATCGAAAGCCGCGCCATTTTCGTGATCGACAGGAACAATCGGGTGAGCTACGCGGAATATGTAAAGGAAGTCGCCGATCATCCGAATTACGAAGCGGCGCTGCAGGCGGCACGGAACGCGTTCGCGGCCACGGCCTGAACCAGCGTCGGGACGTTTCGCAAAGAGTGTACCGGCCGCTCCCTTTGGTCGCGGCTCCAATGCGCATTCAGAGCCGTGACCATAGGGAGCGGTCGCCGGCGATTGGATCGGCTACTTCCCAAGAGGCCATGAGCTCGACCGAACCAACCCCGGCATTGAGCGCCGAGCGGGTTCTGAACCGCGCGGTGGAAAGCCCGCTCGTGCGCGGCGGGCTGGTGATTGTGGCCGGCCTCGTCACCGGCAATCTGCTGGGCTTCCTGCGCGTGGCGCTGACGGCGTACCTGCTGGGCACACATGCCCGCGCCGATTCGCTGGCCGTCGCCATGGGCCCCATCGATACGCTGAATTCGGTGGTCATCAACAGCATCGTGTTCGCCTTTGTCCCCATGCTGACCGCGGCTGGCGGGAACGCGCGGCTCGCCCTTTTCCGTCGCCTCCTGCGCGTCTTCGCCTGGGTCTTCGCCGCCATCGCGGCAGCCGTAATCGTGGGAGCGCCGTGGCTGATGCGCATTCTCGCGCCCGGCCTCGATCCGGCCTATTTCGCGGCCGCCACCGCCAATCTGCGCATCTTTGCGCTCTCCACCCCCGCCGCCGGCGCCGCCGCCGTATATTGCGCGTTCCTCTACACCGGCCGGCGCTTCGGGCCCATGGCCTTCTACCAGGCGGCGCTCAACGTGTGCACCATCGCGGGCGCGCTGGTGTTGTGGCGAGCCGTGGGCGTCTATGCCTTCGCAATTGGCTACACCGCCGGCGCTTTCGCGCAACTGGCCATCGTATGGTTCGCCGCGCGGCGCGAGCTCTCTGCCGGCGACGCGGAACCGTGCGCGGTCTCCTGGCGCGAAATCGCGGCCAAGCCGGCTTTCTTCGTTGTCTACGCGGCGGCCTTGAGCCTGAATATCATCTTCACCCGCGCTTATGCCACCCACGTGGGGCCTGGGATGGCCGCCGCTCTAGATTACTGCATGCGGGGCGTGGGCGTGCCGCTGGCGCTGTTGGTAACTCCCATTTCCACTTCGCTGTTGCCGGAAATCAGCCGCCTGCGCAGCTTGTCGCGCATGCACGACGCCTTCCGCCTGATTGATCGGACGGTGGCGCTCACCGCGCTCGCCGCCGTCGCCGGTTGCGGATTTGCCATTCTGTTTCGCCAACCCGTCATCGGAATCCTCTTCCAGCGCGGCAGTTTCACCGCCGAGTCCACCCAACTGGTGGCGGCCGTGTTCCTAGGGCTGGGCCCCAGCATGGTGGGCTGGAGTTTGATTGAGGTGATGGCCCGCTCGCTATTCGCCCTGGAGCGCCCCTGGCCGCCGGTGCTCGCCGCCATGGTCCCCGTGCTGCTCAACGTCGCGATCACGCTGCGATTGCACTCGTTCCGCCCGGAATGGATCGGCCTCGGCGCCAGCCTGGGCCTGATGGCCGGCTTCGTAGTCTTATTCGTCATCGCCCACGCCGGCCGGAGAAGATGGCTGGAGCCGGGGGCGACGCTGGCGGCGGGGGTGGGGGCGTAGGGGCGGGTGTCTGGTGCCCTCAATAGCTAAGCTAACCGGAGACGGAGCGAACAAAGATGCGGTCGTCAAACGGCTCAAGAGGCTGACTGGCACCGAGAAGAGGGGCATCCGCATCACAGAGGCGCAGGTAGAAGTGCGCAATTCCATCCTCCACTGAGCAGTTCCGAAAACACTGCAGGATACCTTCCTTAGCCTTTAGAAGCTGTTTGCGCGCCTTCGCGCAGGCGTCCCAATCGATCTTCGCTGCCTGCACGCCGAACACAAGCAGATCGAATGCGCGTAGGATCGGGCGTTGGACCGCAACGCCGTCGTTAATGAGCTCCCAGATGGCAGCAAGGTCTTGGCTTAGTGTTGGGACACCCAAAATATTGCCTGCAGCGTGCGCGTACGCCTCGCCGCGGCCAATCCGCAAAGAGAACCGCTCTCCGAGGACGTCGATTTGCTCCAGCAGAGCAGGCGCTGACTTGTAACCGTGCTGGCTGAGAAGCGCTTTGTCCAAGACACCAACTGTGTTCGTTGAAAAGAGCTTATTTAGCGTTGTCCGCTTCTCTGGAAACTTCTTTTGAACTCTCCAGTTGATCTCGGTTTCGACGGCCTCGTGGACGGCCAACTGGATGGAGTAATCCTGCTTCAGGATTCGAAGCGGCGTAACTTCCTCTGAAACGACGATCTGAATGAGCGCCGACGTGTCGGCCACGATCAGGGCTGGATTCTGGGGCAAACCCGGCGATGGCGTCACGCGGCCTTCTCTGCACCGCCGATCAACGATCCGAACCTCGTCACAAACGTCTCGCGGTCCATCATTAGCATCTCTGCAGCTTTGCTTTCGCTGATCTGCTGACCATTGAGTGCCTCGATGACCTGACCAACATAGAGCGAGGGCAAACGCAGAGAGCGTCGCCCGAGATCGGTATTTCGGTTCTCGGCGATCCACTTCGGCATTTCCACCGCCTGCTTACGTAAATACTCGCGCGTGCTCAATGCGTGTGTCGTCAGCTCCCGCAATTCGCTCGCACAGTCGAGAGCGCCGTATGCTTCAAGTTGCTCAGCGCTGATCAATTCCGAATCATATGCTGCTCTCAAAACCAACCGTTGCTCCACGTGAGAGTAGCCGACGAGGGTTGCGAGATTTGCTGCCGAAATACTGCCCCACTTTAAGCCAAATCGGTTCGCGAACTGGACCAGCACAGACTTGGGAACCAGACATTCCTGGGCGAAAGCCTGCGCACGCTGGTCCTTGAGCTCGTCGCTGGCGTCTGTTGTATAGTCGATTGAGATCTGCTCGCTTTCCAGGTCAAAGATAGCGTGTCCGACTTCGTGCATTATGACGGCGTTGCGCCGAAACCAGGTCGACTTATACGAATTTGCGAAAACGCACGGCGTAGGGCCAGAAACGCTGCCGACCGAAAAGGCACAGCCCTCGACAGCCGACTTCAAGGGGCTCTCCAATGTCAAGACACCCAGCGTTCGTAGCGCGCGCCGGATCCATTCGCCGATCGCAACCTGCCCGTGCTCCAGGTCGGTCATGCTTCGAAAGTCGCGGGCAGCTCCCTTTCCCTGGAGTGCTGGCGGTGCCGTGCGATCCACCCTGTCCCGAATACTGCGGAACAATGGCTCGAAGCGACGCAATTTCTCCCCGCGTACGGCGGCCAGTTGGTCCATATAGTACCCGAGTTTCCGCACCAGAGCGACCATCTCGCGGTCTGCCTGGACGAGCTTGCTATCGCGGAGCTTGTACCAAATTGCTGGCGCGAGAGTCGCGTACGACTCCCCGGCGCCGGTCGACGCCTGCAGAAGAGTCTTCTCGGTGATGCCAAGTATGGAGGAGATCTCCGGAATGACGAACCTGGGCAGCGGACGGACTCCTGTCAGCCATTCTTCGAACTGGTCGGGAGCCACGCCAAGGAGGTCCGCACAAAACTCTGGGTCCAACTTCGTGGATTCGATTATGTTCTTTAGGATCATCGATTTGACCAACTGTTTGGAACGCAGATACGCTGCTCCAAGCTTGCGTTCCCGGTGCCACGGAGCCAGCCAAGCCTAGCAGGCAGGAACACTTGGTCCTCTTCTATTCTGTATCGCAGTCTCTTGAAAATCAACAGGTTCCGCGCCATATCCACGCGCACCCTAGGCCTAGGTCCTTTGCGGCTGTCACCCACTAGGAGTGAGGTACTGGTTCCTCCGGACATCGGCGACGATTCAGCAAACGTGGACCAGTTAGGCAAAGAATCATTCGCCCACCCCACTATAGCATCCGAGCGTGCGACCGTCGGCCTCCGTTTGGCGCCCCACCCGTTGTCAGGCAACCTTTGTGCTGCCATAGCCCTACCCAGCGCCCCCGCTTCGCTCCGCTTTGGCCTGCCGTATCTCTTCCAGCCTCTCCGCAATCCTCTTTTCGACGCCTCGGTTGGTCGGGTAATAGTAGCGATGGCCGGCTAGCGATGGGGGCAGGCATTCCATGTCGGTGATGGCGTCTTCGAATTTGTGGGCGTGCTCGTAGCCTTCGCCGTAGCCCCAGGCTTTCATATGCTTGGTTACGGCGTTGCGCAGGTTCATGGGAACTGGCTCGGCAATCGTGTTCTCGACGTCGGCGGCCACCGCGCCCAGCGCTTTATACGATGCATCGCTCTTGGGCGCGGCGCAAAGGTAGATGGCGACCTGGGCCAGCGCGAGGTCGCCTTCCGGAATCCCGAGAAAATGGACCGCCTGCATGGCTGCGATGGCCTGTTCGAGCGCGCGCGGATCGGCCAGGCCGATGTCTTCGATCGACATGCGGATCAGGCGGCGGGCGAGATACAGACGGTCCTCGCCGGATTCGAGCATCCGCGCCAGCCAGTACAGCGCCGCATCCACATCGCTCGACCGCACCGATTTGTGCAGCGCGGAAATCAGGTTGAAGTGCTCCTCGCCGCCTTTGTCGTAGAGCAGCACTTTGCGCTCGATGGCATTTTCGAGCGCGGTTTCGGTGAGCACACCCTGCGAGGCGGCGGCCGCGGCTTCGAGCGTGTTGTACGCCTGCCGCGCGTCGCCATTCGAGTAGATGGCGATCTGTTCGAGCAGATCGTCGGTCGCTTCCAGATGGACTACCGGCAGCGCGCGCCGCAGCAGCGTGGTCAACTCCGGCACGCTGAGCAGCCGCAGCGCATAAACGCGCGAGCGCGACAGCAGCGCCGAGATCACTTCGAAGGACGGATTCTCCGTGGTGGCGCCGATCAGGATGATGTCGCCGCGCTCCACGTAAGGCAGGAACGCATCCTGCTGGGCTTTGTTGAAGCGGTGAATTTCATCGATGAATAGGATCGTCCGCAGGCCCAGGCGCCGCAGCTTTTCGGCGTCGGCCATCACCGCCTTGATTTCCTTAATGCCGCTCAACACCGCGCTGAACGGGATGAACTCGCAGCGCGTGATGCGGGCGATCAGCTTGGCGAGGGTGGTCTTGCCGACCCCGGGAGGGCCCCACAGAATCACCGAGCTGAGCTCGTCGCGCTCGATCTGGCGGCGGAGCGGTTTCTCCGGCCCCAGAATGTGCTCCTGGCCGACAAAGTCCTCCAGGCGGTCGGGCCGCATGCGCTCGGCCAGCGGGCGCTTGGCATCCGCGGCGGAAGGCGCATCGGGCGCGGGCGGGGTGGAATCGAAAAGGCTCACGCGCGGATAGTCCTTTGCCGCCGGGCTTCGTAGAGAAGAATGCCGGTAGCCACGGCGGCGTTGAGCGACTCGACGCCTACCGTGGGAATCGAGACATCGTGCGCCGCCGCGCGCAGTACGCTTCCCACGCCGCGCGCCTCGTTGCCGATCACCAGGCCGCAAGGCCGCGTGAAATCCACATCGGCCAACGCCCGCGCCGGAGCCGCCGCACGTGCTGGAACGCTCGCATAGAGCTCCATGTGGTTCTGTTGCAGCGCGGCGCGTGCCAACACCGCATCCATCCCGTAGAAGCAGGGAACGCGAAACACCGAGCCCGCCGACGCACGGATCGTCTTCGGGTTGTGCGGGCTCACCGTGCCCTTGACGAACAGCACCCCGGTGGCGCCGAAGGCCTCGGCGGCGCGCAGAATGGCGCCGGCGTTGCCGGGGTCTTGCAGACCATCCAGCACCACCACCAGCGGGCAGCCGCGAAACAGCTGTTCGAGCTTCCATTCCGGCGGCCGCACCAGCGCCATCACTCCCTGCGCGGTTTCGGTTCCGGAAATACTCTGGAAAAGGCTGTCGGGAAGCACGGCTACCTTGACGCCGGTCAGGCCGCGCGCGTGCCCCGTGGCGGCCGCGCGCACCGATTCCGCCGCCAGCACGATCTTCACCTCGCACTCGCTCTTGAGCGCCTCTTCCAGCAGGTGAAAAGTCTCGGCCACGCACCAGCCATCGGCTGTCAGGCCACCCCGCGCGATGGCCCGGCGCACGTCCTTGACCAGCGGATTAGCCGCGCTCGATATGGTTTCCGGCCGGGGCATATGACTACAATAGGTTCGAACGATCAAATTATCGCAGATGAAGCGCGTGGCATGGGCCGTAGGGCTGGCGGCGCTGGTGGCGCTGGCCATCCTGGCGATCAGCATCCTTCGCCTGGCCAACCGCATCGAACGGCAGTCGACCGTGGACGAGGCGCGACCGGCTGACATCATCCTGGTGCTTGGCGCCGCGGAGTATCATGGCCGGCCCTCGCCGGTGTTGCGAGCCCGCCTGGACCACGCCCTGGACTTGTACGGGCGCAAGCTGGCTTCCCGCATCATGACCACCGGCGGCTCCGGCGGAGAGCCGGTGTTCACCGAAGGCGGCGTGGGCCGCGCTTACCTGATGAGCCATGGCGTGCCCTCGGAAGCCATCGTAGTCGAGACCGAAGGCGAGACCACCGTGCAATCGATCGCCCTGGCAGCCGAGATCATCCGCCGCATGGGGCTCAATTCGGTGATCGTGGTCAGCGACGGATATCACATCTACCGCGTGAAACGGATGCTGCAAAACCGCGGGCTCCAGGTGTACGGATCGCCCCGCAAGGACCGCATCTCGCCGCCACGCGAGCGCTGGAACTATGTGCGGCAGGCGATCGGCTACATCCTGTGGCGCGCCGGGGTGGGAGTGTAGGGGTCGGGCATGCCCGGCCCGCGGCTCCTAACCCCGCGCGGCAACGTTTTCGATGTACCAGCGCCAGGTTTCGGCGATGCCGTCGGCCAGCGCTATCTTGGGCTTCCACCCCAGCGCGGTCAACCGGCTGACATCCAGCAACTTGCGCGGCGTGCCGTCCGGCTTCGACGAATCGAACGCGATGCTTCCCGTGTAGCCGGCGGCGTGGCCGATCATTTCCGCCAGTTCGCGGATGGTCACGTCAATGCCGGTTCCCACGTTGATAATCTCGCCCGAGTCGTATGCGAGCATGAGGAACACCGCCGCGTCCGCCAGGTCGTCGACATGCAGGAACTCCCGGCGCGGCGTGCCCGAACCCCAAACCGTGATTTCCGGCGCGCCCGCGCGCAGCGCTTCGTGCGTCTTGCGGATCAGCGCGGGCAACACGTGCGACGACGCCAAGTCGAAGTTGTCGCCCGGTCCATACAGATTGGTCGGCATCAGGCTGATCGCGTTCAGCCCGTGTTGCGCGCGATACGCCTGTGCCAGCTTGATGCCGGCGATTTTGGCAATGGCGTACCACTCGTTGGTTGGCTCGAGCGGCCCCGTCAGCAGAGCCTCTTCCCGCATCGGCTGCGGCGCCAGCTTCGGGTAGATGCACGAAGATCCGAGAAAAAGCAGCTTGCGGACGCCCGCCCGCGCGGCGGCGTCGATAACGTTGGTCTCGATCACCAGGTTGTCGTAAATGAAATCGGCCGGGTATGTGGTATTGGCCAGAATCCCGCCCACCTTGGCGGCCGCCAGAACGACGTACTCGGGTTTTTCCTCGGCGAAGAATCGCCGCGTCGACGCCTGATCGCGCAGATCCAGCTCCTGCAACTCGCGCGACACCAGGTTGTCGAACCCTTCCTGGCGCAGGCGCCGGCAAATCGCCGACCCTACCAGCCCTCTGTGCCCGGCGACGAAAATGCGACTGTTCTTTTCCATGGTTTATGTGTGTGGTCTATCGGTGGGCCGAACCGCGCAATACCACGCGGTGGCCCGCCTCCGCCAGCGTGCGCTCCTGTTGCGCCAGATCCAGGTCTTGTTCCACCATCAGGCGCACCAGTTTGGGGAAATCCATTTTGGGGCGCCAGCCAAGCTCGCTCAGCGCCTTCGAGGAATCGCCCCGCAGGTGGTCCACCTCCGACGGCCGGAAATAGCGCGGGTCGGTTTCCACGTGCCGCGTCCAGTCGAGGCCGCTATACTCGCCCGCCAAGTCGAGGAATTCGCGCACCGAGTGCGACTCGCCGGTCGAGATCACGTAATCGCCGGGCCGCGGAGCCTGTAGCATCATCCACATCGCCTCCACGTAATCGCCCGCATAGCCCCAGTCGCGCTTTGCCTCCAGGTTGCCCAGGTACAGCTTGTCCTGCATCCCCAGCTTGATGCGGCCCAGCGCGCGCGTGATCTTCCGCGTCACGAACGTCTCGCCGCGCCGCTCGGATTCGTGGTTGAACAGGATGCCGTTCGAGACGAACAGTCCATAGGCTTCCCGGTAATTCACCGCGTACCAGTGCGCCGCCACCTTGCTCACCGCATAGGGACTGCGGGGGTAAAACGGCGTCGCCTCATTCTGCGGCGGCGCCGCCGCCCCGAACATTTCCGACGACCCGGCCTGGTAAAACCGCACCGGTTTGCCGCCGGCCTTCATGTGATCGCGCACCGCTTCCAGGGCGCGCAGCGTTCCGGTTCCCACCACGTCCGCCGTGTACTCGGCCTGATCGAAACTCACCCGCACGTGGGATTGCGCCGCCAGGTTATAGATCTCGTCCGGAGAGACCTGCGCGATCACCCGCCGCAGCCCGGTGCCGTCCGACATGTCTCCGTAGTGCAGGCGCAGCGCAGCGCGGTTTTCGTGCGGGTCGCGGTAGACCGCGTCGATGCGGTCGGTGTTGAAGGTGGACGCGCGCCGGATCACGCCGTGAACATCGTACCCTTTGCCCAGCAGAAACTCCGCCAGGAACGATCCGTCCTGCCCCGTGATCCCGAAAATCAAAGCTGTTTTCATCTGGATGTTTCTTCCTATTTCAGCCTACCCGGTGTGAAAAGAAAAGTCGAATCGTGGCAGCGGAGATGGGCCAACCGCAGGGGGCGGCGCGCAAGGCGCTGCCTCCGTCCGCCAGCTTGGATGACCGCCTGCATTGCCGCGCTGACTGTACCGCGGTATAGAGGGTTTGCGTGCCGGCTACACCGCCCAGACTGAACGTCAGTGGCACCAGATCCTTGGTCGGCACTACCGGAACCACCACACCGCCCCGGCCGCCACGTGCAGAATTCGCCCCAACGCGTGCAGTCTTTGCTCCGCTAGCCCAGTTGTCAACCCGCATTCCACCGCAACCTTCGCCAGATTCTCAGGTCCCGGCTGAGATGTAGCCTTGTTCGCCAGCAGGGATTCCATGATCCGCGCTTACCTGCATGCCATAATCGACAAAGGAGATGAACAGAATCCGGTGTGTGACCATAGGGCTCAGATGCCATCCGCACATCTCGGTCTGCGACGTGCGTGCCAGTCTGCCTGAGGGCTTCGGCAACAGGATACGATAGGCCATCCGGAGCGGACTTCGAGTTGCATTACTTCCAAGTCGAGTTGCATTTGAGGCAACCCTCATGAAAATAATTGAAGTTCTAACAATAGCAAGTCTATTCTTGATTCCCGGAGCCATTGCTCCTGCTTACGCAGAGGGCCAGGAGAAGCAACCCGAGCAACAGGCGAAACCGGCGCAGCAGCAACAACGCGCACAGCAACCGGCTAGGCCCGCGCAACAACCGCAACGCGCGCAGCAACCGGCTAAGCCGGCGCAGCAACAGCAGCAGGCGCAGCAACCGGCTAGACCGGCGCAACAACAGCAACGCGCGCAGCAACCAGCTAAACCCGCACAGCAACAGCAGCGCGCACAGCAACCGGCTAAGCCAGCGCAGCAACAACAACGCGCACAGCAAGCGGCTAAGCCGGCGCAGCAACAGCAGCGCGCCCAGCAACAGGCTAGACCGGCACAATCGGCGCAAGGCCATGGGCGGATTCCCGACGACCGCTTTCGTGCCAGCTTTGGCCGTGGCCACACGTTTCACGTGAACCGCTCCGATTTCCTGGGCGGATCGCGACGTTTTGAATATGGCGGCTTTTGGTTCGCCATGGTTAACCCGTGGCCCGATGGATGGCTCTACACTGACAACGTCTATGTTGACTATATAAACGGCGGGTATTTCCTTTGCGATCCCTTCCATCCAGGCGTGTATCTTTCGATCACCGTGGGTTGACGCATCGGCCGAATGGTCACGGCCCGTCACGCCCTTGTCAGCCTTGACAGAGGAGAGATTACATGTTGTTCAGACGATTCGTAACCGCGGCTATCGCTGCCTTCAGTCTGGCCGGCGCCGTCGTTGCGCAGAGCGGAGCCACGGTAACGCGGACGTTCCTGGTCGGATTGGGCACCCCCGAAACGGCCGAGATCCTCGTCGTGAATCTAGCCAATTCATCATCCAGCGGGCCCGCGGCATCCTGCATCGGCAGCATTGCTTTTTTCAATGCGGCCGGTACCGCCATCGGAACCGCCACGGCGTTTACCCTGGCAACCGGGCAAGTCGCGTCAGCCCGCCTTCCGTTCGCAAGCGCCGGGGTATCCGGCGTCCGCGTTTTGATCCGCGGCGTGGTGACCGTCACCCGAACCGCTGGATCGGGAGTGTCTTGCACGCCAGCGGCAACACTGGACACCTTCGGCAGTTCCAACGGCGTTACCAACCACCGGTACGCCGGCGAGGAAGCCATCGCCGTGGAGAATTAGGACCTCGACAAGCTCATCCCGTTGCGGTGTGGGTGCCGGATTGCAAGAGCAATTGTGTTCAGTGAAGAGGTTTCAAAAGAAAAGAGGAAAAAAATGAAGCCAAGCACGAAGGATCAGATCCAAGGTAACCTACATGAGCTGAAAGGCAAAGTCAAAGAGAATGCCGGGCAGGTCACGAATAACCCCGACCTGGTAGCCAAAGGTCAAAACGAGAAACTCACCGGCACCATTCAAAAGAAGGTCGGCCAGGTTGAAAAGGTGTTAGAGAAGTAAGTAGTTGGCTTGCTTTAGGAGGCGCTCAGTGGTGGCATTGAGCGTCGGCAACACACAAGAATGGGATGACCTCCGGCCGCTCGGCCGCGAGCTCACGTTTCGAAAAGGAAAACCTACGATGTTGATACTAATTATCATTCTGCTGTTGGTTTTAGGCGGCGGGGGCGGGTACTATGGCCGAAACCGCTGGGGCTACGGTGGGGGCGCGGGCATAGGGCTTGGCACCATATTACTGGTTCTCCTGGTAGCCTACTTGCTGGGCGCCTTCCGCTGAGGTTGCGCCTGCCGCTCACGGCCTTCTTAATCTCCTACAAAGCATCTTGCCGACCATCGAAATCGACACTGGCCGCTCGACTGCCCGTGTTCCTTTTCCGTAACCAGCTCTGGAAACCCGGCCTGTTTTCTATTAAATCAGCTAACGTAAGGGTGAATTTGCGAGGGACAACCCAGATAGGCAAGTCGCCGTGTTGTTAGCGGGCTCCGCCGCCAGAAGTGGTTTGATATCTCTTGGGCGCGGGCGTACCACTCTTCCGTTTCTTCCCCCATCTGATCGCAATGCCCTTTGACGATCTTGCTTACCAGGGGGGGTCCGCCGAATGGACCTGGCGTTCAAACGCCAAAGGGACTCCGCCATCAACCCAGTTGTTTGGACACACCTGTTAATCGATCGCGGCCGTCTCCATCACGTCAGTTTTGAGGAACACGTCAATACGCTGTTCCATTTCAGACGGAAACCGAGGCACAGGCCCCACCAGCTTCTCGCCGTATACCTTGAGCATTACTTCTTTGAACACCGGAAGTGCAGCCCTGGCGCCCGTCTCATCGGACCCGAGCGAACGGTTGTCGTCAAAGCCTATTCGTACAGCGACGGTGATTCCTTGGGGGCCGTAAGTGGACCCCACGAAAAGTGCGTCCCTGAACTGGTTTGTGGTTCCTGTTTTTCCCATCACAGCGATGGGAAACCCGGGGGAATCCAGCGCATGAGCCGTACCGGTCGGTATCCGCACCACACTGCGCAGACCCTCTTGAATCAGCGAGAGTGCGTCACTATCGACAGCGATCGGAGAGGACTGGTGTCCGCTATCCGCTATTACCTCGTCCGAATTGCGTACGATCTTGCGGATTACATACGGCTGCGTCAAAATGCCGGACGCGATCGTGCGGTACGCATTGGCCAGTTCCAGCAAAGTCACTTCGGATGCCCCCAAGGCCGTCGTGACATATGGGCGCAGGGGCGTCTGTATGCCAAGACTGCGCGCCGTCCCGAGGACGCTGCCAATTCCGATCTGTCCTGTAATCCAGATTGCCACGGCGTTTCTGGATTCCGCCAGCGCCAACCGGAGGGGGATCATGCCCTCGAATTGACCGTCGAAGTTTGAGATCCACTTCACATCCCGATCCCGGCCATTGGGGACGCTGATGGGTTCGTCGGGCACCACGGTATCGAGATTGAATGTTCCTTCCTGAAAAGCGGCAAGATAGACAATGGGTTTCATGGCGGACCCGGGCTGGCGCAGGGACTTCGTGACGCGGTTCAGGTCACTATATGCGCTGGAGTGGTCTTTATAGAATTGGCGGCCGCCCGTCTCGGCGAGAGTGCCCGCATCGCGATTCCTCAGTACCACCACCGCGCCCTGGATCACGCCACGGGCGCCGGGATGGCGGTTCTCGTATAGCAAAAGGCCGCGCTCCAGTGCCTGGTTCGCAATTTGCTGCACTCCGGCGTCCACCGTCGAGTAGACCTGGATTCGCCCCTCCCGCAGGTCCTTCACGCTGAGTTCGGATTGGCGGCTGGTGAGTTCGTCAAGGATATTGTCGACGACCGCGGACGCCTCGATGGTTTTGTCCTTGTGCTGCGCCACCACCGCAATCGGGCGCTGTTCGGCTCTTCGCGCCTGGTCGCGAGAAATAAAGCCCCTTGCGGCCATCAGCGCCAAGGTTTGGTTTCGGCGCTGCAAAACTCTCTCGGTTTCGCTGGCGCTGGGTGCATAGTAGCGCGCCGACTTTGCAACGCCTGCCAGCAGCGCGGCCTTGTCCGCATCTTCCAGGGTGAACGTGCCGAGAGGCCGGCCAAAGTAATACTCCGCCCCCTTTGCAAACCCGTATTGACCGTTTCCCATGTAAATCAGGCTGGCGTACCGGGCCAGAATCTCTTCCTTCGCTCGGCGCTTGGAACCGAAGCGTTTTTGCATCTCTTCTTCGACCCACAACGAAAGGCGGATCTCCTCCACCTTTCGAACCAGCATGTTGACCATGCGCGCACCGATCACGCCCGACAACAGGCGAGCCAGGTATTCACCGTGCCTTAGCTGGTCGCTGTTCTCTTGAGCCGTCATGGTCTTGAGAAAATAGCCGCGCACGAGCTGTTGGGTGATGGTCGATCCGCCTTGCGGGAAGATCGCGGAATTGTTAGCCGCGTCGCGACTTCCCATCTTTCGAAGACGACCGATTAGGTGACCGAATTTGACTTTGCACAGTACGCGAGCAAATCCGGAGTAGTCGACTCCGGAATGCGAGAAGAAGTTCTTGTCTTCTGCGGCGAGGATCGCATCGCGAACAATCGCGGGGATTTCCTCATATCGGGTGATCTGGCGGGATTCTGAGGCCATCTCCTTGAGGAGGTGGCCGTTGGCATCGTAAATGCCACCGATCGTAGGAAACTCAAACCGGGTGAATCCTTCCAGATCGGGCAGATTGTTTCTGTCAAAGTAGACGTGATAGAAAACGGCAGTCGCGAGAACGGCAGTAACAGCCGTTGTGCCAATAAGGAAGCGGACAAGCCCCTTAGTCCAATCAAGTCTTCCCAGGCGGGTCCTGCGCAGTCTCCGGATGGTTGCCCGGGCGCGCACTCGCAGACGTTTAAACCAGGTTCGAACAGACCTCGGCGGGGCCCCGAGCGGGGGTGGTCTCGCTATGCTCATTGGATGATCGCCTTCGCGAATCGGTTGAGCCTGGCGTTGAGGGCGTCTCGGCCTTCTGCCGGGCAGACCGTCCGGGCGTCGGCTACAACGGCATTGCGAATAATCTCGCGCGCAGCTACTTGGCCTGGAAGGGCAGTCACAGAGGCCAAGCCCAGCCGGAGCACGCGCAGATCGCACAGGATTCTCATACCCAGTACCAGGCTAGTTGCAGGTCACACACCAAACCACATCACGCTGGCGCCCCCCGCGTGTTTCCCGCGCCGTTCGGTTTATATCGGCCACGTGGAAAGCAGTTGTGCGCAGTTCCTGCCTGTTCATTGGCAAGACTTGCATGTACCATGTCCATGTAGGTCATGGGCTGATCACCAAATGCCCGGCGGCGTTCCGCATCGGTAGACGGTTTAGCGTCCGGAACTTTGGGCCATGCTGGATATCCCGGGTCTCTGGGATGGCAGGATCTGCATTTCACCCGTCATATGACGTCGTCTGATGCATGTGATGCACTTGATTTCGGGTGCGGAACGGACCATTCAGCGGTTATGATCGTCTTTGTATTCTATTCGTTGCATTCACCACCGCCGTCAGGGAATGCTTGGCCCGACAATTGCTCGTTCGACGAACAGGAGAATAAAACAACTATGTCCCGTTTCTGGAATACTGCCCTGCTGAGTGCCGCCCTTATGATCCCGGTGGCAATGGCGCCAAGAGTGCTGCGAGCCGATGATAAGGCCGCTGTCACCTATCACGACAAACAACACAACGACGATCATCAATGGAATGGTCAAGAAGGCAAGGCGTATCGTATCTATGCAAAACAGAACCATCGCAAATACAGCGATTTTTCCAAGCTCAAAGACGACGATCAGCAGAATTACTGGAACTGGCGTCACGAGCATTCAGACGCCGTGCTCAAGATCGAAGTAAAATAGCTTCGGCCAACAAACATTCGATCTTGACGGATTCCGAGGGGCGCGGGACAACCGCTATTAGTTGTTTCTGCCGCGGAGGATTTGAATGGAGCTGGCGGAGGGGCTTGAACCCCCGACCCTCTGATTACAAAGCGCAACCGAGGGGTTTCTACCGTTTACTACGGTTGACTGTAAGCCCCTCGGAAACCGCTGTTTACGGGCCTCTGGAGAGCCACGGCACTACTCCCGATTTCTACCGTTTTCTGCGCAGGGTACCCCAAGTTTTCACCATAGTGGCTGTGCCACTGTATAATCTCCGCATGATCGAAAACTCGAAACCAAGTCTACGCGCCGCGAAGGCGGGGGCGGCACTGTGACCGAGCTTGAGGTTGATGGGCTCACACTAGAGCCCTTGTTTGACATTTCCGCGCTGCCGGACGGGTCGCCCACCGGGTACCAGGTCATGAGTGTTTACCACACACATCTGGCCGATATCATATTGAACAACGTCAGCCACAAGTGGGAGTACCGAACCCTCGGGCATCCTCGCCGCGCGGGTTCCTTCGACAGCCACGAGGACGCCTTTGAAGCTCTAAAGGACCTCTATCGGGCTGATTGCTAGATGCGTCCGGCGCGATCGATAAACCCGCCGTGGCTGGCGTTCTGCTGGCGCTGGCGCGCGCGCCCGGCTGAGGGAGGCAGTGTGGCGGCGGGGAGTGCCGGCGGACGCCTCGTGAGGCTCCGCAGCGCGTTTCCGGGCCCGGCGCAAGTTACCGGCGCGGAGGGAAAAAACGGGGGCGCGGCTCGTTACCAACCGCGCCCGCCGTACCAGGGCAGACGAACCGCGGGGAGGATTGGCCGCGGGAACTGGTTCGAAAGGAGTAAATCGCACCGGTTCGCCCTGGAAACTGGAGCTCAGATCGTCGGCGCGACGTAAAAGCCGGTCTTCGGATCGTGGTACGGCCGCCGTTCAATCTCACACGTCAGCCGCTCTTCGATTTGCTGCGCCGCGGCGAGCTCGCGTTTGAGCCGCTGCCACTCTTCGAGAACGACGTTGACCGAAGCACGCAGCTCATTGTGCTCTGCCTGCTTGCCCGCGAGCTCATGCTCGGCAGCGAACAATCGATTCCGCCAAGACTCGATTTCCTGCCTGGAGGGATAAGACGATCGCACGGGCGCCTGCTGTGAGATGGCAGTCACCTTCGCCGCTGCGGTGTTAAGCGGACCTGTCGCGTAACTGGCCGCGATTGAATTGAGCCGGCCGTACTCCTTCGCCGCCTCCTCGATTGAATCGAGCAGAGCCCGGCAGGTCGCGTACGCCGCATCTCGCTCGGCGCCCAAGCCAGCCTGTTTCGCCGTCCGCTGCTCAGTGAGTCGAGACAAGACACGATCGCGCAAGCTATCGCACTCACGGAGTAAGTCGGAATTGACTAAGAGGCCAGCGTCATCGGCGCCCGCTCTGACGAGTTCTGAGAAAATGGCATCGAATGCGGCGCCCGCGTCGGCGCTGGTGATGATCGGCGGCACGTGCGCGGCCGTCGGGTCCACCGTGGCCGGCGGCATCCAGTCGCCGGTTGGCGCCGCCGTCGGATCGGCATCCGGCGCCGCGATAGGCGCCATCGGCGGTACCGGGAAGGCGGGGACCAGTTCGGATGCAAAGCTCATTTTCGATCTTAGCCAGCTAGAACCTTCAAACATGTGACTCTCCCTTTCCCGCGTCATCGTACGCCGCTTGTAGCCGCTCGCAACGCTCCGCCTCTCTGCGCCGTTCGCGCTCGTATCCGGCGCCAGGCGCGCGCCCGCCGGCCAGGATAGGATTGCACGCTTCCGCATCCATGGCGAGCTGCGCAGCGTCACCGATGCGCGCGCGGTCAGTGGTTCGAAGGCGCGTTGTGACAATCCCGCTGCGCTCAATCACACGAACGGCGAAGTCCCGCCGCTGCTCCGCCGATAACTCGTTAAAACCGTCGATGTGCTGGCAGGCGCCGGAAACTTTGACTAACAAGTCCCCGCCGTCGCCGCTCGCAATAAACGCTGTTCTCAAACCGTTTTTCATCTGATTCTCCTTTCGAGTTACTCGCTTAGTTGACTTATTCATGACATGCTTCCGCAGGCCCGCACGCTGTGAGCCTGGCAACGTCGAGCAGATAGTTCCCTTCCGCCTGGCCGGCGATCGATCGCCTGACCAGGGCAACGTCTGGATCAACTGGGCTGCTGCCTTGGTGCAGACAGCGGACGGCCAGGTCCAAAAGCGCATCGTCTCTGCCCGCCGTTCGTAGGTGGAGAATAGCTATCGAGCCATCGTCCATCAGCAGTGTGACAGACTCTTCGCGAAGAACTCGCTCCAACAGTTCAAGGCGGCCGTGTATGTTTCTCATCGGCCTCCCTTGGCCGCCGCTCTCAGTTCGTCCACATACGCCAGCGCCACGCGACGCAGCTCTGGCGAAGCCGTGGTAGCAGCGTGGCTGCGAAGCTCCGAAGTGTCACCGCGGAGACCGACGATGATCTGATCGAGCGCCTCGAGCCCGCCGGGCGCGTCGACCAGCGCCCGCAACCGTTCCAACCGTTTCATTGTTTACTCCTTTTGACCGCCCAAGGCGGCCTGCGTGCAGGTTATCCCACGTCGTGATAGTTGTCGAACTGCTGCTTTCCAGACGGCCGCCGCGATGGTGGCGCCGCCCACGGCGCGCACTTCGCCGTCCACATCGCGGTACTGCAAAATGGCGCGGTTCTTTCGCCGTCGACCGGCCGGAATGGCCTGCACCAAAATCTCCACTGCGTGAGCTTCGAGCCAGGCGAGAATCGCGCCGGCAGAAGGGCAATTCTGTGTCGCAGGCAGACGGTCGCTGGTAGCATTCCCGCGTGTTTGCAACACTTTGCCTGTTCCATCTGCGAAATCGTGGTGAAAACTTGGGGTACCTGTGCTCAAGGTGCTCACGTTCCGCCCTCCCCGGCCGCGATCTGTTCGAGCTTCCGCAAGCGCTCCTCGACGTTGAACATCTCCGTCGCCTTGAACAGCGAATCCAGGCCCGATCGCGCCGCGGTTGCCCGCTCGCTCCCGCGCGCTCTGGAATCTTGGCAGATCTCCCGCAGCGTCTGGACGAAAACAACGGCGCCGTCGTGCAAAGCGTTTACCGCGGAGTCGAGAGCTTGCGCGCGGGCTTCAGTGAAGTGCACTTGAAAGTCGTTACGCTTGCGAAGGCGCCATAGTTCGGTGCGCGAGATCGGGGTCTCTTCGATGATTTGCTGCAAGCTGCGCCCGGCCAAGAGAAAGCCGATTACGCGCTGTTCGCGCGCGCGAGCGCGTTCCGTCGTGTGCCGCGCGGTTTCGCTCATGCGGCGCCGCCTCTCGGGCGTGCTGCGCTCGCGACCAAAAGAACAGAGCGTGGCTTGCGGGTCGACGGTGTCGCCCACAGCAGGTTGACTCGATCAGCGTCGCTCATCCACATTTTCGGCGCGACCTGAAAAATCACGTCCAGGCACGCGGCGGAGGTAGCGCCGCGCGCCCGTGTTCCTCGTTGTTCCCGGTTCCTGGTGTCACCTGTCACCTGAGTCACCCCCCATTTTCGTAACTCCTATAACTGTGTTTACACATATACGCGCTACACACACATACTGGTGACAGTAGTGACATGCAACATAAGAAAGCACTTGCTCTGGTGACTGAACGGGTGACATAACTAGTGACTGCTGGTGACATTCACTCACCCACCCTCCGGTAGCGCCATTGCCGGCAAGTTCCGTCCCGCTGTTGGTACCGTTCCCAGCCCATCGAGCGAAGGGAACGCGCTACGCGGTTCGCATCGGTTTGCGTCCACTGCGCCCGGTCTTTCTTCAGGCATTCGGCCAGCACTTCAGGGACGCTGACTGTATCGCGAATGTCGATCCAGTTAGCAATGTCGGTATCCCACGCGTCGGATTCGTAACGGGCCGATTGCTCATTGGCCGCGAGGTGCGCCAGGTCTGCGGTATCCACCCACCACGGCGCGCCGCTGCTGTAGAGCGCCACCGATTCGGCCCAAAGTTGGTCCTTGTCGAGACGGAGCGCCGCGAGGTCGATTCGGCCACATTGGACGGGCCAAAAGCGTCGGTTGCCGGTTTCATCGCGCAAATAGCTGCCGTGGTTCACCGTGCCCAAAAAGACGCTGGCGCGGGGCACGTCGATTGCGCGCTTCCCGTAGGGCAGCCGGTACCGATCGACACTCGATGAGAGAAACGACTTGATGCGCGAAGCGTCGGCGCGGCCGATTGCATCGAGTTCGGCGAGTTCAACGCACCACATGCCGGCCAACTGCAAAAAGGCGTCCTTTGAGCACAGATCCGGTAAATGATCGGTGAACCAAGGTTCAAACAGGACGCGGCCGGTTGAGCTCTTGCCGATTCCCTGCGGGCCTTCCAGCACCAGCACCGAATCGGCTTTGACACCCGGCTGCAAGATGCGCGCCACGGCACTTACGAGCCACCGTGTGCCGATGCTGGCCGCGTAGGTGCTGGCTTGCACGCTTATGTAAGTGCTCAGCCACGAATCAACCCGCTTAGTCCCGTCCCACTCCAAACCGCGCAAGTAATCGCGGCAAGGGTGAAACGGGTTTTCCATCGCGACGGTTTGCGCGGCTTCGCCAGCCAATGCA
>Ga0224558_1001660_pt1 | contig 22562 bp, 19 predicted proteins | sample 714S32024metaG_FD_180682 | JGI IMG/M metagenome (GOLD analysis project Ga0224558, IMG submission 180682) | Peat soil microbial communities from Stordalen Mire, Sweden - 717 S3 20-24 | ecosystem: Environmental > Terrestrial > Soil > Wetlands > Peat | place: Sweden: Norrbotten County, Stordalen...
AACTACTTGACTAATCCCGGTTCCTATACCCAATTTGCTCAATAGAAAAGATACTTTCTCCAGCGGTCATCCCCGCGGCCTAACATACGCATAATCTGGCGGCTGGTGTGCAGCGAAAAGGGGCGTGGATCGCGCAACAGCACCATGTCGTCGATCTCGTGAAGCATGCGGTTGCCCTTGCGGCGGTTGCAGTCGTGGCAGCAGGCCACCAGGTTCTCCCATGTGGAGTTACCTCCGCGAGAGCGGGGAATCACATGATCCAGCGTAAGATCGGCGGGAGGCAGCGCCTCGCCGCAGTACTGGCATGTGTTGCGGTCGCGCAGCAAAATATTCTTGCGCGAGAGAGCGCGCGTCTGGTACGGGATGCGGCGATACTCCAGCAGCCGAATTACCGAAGGCATGGCGATGCGGCTGCGCTGCGCATGCAGAATCAGGCCGTGCTCCTCCTCGGTGCGTGCGATGCCTTTGAGCACCAGCACCAAAGCGCGGCGAGCGCCGCAAATATTAATCGGCTCATAGGATGCATTCAGCACCAGAACCGGCATCTGCAGAATGTGGGCGGAGTGGATAGTCGCTTGCTCGCCCGCAAAGGCCGCGGCCCTGGCAATGGACTTCTGTTTGCGCGCATGAATCATGGCTTTTCCCAGCGACATCCTTTTTCCCCTCGTCAAAAAGATGATTGCTCGTGCAATGAATAAATGCCTGCTCCTTGCAATGTTGCGACCGGTGACTTACCGGCCGGGTTGACTGTGTCTTCCGCATCGTCGAGACGGAATGGAACATTGCGGCGGTTATCGTGCACACGGCTGGCTCTGGCCAGAGTAGCCACCCACACAGAAGCTGCGCCAGCTTTGGCCAGCGCCTGAGCCGCGGCGCGGGCAGTTGAGCCTGTTGTGTAGATGTCATCGATGACCAAAATATGTTTCAGAGTGACTGCGGCAGGATCGGAGACCGTGAACGCTCCGCGCACATTCAATCGCCGCTGGCGCGGGGTCAGGCCGGCCTGGCTTTCAGTGGCGCGCAGTCGCATCAGAGTTCTCGAAGCCAGCGTGAGCCGCCATTCCGGATGCGTCTTGCCGAGCGCCGCAAGCGCATGGACGGCCAGCGAACGAGCCTGGTTGAAGCCGCGCTCGCCATACTTTGACCGGTGCAGCGGCACGGGAACCACCAGCATCTCAGACGGCGCTCCGCCAGCCAGTTGTGCGATTGCCTGCGCCAGCATCCGGCCCAACCCGCGGGCTGCCGGTTGCAGCCGGTCATACTTGAGCGCGTGAATGGCCGCTTTCATGCGGCCCCGATAGGGCCCATAAGCTACTGCCCGCTCGAACGGCGGTGGCGCCATCCGGCAGGCCCGGCACAGCCCGAAGATCGATGGAGCCTGAATTGGCGCGTCCAGCGAGTCGCCGCAGCGCGCGCACAGGTTTCCGCTTTGAACGGGAAACTCCGTCCAGCAAACATCACAAATGGGCACGGAAGAGAGATGCGGCAAAGGGGAGCCGCAGAGGGCACAAGAGGAAGGAAAGAGGGCGCAACTCAAGGCGTCCATGGGACTTCGCAGCACACGAACCACCGCGCGCCAACGGGAAGTCTCCGAGGTTGGAACGTCGCGCGTCAGTAAACCGGAGTCTCTGCTGAAGACGCACCTCGCTTGGGGCTGGCAAGGCTCAACGCCCGCCGCCTTGCCGACATTATACTCGCAGCCGGCCACAGATTCCATTGCGTTTCACAATGGCAGTTGCCGGTGATCAGGGAGAGGACGTTGAGCATCCCTATCCGAAGTAAAGCAAGCAGCTTGTAATGAAGCCCCGATATGTGGCCGAACGGCGCCACACCGACAAGGCCGCATAAGCTGGAGAGCACTCTATCCCCGCTGTCTCCTACCGAAATAGATCAGCCCGCCACCCGCTGCAATGCCCGCGATGCCCAGAATCGGGGGCATGCTCTCCTGCTGGCTTTCTGTATCGTCCACTTGAATCAGACCCATGTCCGGAGTCTGGTCGTGGTTCGAGTAAGAATACCCTCCGCAGAAGATGGCTGACACCCCGGCAATGATCAAGAGAATTCCGGAGATCTTCATCTATGCTCCCGTTTCCAGGCCGGCGGTTGACTCATCCTTCACCTGACGCCGCGCCCTCGCCAAATGCGCCTTATGGTGCTGGATGAATCTCGGTTATGTCTTCCCGCCGGCTTGATTCCTGAGTGGACTACACTCGTTTGCGATCCTTCGCGGCGACGGCCTAGCTATGTTTGCCCCCGGTTTCATGGCAGGTTCCGTGTGGTGCGGCAGCGTTATCTTTGGCATCCCGAGCCGCATCTTTTACCTTGCCAACAGCCGTCTCAACTTTGCCCTTGATCTGTTGAGCGGCGCCTCGAACCTCGGTCCCGGTGTTGCCGGTCAAGCCGCCAACTTGCCGCTTTGCGTTACCCACCACTTCGTCGATTGCGCCTTTCACTCTTTGCTTATCCATCTTTTCACCTCTTGATGTATAGTTGCTCACGATCGCCGGACGGTCCGCAGTGCAAAAAGGAACACAAAGAATTCCCAACGCGCCTTTCGCCTGCAAGAAAATCCATCCCTGAGGGCATTTCCGATTGGGCGATGCGACTCAATGAGGCCGTAGCAGCAATCATGCACCCCGCTATCTCGCTTCCTGAGTTCATTTGCGGGCGTGTTAGCATCCTTCGTAGGGGTACCCGCCAACCTTAACGAGCAGCATTCTGGAAGAGGACTGCTTGAGCATATCTACTGGCACTGGAACGCTTTTGCCGCAAAACAAATCCGCGAAGTCCGACCATTTGCCGTCTCTTGACGGGTTGCGGGCCATTTCGATTGCTCTTGTCCTGCTGGGGCATCTGAGCGCAACGCGGGGGTTTGTTCGCCTCGACCTGGGCATAGGGGATTACGCCCACCTGGGAGTGGTCGTCTTTTTCGTCATCTCAGCCTTCTTAATCACGCGCCTTATGCTCTCGGAGCGTGCAAAGAGCGGGCACGTCTCCCTCAAGCTCTTCTATGCTCGGAGGGCGCTGCGCCTGTTTCCCGCCGCCTACGCATTTATCGCCTGCGTCGGCCTGCTGTGGTGGGCCGGGATTGTGCATTTGCAGCCAAGAGATTTCTGGCACGCCGTCACTTACACGACAAACTATCTTCCAGGCAGATCATGGCAGTTTGGACACCTATGTCCCTTTCCGTCGAGGAGCAGTTTTACCTGATCTGGCCCTGCACCTTTGTTCTATTGGGAACGCGGCGGGCGGGTTGAGTCGCCGCCGGAGTAATTCTGTTTGCGCCTATCGCGCGCTTCGGTGCCTGGCTGTTCCTGAGAGGAACACCATATTACGATCTGGAAATGTTTCCCATGGTTGCAGACAGCCTTGCAATGGGTTGTCTTTTGGCAAAGGTCGGCGGCTGGCTGGAAGGTAAGAACTGGTATCTGCGTTTGTTCCACCCGGCCTATTCGGTTGGATTGGTGGCATTAGTTCTCTTGATCAATCGCTACTCGGGCTACACAGTGATCTCAGTCTTCGGCGCGTCAATCATCAATGTAAGCCTCGCAATCCTCATTCACCGCAGCGTTTATTATTCCCGCGACTGGGTAGGAAGAGTCCTCAACTGGAAGCCGATTGCGTTTGTGGGCCTTCTCAGCTATTCCCTCTATCTATGGCAACAAGTTGTTTCTCAACCGGAATTCAGCCGCTTGGGTTAACGCGTTCCCGCAAAACCTGGCTTTTGCAGTCGCCGCCGTGCTGGGATCGTATTTTCTGCTGGAAAAGCCCTTGCTCAAGTGGCGCCGCCGCCTGCGCTCATAGGGGTTGTGGCGAAGATTGCTCCACGTCCCACCAAGAAAATTCATGGGCGTGGTCAGTTGCCAGGTTTGCTCTTGGTAGGGGCACTTTCACCATCGTCATGAGAGCGGCGAGAGGTTTGCTTCTGGCGCTCGGTCCAGCTTGTTTTTATCTTCTCGTAGGTCGCCTGCATCGCATCCAGTTCCAAATCGCTCAGCCTCTCTATATCGATCATTTGGTTGTGCGCTGTGTCCATGGCCCGGATCAACTCATTGAGTTTCAGATGGATAGCGCGCGCATCGCGATTCTGCGTGTTCTGGATCAGAAAGACCATCAGAAATGTCGCGATGGAGGTTCCCGTGCCAATCACCATCGCCCAGTGGTCTGAGAAGTGAAAGACAGGGCCGGTGGCAGCCCACAACACAACCACCAGGCCCGCGCCCACAAACGCCCAGGTTGACCCGAGCCATCCAGAAGCCGCCGAGGAGAAACGGCCGAAATGGCCGTGTACGGTTCGGCCCTGCGCCTCTATTGCTTGTTTGTTCATTTATCTCGCCTCCATGGTCTGACTGCTCGTTGACGATACACGGGCTGTGCGGAGCCGGGCTGTCGCAAAAGGAGCACAGGGCAGCGCAGCCGGCACGGACGTGCCGGCCTCAGATTTGAGAGCGGAAGAAAGATGGAGAGGGGAGGGCGGTTGACCCACCCCCTCGGCTACGACTTCAAAAGACCCCGGCCAGATAGACCTCGGGAGAATCAGACTTCTCGACCTTCGATCTACTGACGGCCGGAGCCATCTGCGGCAGGGTTATCACCGGGCAATGCGCGTGGGCCAGCACCTTGTACGTCACGCCTTGCCGTGCGATGGCGGCAAAAGTCATTGCGCTCTGCGCTCCCAATACAATCAGGTCGGCCTGCTGCGCACGGCTCTGATAAAGCAACTCCTCGGTCGGCTCGCCCGGCACTACAATCGGCTCCACAGCGATCCTTCCTTGAAGTTCCGCCGGAACCAGCGAGACCAGTTCGTCCTCAATCTGATTAATCGTCCGGCCCGCGAACACTTCGGCGCGCTCCTGGGGACAGATTACATGTTGCAGCACCAGGCGCGCGTTGTGCTCGGCTGCCAGCTCCGCGGCAAAACCAGCCAACATCGCACTGGTTTTGTAAAGGCTTATGCCACAGAGGATGGTGCGCACGGAAAAGTTACAATAGCTTGCGTCCCCCACCTCGGGGCCGACGACGAAAACCGGTGTTCTGGCGTTGCGCAGCACGGCCTCGGCCGCCGAGCCCACCAGCAGCCTGCCAATGGTGCCGAGAGAGTGTGTGCCCATGATGACGCGATCAATCTCCCGCTCGCGCAGGAAGGTGAGAATCTGGTCGGCGGGCAGCCCCGGCCGCACCACCGTCTCACATTCAACGCCCGCATCCCGGACGCGCTGAGCAAGTGGTTCCAGATGCTCGATTTCGGCTTGGGCGACAGCAGCGCCGTCGTACGACACAATGCTCGAGATCTCCGACGTCGACACTAGCAGCATGTCATAGGCATGAAAAAGGATAAACTTCGCTCCATACTCGACGGCTTGCGCCAGTGCAAACTCAAACGACTCTTGATTTGCAGGAATCTCAGAGGCGAAGAGAATGGTGGATGGCTTGATCCAGCCTGGCTTGAATTGAGCGGCCATGGGAACCTCCTTCTGGCACGTCACTCTTCTTGCGCGGCAATTTTGCTGCGCGGCTAACAACCGGTAAACTTGCCGTCTGCAAACCGCGCGACGGCGCAACCCAGCCTGACAATTATTACGGCCGGACACATATACTCTAGCCCCGGTTTAGGTGGGAGATCATGTTTTAGCTCGAAGAAGCGTTGACCCCATGAAAATCAACGAACAGAGAGGGAATTGTCGCCCAATTCGGGAATATACCCCTGGAACCGTGTGTGCCCGTCGATTTTGCGAGATTATGTGATATAAATCACTGATCGCCTACCCCCGCAGATGGTCTTCTGGACCAGAATCGTGGTGTTCCAGAGTGGCTTTCCTGCTCAAGGAGCTCTGCTGTAGGCTTTCAAAACGGTCTCCCTTTCGATGGGAAATCATCTTATCGGCAGAGTTTCAGTTTTCTTTAATTACGGAAGGCACCTCAACTCCCCGGCGCAGGTCCCGCTTTCAGGCCCTCCCCGCCCCGATTCCGCAGGAGGCCTCATGCAACCGATGCACAACATCCCCGCTCGTGGCGGATTGAACTTTGACGAAACCCCCTTCCTCGCCATTTGGGAGGTCACGCAGTCCTGCGACCTCGCCTGCAAGCACTGTCGCGCCGCCGCTCAGCCCATCGCCCACCCCGACGAGCTCACCAACGCCGAGGGGAAGGCGCTGATTGATCAGATCGCCGAAATGGGCGTGCCTATCTTCGTCTTTACCGGCGGAGACCCGTTGAAGCGCAAGGACGTATTTGAGCTGATTCGCTACGCAGCGGATAAAGGCGTGCATGTTGCGCTCACTCCCTCTGCCACGCCGCTCCTGACCCGCGAGGCGATTTTCAAGCTCAAAGAGGCGGGACTGGTCCGTCTTGGCATTTCGCTGGATGGCTCGACCCCTGAGATTCACGACACTTTCCGAGGCCTTCCCGGCGCTTATGCGCGCACCATCCAGGCCATCGAATGGGCCAACGAGGCGGGCATCCCCATCCAGGTGCATACCACCATCAGCCGTCACAACGCACACGATCTTGACAGCCTCTGCGCTCTCTTCGAGAAGCTCGCTATCGTAATGTGGAACGTTTTCTTCCTGGTTCCGGTGGGACGCGGCCAGCTCGATGCTCTGCCCAGTGGCGAAGAGTTCGAGCAGGTCTTCGCCAAGATCTACGAGCTCTCGCACCGGGTCAACTTCCAGATCAAGACTACGGAGGCGATGCATTATCGCCGCTACCTGCTGCAGAACAACCTGGAGGAGCGCAAGATGGGCCACGGAAGCGGACATCCAGGCGCTGCCAGACCTGCCGCCGCCTATGAGCCCGGCACGCCCACCACTGACGCCCGAACCCGCACCGCAAGCTGGGCCACGCGCCGCGTCAACGACGGCAAGGGCTTTCTCTTCATCTCTCACACCGGCAACGTCTACCCCAGCGGTTTTTTGCCCATCCATGCCGGCAACATCCGCGAGACTCCGCTCAGCGAGATCTACCGCAACGCGCCCATCTTCAAATCCCTGCGCGACACCAGCAAGCTCGAAGGCAAGTGCGGCGCATGCGAGTACAAGGAGATCTGCGGCGGCTCTCGCGCCCGCGCCTACGCCGTCACCGGCGACCCACTGGCCCAGGAACCTTGCTGCATCTACCAGCCCAAGCATTGGGACCCGGAGTTGGAAAATGAAGCGGCGGCCTTCGCAAAGTCCTAGCTGCCAGCCTCGGACTTTTACGGAACCTCTGAATTAGCCGGCGTTTCGAGAGGGCGCGGCTTTCCCGGGGCCCCCTTCGACAGGTCTTCGTCGATGGGGTGAAACTTTAGCCTCGCCTAGAAGATAAAGTGAACCGCCAACTGTGCGCTGCGCGGGCCTCCGCCACCCAGGTACGGGTTGCCGCTGCCCACATCTGGCGTCGCAGTGGTCTGCATAAACTGCGATCCGTTGGCGATGGGGTCGGCGCCCGCCACCAGGCGGTTTCCCACTGTGTGGCTGTTGCCGAAGACGTCGATGCCAAATCCCGGCAACAGCGGATTGCTGAAGTTCGGGTGGTTGAAAATATTAAAGAAATCGCTGCGAAGTTCCATCGATACCGTTTTGGTCAGGTGCGAGGTCTTGGTCAGCGAGAAATCGAAGTTGGTGTAATTGGGCGCATTGAAGGCATTGCGGCCTTCGCTGCCGGGATGCCCATTGATGCATTGCCCGTAGGTTGAGTCCGTCGCGGTGGTGTCCACGGTACACGGCGCGGCGAAAGCGGCCATATTCAGCAGGTTGGTGCCGCTGGCGCCGGAGTATGGATTACCAATAATGTCCGGCCGTCCAAAGTACTCACCGCTGCCGTTGTAATCGCCTTCAAAGAGATAACTGACCGTGTAGGGCTGGCCGGTGGCAAAGTTGAACATGCCGTCGAGCGCCCAGCCGTTGGCAATCCATTTAGCTTGCTGGAATTTGGGAAGATTGTAAGTCCAGTACCACTGCACGCGCTGGCGCACGTCGAAGTTGGAGTTGGCGCGCTCGCCGCGTGGATTGAAGCTGTTGTCGGGCATGGCAGCGTTGGGAACAAAGTCCAATCCGTCGCTCGCCGTGTCAATCGAATGCGACCACGTGTAGTTCAGCGTGGACGTCAAGCCGTGCCAGCCCTGCACCTTCATCGTCGCTTGCAGCGAATTGTAGTTGGAAAGCGCGCTCGTCTCGATCTGGTTGACATAATAGAGCGGAGTGTTGATAAACGAACCGGTCGAGTAATACGGGAAGCACTGGTTGCCGTAGGTGATCGTCGTGCCGTTTCCGCAACTGTCTACGCTGCCAGCAACATTATTGAACTGATTGAGATCGCGGAAGCGGAAGAGATGGCGTCCTTGTGATCCCACGTATCCGATCTGGAGCGCAACCTTGCTTGCGACCTGCGATTCGATGTTGAAGTTGTAGGAGCCATACCGCGGCGTCACCAGCTTCTGGTCAACGGTGAATACGCTGCTCGGCGTGTAACCGCCAAAAATCGGTACGCCCGAGGAAATCGTCGAGACTGCCGGCGAAGCGAAGCCGATGCCGTTGAATGCCGGCCCGGCCTCACCGGCATTGGTGTTGTATGCCTGGTTGCCGACGAAAAAGTCCTGTGATGGGCCATCATAGAAAATGCCGCCGCCTGCCCTTATCACCAGCTTGCCATTGCCCAACAGATCGTCAGCCACGCTGACGCGCGGCGCGAAGTTACTCCAGTCCTTCGGATAAAGCGACGAGGGCCCGCCAGCGGCGCCTATCGTTTCAAGTCCGCCGGTCTTTACGTCGAAGATGCTGAATGCATTGTTTTCGGCGCCGATCACGCCAAAGTAATCCCAGCGCAAGCCATAATTGATCGTGATCCGCTCACTCAGGCGCCAGGAATCCAGCAGATAGGCGCCGCTACTGTTCTGGTAAGAGTAGCGCGTGCCGTCACCGGAGGCTGAACTGCCGCCATCAATGGTACCCGACAGAAAATCGTCGAGGCTGTTGAAGACCAGCTTGCCGCGGTGCCCGGAATCGATGAAGCTGTTGATGAAGGTCCGCCGCCACTCGTAACCAGCCTTGAAACTATGCCGGCCTTTGACGTATGAAACGTTTCCGAAGAGTTGGTAGTTCGTATCGACGCGGCCGCGCGCGTCGCTGGATGTGGCACCGATCGGACTGTAACCTGAAACGCTGATAGTCGGCAATCCCAGGTCGTTCGTGGTGAAGCCAGGTGGCAGAGTGTCCAGGCCATAGGCAGTGTTAGGATTGAGGCCGATGTCTTGCGGAAGGAATTGCTGCAGAAAGCGGTTGTAGCCGCCGCGAACCTCGAAGATCAGGTTCGACCTCGGAATGGAAGTATAAGACAGCGAAACAATATTTACGTGTGTCGGTGTTGTGGTGTTATATCCGGGCGCGCTGCTGCCCGTGTAGAGCATGCCCAGCGGAAAACTCTGTATGCCGTGGCTGTAGAAGTAGCGTCCGGTCAACAAATCACCGGCGCTGAACCAATGCAGATGCTGATCGGCCTTGACGATCACGTTATCGCTATTGTTGCTGAACGGAGTGGTAAAGGTCTCGTTGCCTCCCGTGACCGGCAATGTTCCCCACGGATTGCTTTTCAGCAGGCTTTGTATCACCGTATTGATGCTTCCATCGGATTGGTAGGCGTCGATGTCCGTCTGGTTAGGCACCGTGCCCAACTGGGGCAAGCCGCCGTTCTCTCTCTGGCCCTCATAAGCAACAAACCAAAACGACATGTCCTTCAGGATTGGCCCCGAAACCGAACCGCCAAACTGGTGGTTGGTGAACGAGTTCTTGGGCTGGGCATCGGTATTGAAATAGTTGCGCGCGCTCATTGCTCCGTCGCGATAGTACTCGAATGCGCTGCCATGGATTTTATTGGAGCCGCTCTTGGTGACGATGTTGACGGTCGCACCTGAACTGCGTCCGAACTCCGCCTCCGGACTGCCCGTGACTGGAATCTCGGCCAGCGCGTCAACAGGAAGAATGGTCGAGGGGCAACCCCACACGCCCGCCTGGTTGACCGACGGCAGGTTGCGGTAGCCATCATTCATGTCAGTGCCGTCCAGCAAGTAATTATTTGACCGGCCGCGGTTGCCGTTCAAACTGAACAGTCCGTACGAGCCGGCCGATTCGGTCGATCCCACAGGATCGCTGCTCGCGCCTGGAACCAGTTCCAAAAGCTTCGTATAGTCGCGTCCGTTTATCGGCAACTCAGAGGCCTCAGCGGCTTCGATCGTGCCTCCCATGGTGTTGGACGTGGTCTCCAGCAGCGGCACACTGGCGCTCACCTCGATCACTTCTTCAACTGCACCGGCGGCAAGCTTGACGTCTGCACGCGTCGGCGACCCCACGCTCACCGGAATCTGCGTCAGGGTCGTGGTGCGGAAGCCCTTCTTCTCGACCGTTATGCTATAAGTGCCGAGCGGTAGTTCTGAGGCCACATATTCACCCCGATCATTGGCTTCAATGGTGCGCGACAAGCCAGTGGAAGGGCTGAAGACCTTTACCTGCGCCCCGGCTATAGCCGCTCCGCTGCTGTCTGTAATCGTGCCCAGAATGCTTCCCCGGAAGGTCTGTGCCATGGCGGCAGGTGCGTAGACATAGGCTAGAAAAGCGAATAGAACAGCAAACGTGCCTGAAAAGGCAATCGTGCGGCTTCTCATGAGGCCGTGCTCCTTGGGTTTTCCGGTGAATTTGTAGAATCCTGACACGAGTGTAGCGAGTCCGAAATAAAGACCGTATAAGGAACTACGCCTTTCTCTTGCCCTTAATCGTTTTATCCTGTGGAATCCGGGTACGGAATTGCCGAACGATGGCGAACTGAAAGCCGCCAGCCCCACCACAGGTGGTTGCAGAAAATAACTCTCCGCTGGTGCACAATTGGATTAATCAGTGGAGAAGGGGGTTTACTGACCACTGATTACTGACCAATGAGAGAGGCACCCCTCCCCCCTATTTATATTTTCAAAACCTTGCAGGTAATTCTTTCGATACTGCATAGCCCATTCGAAATAAAAAGCTCCCGCACGCTTTCCGCAAGGAAGCTGCAATCGCAATCATTGAACCTGCGAAGTTCCGGTTTCAATGCTCGCTTGCGCCCAAATCCACCTTGCCGCGAAAGCGGCTGTAGACAAAGACGATGTAGCAAACGGCCAGCGCCATGCCGAAGCTCCACCAGACCAGGCCGACAGCCAGCGTGTGCGGGCCGGAGATGGCTCGGCTGAGGGTGATGTCGTTGGCGGAGCCGGTGGTCGCGGGCAGCAACGTGGGATAAAGGCTCCAGCAAGCGCCGGCCAGCATGAAGAAGAGATAGAGGCAGGAAGATAGGAACGCCTTCACGGGCTGAGCCGCGCGATTGAAGAGCCAGATTCCAACCAGCGAGGCGACCACGCCTGCGGGAACGATGAACGTGGCCGGATAGTTGAAGTAGTTGTTCAGGCTGGCCGCGCGCACGAAGATGGTGGCGCCGAGGCTGATGACAGTGAGAGCCGCCAACTGGAGGCAAAGCAGGTTCACGATGCGCCGAGCGCGTGCGGCGAGCTCGCCGGAGGTCTTGATGGTGAGCCACAAGGCTCCATGCAGCGTGAGCGCCACCAGCGCCAGTATGCCGCCGATCACCGTGTACCAGTCGAGGATTCCGGGGTGCGGGCCGGGCTGCCAATTGGTCCACAGAGGCAGGAAGAAGTAACCGTCGGCTTGCAGCGGAACCCCGCGCAGCACGTTGGCCAGGGCCGCGCCGAAGAAGATGGTCAGCAGCGCGCTGGCCAGGCCGAAAAGTCCATCCAGCAATGCGCGCCAGACGCCCACATCGATGTGGTTGCGCAGCTCCAGGCTTACGCCGCGCAAAATCAGCAGCCAGAGCACTATCATGAGTGGCAGATAGAAGCCGCTGAAGGCTGAGGCGTAAAGCAGCGGAAAAGCGAAGTAGAGTGTGCCGCCACCGGCCAGCAGCCAGACTTCGTTGCCGTCCCACACCGGGCCGATGCTGGCGAGCGTGACGCGGCGTTCGCTCTCGCTGCGGACCAGAAACAGGTGGAGCACGCCCACGCCCAGGTCAAAGCCGTCGAGCACCACGTAGCCGACGATCATCACGGCAACCAGCCAGAACCAGATAAAACCCATCATGATGTGACCCTCTTTTTCTCAGTTTCAGTCCAATGCGGAGCCTTTGAATATCAGTCGGCGTGGATTGCCGCGGCACTCTTCGGCTCCGGGCCGTTGCTGATCTCGCGGTAGATGAGGACGGTGAACAGCAGGCCGAGCAGCGCGTAAAGTCCCATGAAGCCCAGCAGCGTGAACAGGCCGTTGCTGGCCGAAACAGTATTCGAGTAGCCCTCGCTGGTGCGCATCAGGCCATAGATAAGCCAAGGCTGGCGGCCCAGTTCGGCGGTCATCCAGCCGGCGGTATTGGCGATGTAGGGCAGCGGAAAACTGAGCAACAGCGCCCACAAAGCCCAGCGCGCCGAGTAAAGCCGCCCGCGCCAAAGCAGAAACGCAGCCACGATCATGAGCAGCGCAAACCACGTTCCCAGTCCGGCCATGATGTGGTAGGCGTAAAAGAGCAGCGGCAGCGCGGTGGGCCACTGATCCTGCGGAATCTGGTCCAGGCCCTTCACCTCGGCCTTAGTGGTTCCGTAGATGAGAAAGCTGAGCGCGTCGTTGACCACGATAGGGTTGTCGATCTGTCCGGTCTCCTCATTGGGCTGGCCGATGAGCACCATGCCCGCGCCGGACTCGGTCTTGAAGAGGCCTTCCATGGCGGCGATGGCGGCCGGCTGATTGCGCGCCACATATTTGCCGTGCAGATCGCCGGTGGGAAAGATGATGAGAATGGACGAAATCACGCCCGCTATGACGCCGACTTTCAAGAAAATGCGGGCGTAGCGATGGAGACGCCCTTCCAATAGATAAAATGCGCCCACGGCGGCCATGACAAAGGAGCCGGTGATTACCGCGCCGGTCATGTTGTGAGCGTATTGCAGCAGCGCCCACGGATTCAGGAGCAGTTGCCAGAAGCTGAGCACTTCAAACTGCCCGTTGGGCAGGCGATCAAAAGCTACCGGGTGCTGCATCCATGCATCGGTGACGATGATGAAGAATCCGGAGATCCACGAACCCAGAAAGACCATTACCGCCGAAAACCAATGCATGAGTTTGGAGATGCGCTTTTCGCCGTAGAGAAACAAGCCAAGGAACGCCGATTCGAGAAAGAAGCTGAAGACGCCTTCCATGGCAAGGGGCTGTCCGATAACGCCGCCCGAGAGCCGCGAAAACCGCGCCCAGTTGGTGCCGAACTCGAACTCCATGGGAATGCCGGTGACCACGCCGAAGACGAAGTTGATGGCAAAGATGCGACCCCAGAAGCGCGCGGCGCGGTCCCATTCTTCGCTGCCGGTGCGGAGCGCCACCGACTTGAGCACCACGATCAGCAGCGCTAGGCCCATAGTGAGCTGAGGAAATAAATAGTGGAACGTGATTGTGAAGGCGAAGTGCAGGCGGTGGATCAACTCAGCGGTCATCGAGAGCCTCCTGTTTCAGGGCGTGTGCGCGAGAAAGACGATACGAGCCGTTCGGAGAGCGTGGATTAGGGCGAGAATCATAAGAGATAGCAGTGCCGCCGGCATGGGAAAAAAGTTTCGGGTGACTTAAGTGACGCGCAACCTGTGCCCGCAACGATAATTCTAACCTTGCGGAAAGAAGGATGCCGCGATGCGGGAGTTTGCGGCGCGAGATGCGCCACCCCGGTAACTGCTGCGATGATGGAAGAGGGTAAACGATGCGAACAGCGATCATTGGCGGCGGGATAGCGGGGCTGGCGGCGGCTTATGAGCTGGAGCAGGCGCGCCGCACAGACAAGAACATCGACTACACGCTCTTTGAGGCGCGCGCCAGGCTGGGCGGTTCCTTGTCGTCCGAGATAGTGGATGGTGCGGTGCTGGAGCGCGGCCCGGATTCATTCTTGACCGAGAAGCCGGCGGCTGCCGAGCTTTGCCGCGAGCTTGGGCTGGGCGGCGAGCTGGTTCCCTCAAACGATGCTGACCGCAAAACCTATATTGTTGTCCGCAACCGCCTCATCCCGCTGCCCGACGGCCTGATGTTTCTGGTGCCTACCAAGCTGATTCCCACTGCGCTGACCCGGCTGTTCAGCCTGCCGACTAAGATTCGCATGGGCCTGGAACTGCTGCATCCGCCACGGCCCAGCAATCACGATGAGTCGGTGGCCGCGCTCGTCGAGCGCCACTTTGGCCGCGAGACCGTAGACCGGCTGGCCGATCCGCTGCTGAGCGGAATCTTTGGCGGCGACTCCGCGCAACTGAGCGCCCGCACCGTGTTGCCGCGCCTGGTAGAGATGGAGAGCGAATACGGCTCGCTGACTCGCGGCATGTTGGCCGCTCACCGCAAGATGCGCGGGGCTTCGCGCCCAGCGAACGTGAAAGGCGGTGCGCCGGGTGCGTTCCGCTCCATATTCACCGCCATGCGCGGCGGAATGCAGCAATTGATCGACGCGCTTACCGCGCGGCTAGACCCAGCTTCAATGCGCCTATTCACGCCGGTTAGTGGCATCGAAAAAACGGCCGACGGCTGGAGGGTTGAAGCCAACGGCGCGACGGAGATTTACGATGCGGTAATCATGGCCTCGCCCGCATGGGCCGCCGGTGCGCTGCTCGGCCCGGTTGACGCTGCGCTGGGCGAGGAGCTGAGCGGCATTCCCTACTCCTCGTCGATTACCGTCAATCTGATTTACGACGAGGACCAGATAGGCAGTCTGCCCGATGGATTCGGCTTCCTGATTCCGGTTGTAGAAGGCCGCTCAATGCTGGCCTGCACCTTTGTTCATCGCAAATTTCTGGGCCGCACGCCAACAGGCAAAGCTACGCTGCGCGCTTTTTTGGGCGGAATGAAAAACGAGGCCCTGATGGCTGCGCCGGACGAAGTTCTGGTGGCCACAGTACGCCGCGAACTCACCGAGATTCTTGGCGAAAAGATCTTTCCGCGCGAGACCGCGCCGGAACACACGCAGGTGTCGCGCTGGTCAAGAGCCATGGCCCAGTACGCCGTCGGCCACCAGGAGCGCATCGAGCGCATCGCCGCCCGCGTGGCCGCGCTGCCGGGATTGAAATTGGCCGGCAACGCCTACGACGGCATCGGCATCCCCGACTGCATAAGGCTGGGACGCAAAGCTGCCAAGGAACTGATCGCGGCGAGCGAGTTAGCAAGTCAGCAAGTCAGCGAGCCGGCAACCTAGCGAGCTTCAGTGTTTTTCCGGCCTCCAAGCAAAGGACCGCTCGAAGAATGGGAAACCAACCATCACGACCCGCTCACAGTGGGAAGAGAAACTGCTTACATCCCTCCCTTGCCCAGCATGATGCCGATGCCGTAGGTGACTGCGCCTTCGATGGCTCCTATCGCGGTCATCTCCAGGCCCGATGACCACCAGGAGCGGACGGTAATCAGCGACTTGGCCGCGCCGACGGCAAAGTGCGCGGCCAGCGAGATGATGGCGGCGGCGATGACCGCTTCGATTCCACTCAGGAAGAAAAAGGGAATGATCGGGATGGCTGCGCCGACAGCGGTAGACAGAGCGCCGGAGCTGGCTGAGACCATCGGATTGGCAAGCGCCTCCTCGCTTGTGCCGAGCCGCTCACTGGCCAGCGCGCGGAGCATCTGCTCGGGGTCGCTGGCGATATGGTTGACCATGTGATGGGCATCGTCTTCGGGCAGGCCCTTCACCTGGTAGTAGAGCGAAAGCAACTCGCGGGCCTCTGGGCTGTTCATTTGGATGGCCTCGCGCTCGCGGGCCACTTCAGCCAGGTAGATTTCACGCTCACTCTTGGCGGCCAGATACGCGCCGGAACCCATCGAGAGAGCCGAGGCAATCAGGCCGGAGAGACCCGCCAGCAGCACGTATTTGCTGTCGCCGGCGGTGGCGCCGCTGACGCCGCTGACGATGCCGAAGATGGCTCCCAGGCCGTCGTTCACACCGTAAATGGCGTCGCCAATCCAACTGCCCGGCTGCTTGCGGCCTTGGGAGCGTTTGGCCAGCATCTCATCCAGGATCGCCTGGGCATCTATTTTGTGTGTGCCGGCGGGTGCTGGATAATGACCGCGTAGCAGCGACCCCAGCTCCCTATAGTGATCCTTCTCGTCCTCGATGACGTGTTCGAGGATGGCGATGGATTCCTCGTCGCCCAACGATTTCAGTTGCTCGCCGTAGCTGGCGATGGCTCGGCTTTCCTCGATCTCCAGGCGTCGCAGGGCCATGCGGACCCCGCCGGCGCGGTTGGCCAGTGAGTTGGCTTCGCCGCCGGGGTTGCCGTGGTAGACCGGATCGTCTCCGCCTAGCTCCTCGATGCGCCCATGCCACAATGCGGCGTGTTCCCACTCAGCGCCGGCCAGGTGGCGCAACACCTGAGCGCGCACCGGGTCAGTGTCCCGGTCGGCCAGGGTCAGGTAGGTGTGGTACCCCTCCATCTCGGCCTGCCAGTTGCCTTCCAATGCCGCCAGAACCTTCTTGATTTTGGCACCGCTCAACGTCCCAATGGCCATCTCGATCTCCTTGCTTTGCATTGAGGATAAGGCTTTTCTCCTCATTTTGCAGTGTCTTGGTCCTGCTGCGTCCACATTCTTTTCATCTTCATTGGCCGCTGCTGTGACGCGGGCCGTTACGGCCATCTCTTCCCCTGCGCAGGGCTTTGGTTATAGTGTTGAGTGCAGCCAAACAACGGGATTCCGGGAGCAACGAGAACCCGTGCCAGGTAACCAGCCGGCCACCATCCCAGGCATCATCTGTGCCCAGAGAAGCGCGGAAAGGCCCGAACAGGGAATCTTTTTGAGGAAGTGGAGAACGACCATTATGGCAGCTCAATCGAAACAATCAGCGGCTCTCACGTCGCCCGGATACCTTGTTCCGTTCATCATCGTCACCGCGCTGTTTTTCATCTTCGGGTTCATTACCACCCTGAACATGGCGCTGGTACCCCACCTGCGGTCAATCTTCAATCTGCACTACGGGCCGGCTATGCTGGCGGAGTCAGCGTTTTTCCTGGCCTACTTCGTCTTCTCCGCGCCCTCCGCCAAGCTGATCGAGATCATCGGGTACAAGCGAACCATGGTCGTCGCCCTGTTTATTCAGGTTGCGGGCTGTCTGTTGTTTCTTCCCGCGGCCAGGTTGGTGAATTTTCCGCTCTTCCTTGCTGCCGTCTTTATCGTGGGCGCGGGCGTAACCGCCCTGCAAAACTCCGCCAACCCGTATGTCGTCATCCTGGGACCCGAGCATAGCGCCCCTGTGCGCCTGACCCTGGCGCAGGCCCTCAACTCGCTCGGCGCAACCATCGCACCGATTGTTGCCGGCGCGTTCATCCTTACCGACCCGGCCAAGCTGACTTCTCCGGCAGCCGTTGCCGACACGGTGCGGATTCCTTACCTGCTGATCGCCGCCGGGCTGCTGCTGCTGGGGCTGGCTGTGGCTTTCCAGCATCTGCCGGCGGTTACCCGGACCGAGTCCTTCCGCCCCGGCAAAGAGGGCGGTGGGGTTGTGGGGCGCAGCATCTGGACCTACAAGCACACGGTGCTGGGAGCCGTGGGCATCTTCCTTTATGTGGGCGTGGAAGTGGGCCTGGCTTCGATTGCGGTGAACTACTTCAAGACGCAAGGGATGAGTTCGCTCAAGACCGCATCCTTCCTGGTTTCGCTTTATTGGTTTGGCGCACTGGTTGGCCGCTTGCTCGGCTCATGGATACTTACCAAGGTCAACTCTGGAAAGCTGCTGGGCATCTTCGGCTTTGCCGCCGCCGCCATGCTGTTCTTGTCCATGGTCACCACGGGTCAGGCCGCTATCTGGTCCCTGGTACTCTGTGGTTTCTTCAACTCCATCATGTTCCCGAATATCTTTGCTCTTGGCATCGCCGGCCTGGGCCCGCTGACCAGCAAGGGCTCGGGGCTCATCATGACAGCGGTTGTCGGCGGAGCGATAGTTCCTTACCTGCTGGGCAAGTTGATTGACCTGTTGGGAAAGCTCGGCGATCCGGCAAACATTCAGCACGCGTTTGTGCTGCCCATCCTCTGCTACCTCTTCATCGCCTACTATGGGCTGTGGGGATCCAAGCCTTCGCGGACAGTCACGGCGTAGGCCGGATGTTGTTCACTGAAGGCCCTTTGGCTTGACGCCGAAGGGTCTTCCCATCTGCGCCAGCGCAAGCCCGGATTCCCACATTTCGCCGCGGCAATTCACAAGCGGTTTCCCACACCCAACCGGCCTACACTCGAAGTCATGGCCACCATCCCCAATCTGGCTCTCGACACCGGCTTGCCTGCCAACCTGGACGCCGAGAGGACCATCCTCGGCGCCATCCTGCTGGACAACGCTGCGCACTCCGAGGCCGCTGAAAAACTCGCAGAGGATGACTTTTCCCTCGACTCGCACCGCCGCATCTTCCTGCGCATGACCGAGTTGATGAACGCCTCGCGGGCCGTGGACATTGTCACCCTGTCCAACGAACTGGCCCGGATGAAGGAGATTGAATCCGTCGGTGGCGTGGCCTATCTTGCTTCGCTCACCGAGGGTTTGCCGCGCCGTCCGGTCATCGAAGAGTACATCCGCATCGTCAAGGACAAGAGCCTGCTGCGCAAGCTCATGCTCATCTGCTCGCAGGCCATTGCGCGTGCCGCCGACCAGGGCGAAAATGCGCTCGATGTTCTCGGCGCTGCTGAATCGCAACTGTTGGAGGTCAGCGACAAGGGCGTCACCAGCGGCTTCCAGTCTCTCGATCAGATTGTCCAGCAGTCCTTCGGGACCATCGACAACCTGTACAAGCAGAGCCGCGAAGTCACCGGCTTGGCCACCGACTTCACTCAATTCGACATCATGACCAGCGGTCTGCAAAAGGGCGAGCTGATCATCATCGCCGCTCGTCCCTCGATGGGCAAAACCGCGCTGGCCATCAATATCGCAGAGAACGCGGCAATCAACCATGGCGCCACTGTGGCCGTCTTCAGCCTGGAAATGAGCAAGGAATCGCTCTTGCGCCGTATGCTCTCGTCCCAGGCCTGGGTGGACCAGCAGAAGCTGCAGAAAGGCTTCCTGGGCCGCGAAGACCACGACAGGCTCACCGCTGCTCTCGGTCAACTGGTCGAGTCGCGCCTGTTCATCGACGACACGGCCGCCATTTCGCTGGCCGAGATGCGCGCCAAGGCCCGGCGGCTCAAACAGAACAAAGGGCTCGATCTTATCGTGGTGGACTATCTGCAACTGATGTCGGCCACGGTGCCCTCGTCCGGCAAGAGGAATTACGAAAACCGTACCCAGGAGGTTTCGGCTGTCTCCCGCGGCTTGAAAGCACTCGCCAAGGAGCTGAACGTGCCGGTGGTGGCGCTTTCGCAGCTCTCCCGCGCTGGCGTGCAGCGCAAGGACGACCATCGTCCCATGCTCAGCGACCTGCGCGAGTCCGGTTCCATTGAGCAGGACGCCGACGTGGTCGCCTTCATCCACCGCGAATCCTATTACAACCGCGACGAAGAGATGAGCGAGGCCGACAAGGCCAAGTCGGAGATCATCATTGAAAAGCAGCGCAACGGCCCCACCGGCACCGTCCATCTGAACTTTATTGCCAAGTTCACCCGATTCGACAATCCCGACACGGTGCACCCGATCTAGGGCTGCTCACGGCTCGTTCAGGATCAACGCGATGCGGCCGGTCACCAGCTCGCTGGGCGGCTCGCCCGAGCCCACTTCCAGCAGGTCCACGGGAAAAGCGATGTTGTGCGGCCGCAGCACCAGACGGCTGGCCACAAAGTCCACATAGCGCAAGGTCAGATGTGCCCCGTGGCGCACCGCATACAAATTGGGTCGGTTGGGCCGGTAGGGAATCAGCGAGTTGTAATGCCGGTCAATCAGCGTAATGGCCTCCGGCAATATTAGCGGCTCCATGGCCATGGCGTCGGCCCCCGGAATGCGCACGGCCACAAATCGCTGCCAGGCGCGGCGCGAGTTCTTCGCCCTCGCCCGGAGGGTCTGCAACAGCCCGGCGGGCAGGTGCAGCATTGACTGCACGGCCGAGGGCCTGATGTGCGGCTCAAACAACGCCGCCGCATGGGAGACGACTGGGACAGCGCTGCTTTCTCCATCAGCCGGCAATGCCTGCCCCTGGTAGCTGGCGGGCAAGAGGTCGCCGGTCCCCATGTGTTGCGCCGCCAGAATCCGATCCAGCGCCTCCAGAGAAAGCTGCCGCCGGCTATGCAGAAAATTTGACAGATGCGATTGGCCAAAGCCGGTCTGGCGCGCCAGGAGCGAGACGCTGACCGTTCCCCGCTGAATCCTGCGCAGCAGTTCCAGGCGGAGTCGCTCGTGCATCTGCGTAAAGTTCATCTGTGGATAATCCGCCACCAGCAATGGGGATGAACTCTCTCCATTTTCTGTATGAAAACATGGAAGGGCTAACTGGCCTTCATTTTCGGCGCTTGCCCGGATATTGGAAAGCATAGAAGCAAAAAGCGGTTGAGGGAGATTGACGCAGGTGAACCATCTTTCTAGATTTGCTTTACTTAATCCGGTACTGACCTGTGGGAATTTCGTGAGAACCCTTCATTGCCGCAAGGATGAAACGGGCGATATTGTGCCCCTTTCCAGCGGTTCATGAACAATTGCCGGGGGATGAAAATCTCTTTCGGCTTTCTCCTCCCCGCCCCAAAACGCCTCTGAGAGGCGTTCGGGGCAGCCAGCCATCGGAATTCCAGGATCTGCGCGCCATGAGCATGACAAAAAACGAAAGAATTCCGGAAGCTATCCCCCATCAGGACGCAAGAAACCTGAGCAGCCAAACCCGGTTCTTTCTGCCCCGCGGAAACAAGATGCGAAGACAAGGCCGTCGGGAGAAAACAAGAACACGGAGATTTCGTCATGGATTTGTGCGTGCATTTGAAAATTTGCGAGGGGTGCGGTTGTCTTTGGTATCGCGCCCAGACCCAGGGGAGTGTGTATTGCAAGGCATGTGAGACCAAACTGCAGGACTTTCCCACGCCCGAAAGCCGCAAACGGCGCGGTCGTCCCGCCCACAAGACGCTGGTCAGAGTCTGGGCGGTGGCGGAAGCAACCGGAGGTGCTCAATGAGCGCAGCCCTTCAGTTGCCGATGGTTTGGGGAGTAAGCAGCCCACAGGGGGCATGGCAGTCAGAGAGGAGAACGTGGGAAGCAGGACCGGCCGCGCCGCCGGCGGCAAAGCCGGCGGTCAAAGCGCCGTCCGCCGAGCCGGTCATCAGCCTGGGCTTCTACCGAAAACATACGGAGAGCCTCTTGCGGCGTTACCTCTACGCATCAATGCAGGTGGGCAGGGCGCCCAACATCCTGGGTGACCCGATCGCCAGGGGATGGTGCTCCAGCCGCCCTATCCGCACCTTCGAGGACGCGGTGATCTTCGTCCTCGACGTGGAGAAGTGCCTTAACCAGCTCGGTTCGCTCGACCGCATGATGCTCAGCCGCATCATTCTCCAGGAGTACACCCAGGCCGAAGCCGCGAGCCTCTTGGGGATGGCGGTCCGCACCATCTCTTACAAGTTTCCCCAGGCCATTGATCGACTGACGGAAAAGCTGCTGGAAAGTGGGCTGTTGGTAATACCGCACTGATCCTGTAATAAGCCGGCCAACTAAGTGGAGCAAAACTCTCTGCTTCACTTAGCGGGCCAGTTTTCCACATCTCTGCTAGGAGATTCGAACCTTGATTCCAGGTGGTAACTAATGAGACGATTCCGTCCATGGCACATCTCAGAAAAATCTCTCCATTGCTTTTACGAATCGCTGCTGGCCTTTTATTGGTTTGCATCTTCGTGGTCATTGCGAGATTCATTTATCTCTACTGGGGAAGCTTTTGGAATAGCGCTCATACAATTAATTTCTTGGTGGCATGGATTCCGTCAGTGTTGTCGGTGCTTGTTGCTTTCGTTCCTGAAAAGGACTTGGAGCGCCGCATGAGACTGAGATGGCGGTTTGCGGTTGTAGCGTTCGGATTCATTTATAGCCTTATGCTTTGGCATCAACAAGGATTGAATGATCTGGCAAATTCTCAACAGACCCAGACGGCAATAAGTACTGCGGTTTCGCAAGCGAACGACCACTCAGATAAGCAGTTCGACAGGACACAGGGCCAGATAACAGATGTCAGGAACAATCTTGAAACCACGGAGAAGAATCTCGCTTCCAAAGTGGATGAATCAACATCTACTATCAGCACCGGCCTCGGAAAGGTAGGCAAGCCCGAACCGCCAGAATTGCCCAAACTGCAATTTAGCCTTTGGAAGGATGATATTCAAGTTGCGGAAACTCCGATCCTAACCGAAACCGTGCAGCAAGAGGACGACGGAACAATTCCAGTTGAGTTTTTCTTTACTAACATATCCAATGTTGCAGCTGATTCAGTTGACATGTGGGTTCATATATGTACAACCTGCTCATTCGCAAAAGAGCCCGAAGGTTTTGATAAACCTGCCGGAATTAACGAACAAAAGAGCCGGTTCCGGAAAATTGGACAGGGGTTTGGGTGGAGGATCTGTTCTCGCGCAGCCTAAGATGGCTGGAAAGAGGGGGAGCGATGAGCAGACGACC